>ERZ1066124.230-NODE-230-length-50152-cov-25.696708_pt1 | contig 50152 bp, 49 predicted proteins | sample MGYA00382771_ERZ1066124 | MGnify/ENA primary metagenome ERZ1066124 (study PRJEB33369, sample SAMEA5778354) | biofilm metagenome | biome: Industrial cooling water; feature: Water cooling tower basin; material: Biofilm | place: United Arab Emirates | collected... | reverse complement strand
ATGTGTATTAACTTGAGATATTTTTGTAGTGTGGCAAAGAATCAAAGATGGTGGTGTTAAGTGCGTAGAGTCTGGTGGTCCAGAGCCAGGTGTCGGTTGTGCAGGTCGTGGTATTATCACCGCTATTAACTTCCTAGAAGAAAACGGCGCCTACCAAGACTTAGATTTCGTATCTTACGACGTATTAGGTGACGTTGTATGTGGCGGTTTCGCTAACTACCACTAAATAATATATGATTGGTAAATCGTGTTTTTACAGTATTTTGCACATTTTATGGGCGATTTATCAAGGGCATTAGGCTATTGTCGAGTTTCCACTCAAAGACAGCATACAGAGGGTCACGGGTTGGAGCGTTATATTGACCGATTAAAACAATATGGGTTGACCTCGGAACAAATCCATTGGGATATAGAATCAGGCGCCAGCGAGAAGCGCAAAGGATATAACAGGGTATTAGAATTGGTACGGTCGCGTCAGGTTGATAAAATCATCGTGCCATGTTTCGATAGATTTACGCGCTCGGCTTTAGGTTGGGAAGTCGCGCGTCAGGAATTACAGGATTTTGGGGTTGAGTTGGTATTTCTTGACGGTGGAAGTTTGGACTTAGAAACTCCAGAAGGATTATTTACCAGTCGAATATTAGCTGCGATGTCTGCACAGGTTCGAGATAAAAATAAATATAATGCAACGCAAGGACATAGATATTTTCAGGAAAAAAGGAAGATTTACCAAGCAATATTCGGTTTTGTTAAAGATGGCGATAGTGTTATACCGAATACTAAGCAATATAGAGATACAGATAAAACTCATGCTGACGTTGCTCGCGAATGCGTCGAAACATTCATTGAGTCAGGGGAATTATCGAAAACTATTAGAAAACTAACAAATAAATATGGTTTAGAGCGGGTTGGTAAATTTAAGTTTGAAGATTTCCCTAGAGACGTGTCCTCATTCCGTCGATGGTTAGAAAACCCCCAATTATGTGGGATGGTTTGCTATTATCCGTTCAACTCAGAGAAAAAAGTAACAATACAGTCAGACCATGAAGGAATTATATCGATTGCACAACATCAACAAATAATCCAAATTTTAGCAACGCATCCATGTGGTAGACGTAAGTACGTTACAAACCCGTTGGTAGGGTTGTGCAAATGTGCTAAGTGTGGTTCGACGATGGAGAAGCGGTCTACAAAAATTAATGACAAAACTTACGAACATCTCAAGTGTCCAGGCGCCTACCCAAAACCACGTCAACCTAAAAAATGCGATGTACGAACTTATTTTCGGTTAGAAGGCGCCATAGATGCAGCAATTCAAGCATTAAAACAAAAAGCAGACACTATAGCCGATAATATGCCCGTCGAAACCACAGAAGTAGTGCCAGTCGAGATACTAGAGTTACAACAACAAATCTTAAAGCTGAAGCAACTAAATGACCCCGACTTTCACAGCACAATTAAAATAAAAGAACAAAAATTAGAAGCTTTAATTAAAACCTCAGAGCTTAATATAGTAGCAGATGCCAGCAGAACCCAAGTTTTGCGTAGCATTGCCATGAGCAAGGGGTTTTGGGAGGTAGTCACAAGAGAGGAACTAACAGCTATCTTTCATGAACTAGTAGAGGAAGTGGTCTGCTCCGTAGTAGAGCGAACACAATTATTTAGCGTGCGGCTTAAGATTTAATTCTCAATCTTGTGGAATGGGCATCCTTGCCCGTTCCATATCTGTGATATATAGGAATTGCTAATGCTATAATTGTTTAATTAGGGTGCAATATCTAAGATAAAATAGATGTATACAGGGAAAAGCCAGGGTTGTAGGTTTTAATAATGCCACTAATTTACTTAGACGTATGCTGTTTTAATCGTCCATTTGATGTTCAAGAACAAGAGCGTATTATGCTTGAGACAGAAGCAATATCATTGATTCTAGAGCGATGCGAGACAGGAGAATGGGAATTATTAAGTAGTGAAGTAATTGATGTGGAATTAGCACAAATTATTGACCCTGAACGGAAGCAAGGAATTGAAATTATAACTTCTATTGCAAAATCTAAAGTAAAATTAAATGAAACTATTCAAAACCGCGCTATAGTTTTGCAAAGTTTAGGAATCAAATTTTTCGATGCACTGCATATCGCTTGTGCAGAAGTAGGCAAGGCCAATGTTATGCTAACAGTTGATTATCGTTTGTTGCGAAAAACAGCGAATTATCAACAACAGTTAGCAACAAGAGTTGCAAATCCAGTCACATGGTTAATGGAGGTTTCCGAATGAATACTAACCGAATGAGTGCTTTAGAAATTAGAAAAAAGGGTTTAGAAGCTTTGGCTCAAGCCCTCGGTCCTGTTGGGATGGTACGTTTTTTGCAGCAGTTTGGTAGTAATAAAGGAGACTATACTGAGGAACGCGAGAAATTACTCGAAGGAATCACGATGGATGATGTTTGGGCGCAAGTTCAACAAAATCGGCAAAATAACCAATCAGGTACTTAGTTTAATATATATAGTCATCTTATATAATTCGTAAAAAATTAGAATCTCAGTTTTGCAAAAAACTGGGATTTTTATATTAGCTCAGTCTACAAATAGAAAGGCGCCAATCATAAACGATAAAAGGCGCCGTCGTTATCAGGGTGCATCTAACATATACGTATCCATATTTACTAGAGATGTATCAGGATAAAACTAATAGAAAATGCATGTTGCGAAAATATAAATACCTGTCCTGGTTTGGAAGCTATACATAAACGGCTTCAACGAAGCATTTCCCGTTACCCGTAAACGTAGTTTTCCTAAAGGGTAGTTTTCCTAAAGAGTAGGATAGGGCGAGATATTCATTTATGATAGGGTAGCTTGTGCCACATAGTATAATCTAGGGTTTGGAGCGTAGATTGATATTTACGGACACTGTGAAAATATCCTCTAAGCTTATTTTTCACGCCAATATCCTTTTACTTCAGTTCCATCTTGACGACGATAACCTTGAACGTAAATTTTATTACTGGATTTAGTTGAATAATTGCTACTCCATAAATGATTTGTTCGTTTTTGATTAGATGTATTATTCCAAGAGTTAATGTTATTTTGATACTGATTTGACTGTTTGATTTGTCTAAATTTTTCTTCGTCTTGTCTCTGCTTTTCCTCTCTTAATTTTTGTTGTATTTTCAGATTTTCTTCGTCTTGTTTCTGTTTTTCCTCTTTTAATTTTTGTTCCATTTTCAGATTTTCTTCCTGTTGTTTTAGTTTTTCCTCTCTTAATTTTTGTTCTTTTTTCTGCTTTTCTTCTTCTTGTCTCAGCTTTTCATCTCTTAAACTTTGTTTTCTTTGAAGACATTCTTCTTTTTCTTGTTCTAGTCTAAAACGTTTTGTTCTAAGGCGAAGCCTTTCTTTAGCACGTTGTTCTTTCCTACGCTTTTCCTCATTATATCTCCATTCTTTTAATAAATTATTCCAATCATCTAAGGACATTTGAGAAGGTCTGACGAGAGCTTGAGAAGTTTCCCATATAAAACTATAAGCTTCAATTCCAATAGTATTATCAGTTTTACTTTTTGCAGACTGACTAATTATATCAATATTCTCTTTGACTTTTTGCTGTAAAAAGTTTGGGATAGAAGCTTTAAGCTCTGGTTCGACTTGTTTGTTCCCAAAAATTGTTTTAAAAAAGCCAAGTGTTGAGGTTTTAGGAATTACACTTTCATCAACCCAAAGTTTTACTGTCTTATCCCAACTAGCGCTAATAATTACTTTATTATTAAAACAAAAATTTACTGAGCTAATTCCGGCAGAGTGTGCATGAAAAGAAGATTCAAGAATACCTGTTTTCAAATTCCATATCTTAATATAACCATTATCTCCACCACTGATAAGGAATTGTCCGTTAGAATTGAAGCTCAAACTACGTACACTACATGAATAACACTGGATACTACATTTTGAAAGTCTTGTTTGTACATCCCATAAGATAATATCTCCATCATCATCGCAACTTGCAAGAGTCTTCCCATCAGGACTAAAAGCAAGCATACGAACATTATTTGAGTGAGAAGAGAAAGAAAAAACTTCTTCCCAAGTACCGATTTTCCAAATCTTGACATTACAATCGCAACCACCACTTGCAATTAATGTATTATCAGGACTTACTACTAACGATTGTACATAGTTTGAATGTCCTCGTATAGTTTTGATTTCTCTGCCATCCTTCAAACTAAAAATTTTAATCGTATGGTCATCGCTCCCACTCGCAACAAAATCATAAATTGGGATGAACGCAACTGTTGTGACTGATTTTGAATGTGTGTTAAAAGTGAACAACTCTTTAGACGTTTCTAAATTCCATACTTTTATAGTTGCATCGTCACTACCACTTATCAAAATATCTCCTCTAGGATTAAAGGTAATAGCACGAGTAGATTTTTGATGCCTGAATCGATAAGGTAGTTGTTGACCATTGTTAAGGTTCCATAATTTAATTGTGCTGTCGTCACTACCACAAGCAATTATTTGACGGCTCATATTTACTGAGACCGAACGTACACCGCCAATCCAACTAGAATCTCCATTAAATGAGTGAACTTGATGCCATGTTTGATTCATATACTTATCTAAATCCTTTGCAGTTGTACTCTATTACAAGGATTCCCTAAACTGGTAAGAAATTAACACACTACTTAGGTAAAGTTTCTACAAACTTTTTTTCCTAGGACTGGAACTATTGGCGCCAATAATGAAAATGATTAGACAGTACTTTGTTTCGGAACATACGATACGCAGATTTTATGTAGGAGGTAATGTAGCGCTTATTGCTATTGGAAGTACCTCAGTGCCGCTACAACTGAAAATTTGTAAAGGGTTAGAATTGTGATTTCTCGATAGTAACGCTTAACCCACCCCAGAATTTTTGCTAAATTTAATAGAAGCATTAAAAATAGTAGAGTATTTATGACACAGCAAATCCAACAATATGAATTTTCAACACATTCTCTCCAAATTAGTGATATTGTATTGTATCTTCATGAAAAGGGTTGGCAACAAATAGCACATCCAAGTCAACGTATATTAGTCTTTCAAGATGGAACTGATGACATAGGCAATCCGATTCAACTGGTTTTACCTAGCCATAATAGTTTTGAGGACAGTCCCCGATTAATTGCTAAAGCTATTAATTTGCTAGCAGCAGTTCAAGAAAAGTCCTCGCAAGAAATTATTGAATCAATCGCGCAAGTACATACAAGTTCAGTTACAAAATCAGAATGAGTATAATTATTACTATACCTACAACTAATTTTCACTTATTTACAAATAGATTGCATTTTAAAAATGCTACTTATTCATCTTAAAAAAAATAATCTAATTCATCAATTTTGGTTGCCGCTCCCAAGCAAGTTTTTGTAATGGATTATCTAATGTGTATGTTTGACAATACCAAATGAAACACGCTAAATTAATTTTTTTTGGCTTTATTGGCGAAAAGATAATGGTGTAATCCCAGTGTTTTTATCAGCAATTACACGGTATTAGAAATAGTTATTACTCTAACTGATGCTGGCAAATAAAAAGGCGCCAATCATAAATAATAAAAGGCACCGTCGTTATTAGGGTGCATCTACTATATACGTATCCATAGTTACTGGAGATGTATCAGGATAAAACTAAATACAAAATGCGCGTTGCAAAATATAAATCGGTTATTGAACACCGCCCCTTCGCGTAGGAATGGAAACAAAAATATAATTAGCGTCTGTAGCCCTACCCTCAACCATACACCTGCTTTAGTCCCTGATATCAGTAAATAGCTATCTAATCAAACCGGGCTTGACCCATTTGTTATAAAATCAATGTTAATGTTAATATATGTGATAAAAAAGGAATTAATTATGCAGTATCAGGTTTTTGTTAAAAGTCATGCAGAGAATAAATTTATCGCCTCTATTATCGGCATTCCCGATAGCACAGTTGAAGGTGGTACAAAGGAAGAAGCAATAGCACTTGCCAAAGCTGCTTTAGAGGATCAACTAGCATCAGGTGAGCTAGTTACAATTGAAGTGGGTAAAGAGCGCTCGCAGCAAGAAACAGACCCTTGGCTCAAGCATATGGGTATTTTTGCATCAGACCCAACATTTGACGATTTTTTGGCAGAAGTTGCAGCTTATCGTCAGCAAGTTTCGGAACAAGAGGTTTTTGAATGACTTCTTACATAATGGATACAGATCAAAAATAAATGAGTTATTAAAATGGTTTAGTTTCTGAATTATTTGTCCTCCTGCATTTTTATAATCAAGTAAGATCAATATTATTACTTTTGTTATTTTTGGACATTGGATAGACATTTTTGGTAATATAAATTAAAATTATTTATGTGTAATGTAAAAACAAATGCTCTAATTATTGGATATAATATTGCATTGCTAAAAGGGTGGCATTATCGTAGGCGCCTAGTTCTAACACTTTATCAATAGTTTGGTTTACTGCTAGTTGTAAATCTTGATGATTGTTAAATATTTCTTCAAGCTCGTTTTTAGACACTAAATCCCAAACGCCATCTGTACATAATAGTAAAATGTCGTTATGTTCTAAATTCATTGATAAATCCGGAGTAGTACGCTTCAAATTTTGAACATAACCATCGCTTAATCTATTTTTGGCGCCAAGAGATTTAATAAGTACATTTCGGTCTGGATGTTGTTCACTCTCAGCTTCTGTGATTTGATTACTAGCAATTAACATCGCTACAATAGAATGGTCTTCACTTAACTGGCTTATTTTACCTTGACGTAATAGATAAATTCGACTGTCACCAACATGAGCTATCATTAATTGTTGAGAAATACATAGTACTACGCTTAATGTGGTTCCTGCATCTTTTACATTGTTGGATATTACCTCATTGGCTTTATCGAATAATGACATCAACCATTCATTACGTTTTTCTACAGTTTTCAAAGGAATTATCGGTTCTTCTAAAACTGTTTGTACTGCTAGTTTACTTGCAACTTCTCCGTAAGATAAACCACCCATGCCGTCAGCTACAACTCCCAATATGATTGTTTCCGAATCGCTGAACTGCTGCTTAACACATATCTGGGTCAAATATACCAACAATAGCATTACTGTCCAAAATCAATTCTGGTACAGGAGAACCTGGTTGTTTGGAAATAAGCTTGGCTATTGTAGTTGAAGAACTGGGTTGCGGTATTTGTGGAGACGATATTTGTGGCTGGATAACGGTAGGTGCAGGAGTTACCACTGCTTGCAATTCTGAACCACAAGCGTCACAATATTCAGCGTCATCTGGATTTTTATCGTAGCAACATGCTGTACAGATAATCATTGTATACCTCTTGTAATTAATGATAATTTTTTTAATCAGCAATTCAAAATCTAAAATTAAGTGAATCAATTTTATGTCCCAGTCAGCTGACGCATTTCTTCTTCTGAAAATTCGCTATTAATATCACTGCTCATTTTGACAGTTTTACCTTTGGCGCCTATCTTAACGGTTTTACGAGTTCCTGAAGAAATTTTCTGGGTTTTGCGTAACTCTTGTTGGGCGCCGTTGAGCGATTTTTCCATTGCTGCATTGACAAACTTTTTGGGGCGCCGTAATTACTTTCCAGTCTCCGTAGAGTTCATCCATTAAATCACATTTGTAACCAGAAACTGCCACTTTACCCTTAACGTTATGTAACACAGATGCAAGTTCTTGATGTTGCTCGTTAGTCATTTCATAAGCATATGCTTGACTATCTCCCCTTGCAGAGTGAGGATAGGGTGGGTCACAATAAAATAATGTATCTTCAGAATCATAACGTTGAATTACTTTAATCGCTGCATCGTTTTCTATTTGCACTCGTAAAAGTCGCTGCACAATTTCTGGTAAGTCTTCCACACTTCCCAACCACCGAGAAACGGCGCCTGCCATTCCTGCGCGCGATGTTAATTTACAATGTGCCCCGGAACCTGGAGCTAGCCGTCTGTGCTAAAGCTGTTCTTACCTGCCTTGCTCGAATAAAAAATCGCCTTGCCCGTTCAAAGTTAGATATATCGGGAGTCAGTCGAGAAATCGCAACTTCAAATTCTTCACGTGAGAACGGAGTTAAGCCTATTGCTCAATCCACTGACCAATAATTAAAGTAGTTATTACTCTAACTTCTACTGGAAAATAAAAAGGCGCCAATCATAAATAATCAAAGGCGCCGTCGTTATCAGGGTGCATCTACCATATACGTATCCATAGTTACTAGGGATGCATCAGGATAAAATATTTAATTGCGCTCTTTTAGGAATTAGTTTTTGGAGGTGGTTTGTTTAGTGGTGGAGAGAACGCAATTTTTCGCTGCGTGACTCAAGATTTGATTTCGTTCTTCTTCTGGCAGGGAAGCTAAGTATCTCTCTGCTGCTGCCAACAGGATATCTGCTACTTTTTTAGAAATTATCATTGTTCTGTGTCGATCTAATTGTTCTTAGGTTAGTCTTTTGCTAAAAAATTTCTGTTAGTGAGGAACTCGGATGTCAATCTCTCTATTCTTTGTGTCTCTGTAATGAAAAAAGAAGTGACTATAATAGTTACTATCAGTATGCTTTGGGTTATACTAGCGGTTCTTTAAAAGATTATCGTACAGCGAGGGAAGCTTATAGACGCGCGATTCAAAATAACCGCAGAAAGGTTAATGCTTACGTAGGGTTTGCAACGGTTTTATTGCGTTTAGGAGAGAAAAATAATGCGCTGTGGGCATATAGAGAAGCCGCAAAAATTGACCATGAAAACCCTCTAGTCACTGAATTGAGAAATAAAATGCAAAACCAACCCAACCAGTAAGCGCGTTCCTCATCCCTCTTACTCTGCGCGCTCTGTGTCTCTGTGGTAAAAATAAATACAACAATGCACAAGCTATTCATTGTGCCCCAATTGAAACAAATAAGAATGATTATCGATTGATGTAGAGGCGCCTTAATTTTTGGTGGTAACTAGCGGAAGGCGGCGGTTTCGCTATGCCTATTCGTGAAGGCAAGGCGCAAGAAATCTACATCGTTACCTCTGGTGAAATGATGGCGATGTATGCTGCTAACAACATTGCTCGTGGTATTTTGAAATATGCTCACTCCGGTGGTGTACGTTTAGGTGGTTTGATTTGTAACAGCCGTAAAGTTGACCGTGAAGCTGAATTAATCGAAAACTTGGCTGAACGTCTCAACACCCAAATGATTCACTTCGTACCTCGCGACAACATTGTTCAACACGCTGAATTGCGTCGTATGACTGTTAACGAGTACGCACCTGACAGTAACCAATCTCAAGAATACCGCGCGTTAGCTAAGAAAATCATTAACAACGAAAAACTAACAATTCCTACTCCAGTGGACTTTACAACGAAAGCTTTATCTTTTATCCTGAAATATCAAGTGTTTTGGACTTAAAATTTATGCGGGTAGGCTATGCGCGCGTTAGCACCGGAGAACAAGACGACGCATTAACGCAACAAATAGCGCGTCTTGAAAAAGCTGGAGTGTGCAAGATTTTCTCAGACATAAAGTCAGGAAAATCTAACAATCGTCAAAACTTTAATAAATTATTAACTCTGTGTCGCCAAGGTAAAATAACAGAGATAGTAGTCACTCGATTAGACCGTTTAGCTAGGTCTGTAGTGACAATAAGCAAAGCAATTACGCTATTTGAAGAACAGCATATTAAGTTAATTATTTTAGATGCACCAATTGAAGATATATCAAACCCATTTTCAAAATTCTCAATTAACCAAATGGGCGCCTTAGCTCAGTTCGAGAGCGATTTGCTACAAAGCAGAGTGATTCACGGGTATAACTACTTTCGTGAACAAACTAAAGCTTGTCCACAGCCGCCGTTTGGCTATCGCCGTGAAAATGAAAAGTACGTTCCTGACTTAACACTGCATGAGTCTGGTAAATCTAATTGGGTGATTGCACGGGAAATAATTGATTGGTTTCTCAGCAATCAATCAACAATTCGCGGTACAATCCACCATGTCTACGAAGTATACAAAATTCGATTTTCTACAACAGGGTTAACTAATTGGCTTAAAAATCCAACGCTCCGTGGTCATACTTGTTACAACAGAAAATTTAACAATGCCCGTCCTGAGTTATGGGACGTGCGGAAAGATACCCATACCCCATTAATTGATGAGGAAATTTATAGAGAGATTGAGACATTACTATCCGAAAACAGGCGCCGATGGGGACGCAACAATAAAGGAGAAACCGGAAAGGGGTTACTATCTGGCTTAGTTTATTGTGGGTGTTGTGGTGGTAAGTGCTATGTTAGACGAAACAAAAACTTACTAGCCTGTAAACAACGTGCTGAGTACGGTGAGACTTATTGCACTAATAAAAAAAGTACATCGCTCATTTATATATGCGAATTTTTAGATAGAGCGCTATCTGAACACGCGAACAGACTACGAGAATATGCTTTGTCAGAAGAACCTACAGAATCTCCAGAAGTTATTGAACTGCGTGCGACACTAGCTAACCTACAGAAATTACCTCAAAATAATGCTATAGATGACGCAATTGCAAAAATTAAAATTCAAATATTGCAACATCAAAAGGTAGCTTACCCATCCGAGTTAATTGACGAATGGGTTAACACTTTTTCTAATGTTCAATTTTTTAAATTAATGCCTGAACAGGAAAAAGCCGAACTCTACCGTAAGTTTGTAAGGTCGGTAACAGTCCTGAGTGGGAATATCACCGACATTAAACTTGTCGATATTATTTAGTACTAGTTTAGAGTTGGCTAGCTGCTTGACTATCGCCGATACTTGTATCTTGGGTAGCAGGCGTGCAATAAGGTAGCTGAGTTAGTTGGGTTGGGAGGCGGGCATAATTATTTCAAAGCCAGTCTCCATTTTTACGTGAGTGGAGCGGTATTCAATAATTCAATAACCTTGTGGAATGGGCATCCTGCCCGTTCCTTTTAAATGAGTGGTCAGTTCATATCATGTCCGGGTGTTTGCCTATAAATACTCATCACGTAGAGACGCGATTAATCGCATCTCTACAGATATTTGTTAACGTATGTAAAGACGTGACATGTCACGTCTCTACAGGGATTTCACGTTTCGCAATTGCCTTAACCGAGCAGTATTGCTATCCATTTAGGTTGTTTAGTCGCTTACCCATTCTTTGTTAATTAACGAATGGGTTAACACTTTTTCTAATGTTTAATTTTTTAAATTGATGCCTGAACAGGAAAAAGCCGAGCTATACCGAAAGTTTGTCAGGTCGGTTACTATCTAGACTGGGAATATCACCGGCATTAAACTTTTCGATATTATTTAGTACTAGGTCTGGGTTAGCAAGGTAAAAGCGGATTGTATCTTCATCCAGATGCTTTACTTTTTGAAAGACAATTGCCAACTTTTTTAACCGTTTTGGTAATGATTCTCGTTTTGTAGCTTGAGTCATAGTTTTTGCTGTAGCGCTCATTATTAAGGGTAGTTTCGAGGATTGAAAATTTCTGTTAGCGGCTAACTTATAAAAAGCAAGCCATTTTTCTTGAGAAAACTAAATACAGCTATTGACAAGCAGCTTAAAAGAATGATAATCATTCTAATTAAATAGGTGATTATTGGTACTGCGGTAAATTTTGCTTTCGTTGTATTGGTAATGATTTTGGGCATTTGTTAAATATTTGAGGAGATAATGGATACATTAAACTTTCCGAATTGGATAATCGAGCCTGCTAAGTATAGGATTTGTAACATTTCTACATTAAACACTTACCATAACCGTGATATTCTGCGAAAATGTATTGATTTTAATGAGAATTATTCATTAAAAGTAACGGGGAAAGTTTGGTGAAAGTCCAGCGCTGTCCCGCAGCTGTAATGAGATAAAGAATTTGTCTCTAAGTCAGAATGCCCGCCAATAGTTACAAAAAACACAATTATCTGCGAGGTACAGATGATAAATATTGTATTTAATTTCCAATGGGGAATGAAGTTTGCTGTGTCAATGACAGCAACGCTAGGGATATTGTATGGTTACAGAGCTATAGCAGTAGAGATTGCACAGGTATCTGATCCTAAGAATGAAACTACTGCTTCAGATTTACAACCTGTTGCTCCTGAAGTTGCTCAACAACCGAAACCGACAGAAGAGAAAGAACCTGATATTGAACTAACAGTCATTGAGAAATTATTAAACGAACCTGTTTTTGCACCATTCCGTCGTGAGGGGACAGTCAAAGATTCGACTCGTCCTATCTATGTTATCACTGGTGAAGAGATGGAGGCACAAGGCGCCAGAACAGTTAGAGAAGCGCTCAAGTTTCTCCCCGGTATACTTCCTGATGGAACGGTTGGTACTGAACCTCATGCTTTGAGCGGTCAGTTTATTCGTGGTTCTAATACTAACCAAGTGCTAATACTACTAGATGGTAGACCTCTGAATAACTTAGGTAGCGGTGGTTTTGATTTGTCGGAATTTACTACTACTAATATTGAGCGGGTGGAAGTACTACCTGGTGGGGGTTCTATTTTATATGGTTCTGATGCAATTGGTGGAGTTATCAATATCATTACCCGGCGCCCACCAACAGAAAACAAAATTACTACTGAGGCAAAGGTAAATTTTGGTTCATATGGACATAACCAACAAAGTATTCAATCAGGTGGAAGAGCGGGAAATATTGGTTGGGTAGTAGGTTATAACCGTATTCAAGGGAAATATAATTACCCTTTTTCAATTCCCGAAGCTAACTTTAGGGGAGTGCGTAAAAATAATGATGCTCTGTTTAATAACTTCAATGTCAAGTTAGAGGCAGATTTAGATAAGCGCAACACTTTAACTTTATCTACTTTATATTTAGGGAAAGACCAAGGTACACCTGGGGGAGTTCCGATACTTGTACCGCAATTTGGTCAAGGTTCTGGGAATGTTCTTACCGATAGAAACCGAAAATATACAGACCAAGTTTTGAGCGATTTCACTTGGAATTCCAAGCTGGGGAATGGGAATGATTCACTACTAACTACGAAGTTTTACATTGATTTTACAAATACCCGCTTTGACTCTAATTCTATAACTATTCCGCCTCAATTCAACAGAAGATTTGAGACGAAGCAAACTTCTTATGGTGTTCAAGCTACCCATAGCTGGCAGTTCGACAAAAACCACAGTGTTGTTTATGGTTTTGATTATCGGAATGTCAGTGTCAATAGTAGTGCAGTTAGGTTTGCTACGGGCGCCAAGGTTCCTAACTATGATGATAATATTGGTCAAGGCGCCATCTTTGCCAGATACGAAACAAGCTTTATCCCTAAAGTCAAGTTAAATTTTGGTGTGCGTCAAGATTTTAATAGTTTGGCTAGTGGTGGAGCAACATCACCATCAGTAGGTGTCAAGTGGGATATAACTAACTCTACTACTCTGCGCGCGAACTATATCAAGAACTTTCGCGTTCCAACAATTGCTAACTTATTTAATGTTAACCCTACTAATATTGGTAATCCTAATCTTAGACCAGAAAGAGGAGATAGTTACGATATTGGTATTGACCAGAAATTAGGTGATATTGGCTTATTGCGCTTAACATTCTACCAAAATAATATATCTGACCTAATCGCTTTCAAATCTATTAGACCTGCTGTAAATGGAGTAACTGGTACTTGGGAGAATATCGGTTTAGTTGAAACAACCGGAATTGAGGCTGCATTAAATTTACAGCTTGCTCAAAATATCTATGCTTTTGTCAATTATACGGCAAATGACCCACGCATCAAAAAAAGCTCTAACCCCGCAGAAATTAATAAAGAATTAAGGTTTGCAGGTGCCGATAAATTAGGTTTGGGTGTTTCATATGAAAATCTAGAAGGGTGGTATTTTGGACTATTGATGAATTCTCTTGGTGCATATCCAACGAATAACACAAATACCGAATCATTAGCAGGTTACACAACTTTTGATGCCAAAACTCGAATTCCTCTCAGTCAGAATTTTACACTTAATGCTAGTGTGGATAATATCTTTAATCAAAGGTATCAACTGTTTGCAGGATTCCCTGATGCGGGTAGAGTGTTCCAAGTTGGTTTAAGCGCGAATTTCTAATTATATATACGAGGAAAATTGCCATGACTCAATTTAACCCAATGGTAAAACCATTAAATCAGACTTCTATAGAACCTACTGGTAATGGTTGGAATATAGAGTATGAATATTTTGATTGTCAAGGTGATGTGCTTGCTTGTTTGACTTACACGTTATTTCAAGATAACTGGCATCAAATTGGATTGGGTCATCTTGAGCAAGGCAGCGTTTTAGAGTTAGAATTTAATGAGGCGCCTAAAAAATGCGTTCTTTATGATGGGTATCTCACGGTCATTGCTACTGAATGGCATTTTCACTTGTGTATTGAAGAAACACTAGGTGGTCCAGATAATGAAACTCCACCAGAACAGAGAAAACAGAGATTAATTAGTAAAGGAGCATTATATCGACGCATCAACCCGGAGGGAGAACCAAGAAGCTGGGGTATTCAGTTTTGGAACGGTGCGGGTGAAAAAGCAATGACTATATTTTTACCCAACCCATATATAGAAGATGAAAATTTATTACCCGATGGTAAAGCTAATTTTGCTAAATTAGACTTTTACAATGAACTTCGAGATATTTATGTATTAGGAACAAAGCAACTACCTTTTACCAAAAATCCTTTCAAGTGTTCGTATATAGCAGTTTGTACATCGGGACGCTGTTATCCTTCGCGAAAATGGCAACCTACATTTGAAGCACTTTCATCAGCAGTAGAAAAAGCCAAACTAGATACAGAAGTGCGAACAACTGGTTGTTTACAGGTTTGTAAGTTAGGCCCAGTTGCCTTTTATTCTGATGATAAAACTTGGTATACCCTTGTCAAACCTGACGTTGCAGAGAAAATTGTCAATGAGCATTTAGTTCAAGGTAACAAAGTCATAGAACACATCTACCCACCTGTTTAATTTATGTAGAGACGTGACATGTCACGTCTCTCCTTATATCGACATTTTTCATTAAAATTATACTGCTATGATTAAACCACGCTCGTCACGAAGGGCACAAAGGGAAGAATGAAGAGAAGAGGTTTTTATATATTTTTAATTTTTACATTAATTATTGCCTGTCAGACTCCAAAAATCAATCCTGATTTGGCGCCTACTAATTCAGCTTGCGTTCAACAATACGACCCCGCACGCGACTATTTCCCAGACAAGGTTAAAATTACCCGTGCGAAAGGATTTAACGTAGAATACCATAACCACTATAAAGTTATCAACATTAATAACCCGTGGAAAGGCACCAACACTAGTTTTAAATATATTCTAGTTCAATGCGGTACACCCGCACCTCAAATTTCAGGCGCCCCCCTGAACACTTACTACGTTACAGTACCCGTTAATTCTGTAATTTCTCTGTCTACTACTCACTTACCGCATTTGGCAAAATTAGGAGTAGTTGATAAATTAGTTGCTGTTAGCGATACGAAAACTGTCAATACCTCTGAAGTAGTAGAAAGAATCAAATCAGGTAAAGTTGCTAATGTTGGAAGTAACGCTACCGTTAATGTCGAGCAAATTTTAGAGTTAAACCCAGATTTAATTACAACCTATGGGACAGGTAATGCTGAAAGTGATAGTTATCCTAAATTGCTAGAAGCAGGTTTAAAGGTTGCTATCAATGCCGAATATATGGAAGATTCACCTTTAGGTAGAAGCGAATGGTTAAAATTTACGGCTTTATTTTTTAATAAGGAGAAGGAAGCAGAGCAAATATTTGGGGAAGTCGCGAAGAAGTATGATGAAATCGCAGCAAAAGCCAAAGCTGTAAAAACACGTCCTACTGTATTTGTCGGATTTAATTTTAAAGGTACTTGGTATATGCCAGGTGGTAACAGTTATGCTGCAAAATACTTAGAAGATGCAGGTGCAAACTATCTTTGGAGTAATGAAAAATCAAGAGGGAGCTTACCTTTATCGTTTGAGGCAATTATCGACCGTGCGACAAATGCTGATTATTGGCTAAATATGAGCCAAAAGTGGAAATCTAAAGCAGATATTTTGGCTGAAGACACCCGCTATGGTGATTTTAAAGCTGTTAAAACAGGCAACCTTTATAATAATAACGCGCGTGTCAATGAAAGCGGTGGTAATGACTATTGGGAAGGAGGTATTAGTAATCCTGATATAGTACTATCGGATTTAATCAAAATCTTCCACCCTGAAATCTTACCACAGCATGAATTAGTTTTTTATCGCCGTGTTAACTAATGTCATGCTGAGGTACGAAGCATCTGGTACGAAGCATTTTATAAAACATCGTGTATCACAAAGGCGCCCATATATAGGAATCCTAAATTGTTTATGAATAAATTTAACTAGCCGTAAGGTGGGCAGTGCCCACCATATCCAGGTTTTGGTGGGCACTGCCCACCTTACGTAATGTTCAAAAATCAAAAAGGCATCCTATATGTATATAACTAAAAGCATTTCAAAATACTTAAATCAATATATATTCTTTATATTATTGATTGCCATATTGATTCTAGCCTTTTTATTAGACATAGCACTGGGTTCTGTACAAATTCCCATAGCTGAAGTTGTCAAAGTTTTATTTGGTGGAGATGCAGAAAAAACTAGTTGGACGAATATAATTATGAAGTTTCGTTTACCCAAAGCCATAACTGCTACACTCGCAGGCGCCGCTTTGGGTGTGAGTGGGTTGCAAATGCAAACAATTTTTAGAAACCCACTCGCGGGACCTTTTGTATTAGGAATAAGTTCGGGTGCATCGTTGGGTGTAGCTTTAGTAGTATTAACGGCAAATTTAGCAGGTGCCGGAGCAATATTTCAAACTTTGGGTATTTTTGGTGATTTAAGTTTGGTTATTGCATCGAGTTTAGGCGCCGCTGCGGTGTTAGGTTTAGTTTTAATAGTGTCGCGTCGAGTTCAAGATACTATGACTTTGCTAATTTTAGGTTTGTTATTTGGTTATGCTACCAGCGCATTAGTTAGTATTTTATTGCAATTTAGTGATAGTCAGAATATTCAAGCTTATTTACAATGGACTTTTGGTAGCTTTGCGGGAGTGACTTGGCGCTCCTTGCCTGTTTTAGCAGGTGTAGTATTATTAGGCTTATTAGTTGCGGTTGTACTATCAAAACCATTGAATGTACTGCTCGTCGGTGAGACCTATGCTTTGACGCTTGGTTTAAATTTGGAAAGAACAAGATTTTGGATAATTACGAGTGCTTCTATATTAGCAGGCGCCATTACAGCATTTTGCGGTCCCATTGCTTTTCTAGGTGTGGCAGTTCCCCATCTTTGTCGAAGCATGTTTAATAGCTGCGACCATCGTATTTTAATTCCTGCTGTAATGATAATGGGCGCCGTTATGGCACTATTTGCTGATTTAATGTCTGCATTACCAGGAACTCAAATGGTGTTACCGCTGAATTCTGTAACCGCTTTACTTGGTACACCTGTTGTTTCCTGGGTAATTTTGCGACGATATTATACAAAGTAGTTAACAACAAGCGGGTAAAATCTAAACTATTGATTTATCACTCTGGCATTTAACAAAATAATAATGATTATCATTTTAAAATTTGTGTTAGTATACACAAGAATTTGGTTGCTGTAAGTATTTATGCTTGTAAATGCTAAGTATTTCAGGAAATCTACCTTTGGAGTGATGTAATAATGACAATGAATCAATATTTTAACGAAGAAATTTATCTTGCGAATAATCCAGAAGTCGTTAAAGCTGTAGCAGAGGGGAAGTATGCTTCCGGGAATCATGAGTATACAGAGGTTGGTCAATTTGTTGAGCGTAACGGTGTTATCTTTAATGGCACAAGCGGAAACGATACGATTCAAGCTTCTGGACAGAAATCTTCTGTAATTGGTGTTGGTGTGGAGACTGCCAAAGTTGGTTCTCGACTAATTAATGCTGAAACTACATCATTAGGGGTTGGTGAAATCGACATTTTGCTGGGTTCACCTGGACGAAATGTATTTTACCTTGGTGACAACACCACAGAAAATCCCCAAGATTTCTATTTGGGCAACGGTGCTGATGATTACGCACGCATTCGTTTCTTTGACCCAACTAGTGAAGATGCAGTATATCTAGCTGGACAACCTCAAGACTATACATTTGAAACGAAAGATAATAGCACTCATATTTCCAAAAATGGAGACCTCATCGGTATTGTTGAGAATGTACCAAAATTAATTGCCGATGGTTTGTTTACCGAAAACGGTTTACTGTTATTTGCTCCAAACAACTCTTACTATGCCAGAAACAGCCAACCATATTTTAACCAACCTGCATATTTAGCAGCGAACCCCGATGTCGTAACGCTAATAGCGGAAGGAAAATATTCATCCGGTTGGGAACATTTTATTCAAGTTGGTATTGATGAAGGACGGCAAACGTTTTTTAATGGGGTGGTTGGAAGCGATAGATTTTTCTATCCACTTGGAAATGCAACAGTAGTAGGTTTCCCAATTACTGAGTATAACCCGGAAACAGGAGCAATCAAAACAGCAACCCTTGGAAGCGGTGAAAGAGACCACTATCACGGTTCATTCGGCGCCGACCGTTTCTTGCTAGGTAATGCAGGAGAAGATTTCTACATTGGTCAAGGAGACAAAGATTATGTTTTGATTGGTGACTTTGACCCGAAAAAAGACCAATTAATTGTTGCTGGTAACATTGGTGATTACAATCTTGGTATTTTTGAAGCTTTATATGAAGGAGTACCTTACAAAGAATTTCAAATTGCTAATAAAGATGGTGATGTCATTGCTCGAATTGAAGATGCTGAAAATCTCAAATTAGTGCAAATAGAGAGCAGTATTCCTGGTACAAATGCTTTAGTTTCTACAGAGTATGAGGGATTAACACCAGTAATTCCAAGCGAACCTGTATTTGGCACATCAGGTGGTGATACTTTAGTGGTTAATAAAAGCAATCAATTAATTTTTGCAGGAGCAGGAGATGATTTGATTGATGCAATTGCAAGCACAGGAAATAATCGTATTTACGGGGGTAACGGAAATGATACGTTTATTCTTGGTAAAAATGACACATTATTTGGTGAAGATGGAAACGACCGCTTCTTTGCTAGGTCTGGTGGTGGAAATGTGTTAACAGGTGGAAACGGTGCAGACCAATTTTGGATTGTTTCTGGTGAAATACCAACAGGAGCCAACACTATCACCGATTTTACCGTTGGCGAAGATGTGATTGGAGTGGCAGGAAGTGGCGCCAGTTTTGGTACGCTGACATTTACACAGCAAAATCAAGATTTGCTAGTTAGCTTTAATAGTAGTAATTTAGCTGTACTTAAAGGTATTCAAGCTAGTAACTTAAACGCTAACAGCTTTGTGTTCGTGTAGTTAGGACTCATATCATGTCCAAAACAACTCTACAAGTTTAGAAACCGGATTTTTTTATTTATAGCTTTTCAGTACAAAACCCACATTACCTCCCCCGATACTTTACCAAAAATTCGGGGGTTAATTCCTATAAGGGCAAATCATGAGGTTCCACCACCAAACGAACAAGCGCGCGCACAGTTGTTGCGGATGATGGGTGGAGATGCAATACGTGGCGCCGCCCTCGCGTTATTTTGGAGTGAAGTTAGCATTTCAAAACTGTCATAATGTCGGAGTTTTCCGTTTAGATCAGCTAAATTCACCACAGTATCTTGATTTCATTTCAATTCGCCATCAAATTCTCAACCAAACACCTGAATTAATAGACTGCTAAACTATCGTAACTATCGTAAGGTGGCTTGAGCCAGCCTACAACTAAATTCTCCATTCTTTTAATTTATCGGTTACATCCGTGTTCATCCGTTGCTAATCTTGTTGTTTAAGTGCTTGCAGAATTTTGGCGGAGCGGTTTCTCATTCCCGGACGGGTTAATATTCCTTGAGAGGGGCTAAATAGCAGTGCCAGTAAGAATAATCCTGTCACAACTAGAACAATTGCGGCGCCAGAAGGAACATTGTTGTAGTAACTTATATACATGCCTGTAACACTACCGAAAACGGCGATAACTGCTCCTAGTAACATCATTTGGTGTAGTTCTTTGACTAACAGATATGCTGTAATTCCTGGTCCAATTAATAAGGAGACTACTAGTACTACTCCGACAGCGTGCATACTGGCAATTATTGTTAAAGTGATAGCTGCTGTTAAACCGAAATGAATCAAATTTACTGGTAGTCCACTTGCTTGGGCACCTAATGGGTCAAAGGTGTAATACAGTAACTCTTTGTAAAATATTTTAACTAGTAATAACACGACAATCGTTATTCCCAGAGTGCGCCAAACATCAGAAGAAGTTACACCTAAAATATCTCCAAATAGAAAGCTGTGCAAATCAAGTTTACTTTTCAGTATAGTAATTAACATAATTCCCAGTGCTAAAAAACCTGAAAATACTAGCGCCATTGCTACATCGACTTTAACGCGCGATTGTGATTGAATCCAAGTTATAACAAATGTGCTGAGTATACCGGCAATGAAGGCGCCGATAAAAATATCTATACCCAAGAAAAACGCAATTGCCAGTCCAGGTAAGACAGCATGGGCTATAACGTCTCCTAACAATCCCATGCGTTGAACGATTAAATAAGTACCAACGACAGAACACAGAACACCCATCAAGACTGCAATAATAAGGGCGCCACGCATGAAGTCAAAACTTAGTGGTTCCAAAATTAAATTCAACATAGTTTTACCCTCCCCAACTATTCCATATCTCGACTCAGTACTAATATGCTGTCTCCATATGCATTCTGTAGATTCTCGGCTGTCACAACTTCTTTGAGTGAACCTTGGGCTATGATTTGTTTATTTAATAAAAGTAAAGAATCACATTTTGTTAAGGTAGCGCCTAAATCATGGGTTATAAGTATTAAAATTTTACCCTGAGTTTTTAATTCTTCAAATACATCGAACATTATCGCCTCGGTTTTTTTGTCTACCCCAACAAAAGGTTCGTCAAAAAAGAGTAATTCTGCTTGTTGCGCTAATGCTCTTGCTAAAAATACTCGCTGCTGTTGTCCACCTGATAATTCCCCTATTTGTCGCGAACATAATTCTAACATTCCTACCCGTTCAAGCGCAGATTTAACTATTTCTTTAGATTGACGGCTATGACTGCGAAACCATCTTGTATGAATCGTTCTAGACATCATTGCCACGTTCCAAACCGTAATGGGGTAGTCCCAATCTATCTGCGAACGCTGTGGGACATATGCAACGGAGCGTAACTGATTTTTTAGTTCTTTGTTACGAAATTTAACAATACCGTTTTCAGTAGGTACCAAGCCAAGCATAGCTTTAATTAAAGTGCTTTTCCCGGCGCCGTTTGGACCAATTACGCCTATAATTTGCCCAGTTTGAGAAGAAAAGCTCACGTTTTCAACAGCTTTTACTCCTCGGTAATTGACGTTTAATTGCTTTACTTCTAACACTGTTATGAATATATAATAACGAGAATCATTATAGTCTAGTAAATCCATCTCTCATGCTAAGAAAAATACATCTCCACGGTATCGCAGCGCTAGCTTTAGCTTTTGGATTGGTAGCATGTAATTCTGGAATACAAACTGAATCGAGTACAAATACGCAGCAAGCATCGACCGTAGCAGACCAAGGAAATAATACTTCACCAGGAGCAAGCAACCGTCCATTAGTAGTTGCAACAAATACAGTAGCTTGTGGAATTACAAGAGAAATTGCCGCAGAAAGCGTTGACCTAAAGTGTTTAATCGAACCCGGTGCCGACCCTCACGAATATCAACCCAAACCAGAGGATAGCAAAGCAATTGAAAAAGCTTCCTTAGTTCTTTACGGAGGTTACAATTTTGAACCAGGCTTAATAAAACTTATTCAGGCTTCATCAAACAAGGCGCCTAAAGTAGCAATTAATGAATTAGCAGTTCCAAAACCGCAGCAGTTTGATGAAGACGGCAAGACTGTCACAGACCCTCACGTCTGGCATAATGCTCAAAATGGTATAGCAATAGCGAAAGTTGTTTCTGAACATTTGGGTAAGTTATCACCATCAAACGCATTGACATACAACGCTAATGCTCAAAAATTTACTGCCGAAGTCGGTCAGATAGACAGTTGGATAAAATCGCAAATTGCAACAATACCACCGCAAGCGCGTAAATTAGTTACAACACATGACGCTTTTGGTTACTATTCCAAAGCGTATAGTTTGCCTATAGAAGGTGCATTACAAGGTATTAGTACTGACGAGGCGCCGACACCAACACGAGTAGCAGCTTTGACAAAAGAAATTAAAAAGTCAATAGTACCAACAATTTTCGCAGAAAAGACTACAAACCCCAAATTAATTGAACAAGTCGCAAAAGAAGCGAAAGTAAAAGTCGCAGACCAAGAATTATTTGCAGATGGTCTAGGTGAAAAAGGTTCAGAAGGTGACACCTATCCAAAAATGCTGATAGCGAACACACGGACCATCGTACAAGGATTAGGAGGTAAATACACAGAGTTCCAAGCTAAATAGTTAGAGACTTCCAAAAAATAAATTCTTCATGTTGTGGAGCAGGCAAGAATGCCTGCTTGAAACGTAGGCGGGCAGGGATGCCCGCTCCACAAGAAAATTTTGGAGATTTTTTTTATATGGAGTAGCTCCGAAAACCAGTTTTGGTGAAAGGCGCCCAAATGCAAGCAAAAAATATTTGTCAAAGGAGAGTTTTTGTGTTAAAACAAGAATGATTCTCATTTTGGCTGAGATGGCGAGCTTTGTGTTCTAGCTCAAAACAGGCTTGAACCTACATGACGGGGCGATGAACTGCAATAAGTTCATCGCATATGCTTGTGTGTGCATAAAATCCTAGATAAATCAGAGGACACCGAAATGACTACTTTGAGTCCGGCAGATTCGACATCATCCATTCTTGCTAACATTCCTAAAAATGGAATGCCTGTTACTATCATCACAGGTTTTTTGGGCAGTGGTAAAACTACCTTACTAAATCAAATACTGCAAAATAAACAAGATTTAAAAGTAGCTGTTCTTGTCAATGAGTTTGGCGATATTAATATTGATAGTCAATTGCTAGTTGCTACCGATGAGGATATGGTGGAATTGAGCAATGGTTGTATTTGCTGTACTATCAATGATGGATTGGTTGATGCGGTTTATCGGGTTTTAGAGCGCGAAGACCGGATTGACTATATGGTAATAGAAACCACAGGCATTGCTGACCCATTGCCAATTATTTTGACTTTTGTGGGGACAGAACTGAGAGATTATACTGCTATTGATTCTATTTTGACTATGGTTGATGCTGAATCTTTTGATGCAGAGCATTTTAATAGTGAAGCAGCATTAAAACAAATTAGTTATGGGGATATTATTATTCTCAATAAAACTGACCTTGCAACACCGGAGAAACTTCAAGAATTAGAAGATTTTGTCCATGATGTTAAAAATTCACCAAGAATATTGCGGACTACTTATGGAAATGTACCGTTGCCATTAATTCTAGGTGTTGGACTAACCCCAGAAGATTTATATACTCCTCAAGAAGAACATGAACATAAACATCATGACCACGAACATTCTCATCATCACGAGCATGATAATCACAAGCATGAACATAATCATGAACATCATAATCATCACTCACAACACTTAGCCAATGATGGTTTTATATCAGTGTCTTTCCAAGTTGATAGACCGTTTGATGTCAAAAAGTTTGAGTATTTTTTAACTGAAAAGATGCCAAAAGATATATTTAGGGCTAAGGGTATTTTATGGTTTAATGATATTCCTCATCGACATGTTTTTCAATTGAGCGGTTCTCGCTATCAAGTCAACCCTTCGGAATGGAAAACATCTCCAAAAAATGAAGTTGTTTTTATTGGTAGACATTTAGATTCCAATAAAATTAACTCTTTACTCAACGAATGTCTGGTATAATTATATATTAGCAACAAGTAACCACTCACATCAAACAAAAATGACTTTATCATATCACCCAGAATCAGACTCTGCGGAGCAGATTATTGCGTCTATAAATGTTCAGCAAAAACAGAAAGTAACAGAAGCAGAAATGATGCAAGCTGTACGTACTTTGCTGATTGGTTTAGGAGAAGACCCCGATAGAGAAGGTTTAAAAGATACCCCAAAAAGGGTAATGAAAGCTTTACAGTTTCTTACTAAGGGTTATTACGACTCTGTAGATGAACTCTTAAATGGCGCCGTATTTACAGAAGATGCGAATGAAATGGTTTTGGTGCGAGATATTGATATTTTTAGCTCGTGCGAACACCATATATTGCCAATAATTGGTCGCGCTCACGTTGCCTATATTCCGAATGGAAAAGTCATTGGTTTATCGAAGGTTGCTCGTATTTGCGAAATGTACGCGCGCCGTTTGCAGGTACAAGAAAGATTAACATTACAAATAGCAGATGCGCTGCAAGGGTTACTTCAGCCCCAAGGTGTAGCTGTCGTTATAGAGGCAACTCATATGTGTATGGTAATGCGTGGTGTTCAAAAACCAGGTTCTTGGACTGTTACCAGTGCGATGCGTGGTGTTTTTTCTTCTGACGCGCGTACTCGTGAGGAATTTATGAATTTAATACGTCATAGTCCAGGTTTTCACTCTTAATTTATACAAGTAGTCTTGTTCTTGTTAAAGTTGGAAATTCAGTTATGACCCAGAATCTTGACAAAGTACACACAATCCAAAAAACTCTAAGTTATGATAAAAAACCTTAAATGAAAGTGATTGCTCTAATTCTGCTTCTAACTGACAAACCGGACAAGCTTGGATATCAATGAAATTACCGCATTGTAAACAGGTAAAGTAATGCTGATGCCTATTAGCTAAAGTGTATAAAGAAGTACCATTAATTGCAGTACGACTCTGTACTAGTCCGTGTAATTTCAGCACTTCCAATCCGCGATAAACTGTAGCTAACCCCAATTTTTTATAGATACAGCGCATTTGAACGTGTAAATCTTGAGCAGAAATTGGAGCATCAAGCTTCTCTAAAGTTTTTAGAATATGTTTTTGGTGGTTAGTTAATCGAGTGGTTAAGCCAATACTGACCATTATTTCTGATTCTAAGCAAATAAGATATAATCAAGTATACAATAATGATTATTCTTCTTGCTATTTTTTCTCCTTACTGTTAAGTAAATTGAATAATTTATGGAGCAATCGAAAATTACTGTTATTGCTGGAACGTCCGGTTCAGGGAAAACAACTTGGATTCACCAAAAGCTAAACAAAATAAATCCGAACTCTACTTCATGTGTACTATATTTTAGTCCAGAAGTTGGCAGTACACCAATTGATGCTGAACGATTAGCGGCTGAATTTCCTTTTCTCAAAGTATTTTACTCAGGACAAGAAGCTGAATTCACTCAACTTCTAGAATCGGCTGATGCGGCTTTTATTGAACTGGGGTTTTATTTAAATATTGCGGTTATAGAGCAAATATTAAACAATCAAAATTATCATAAAATTGCAATTGTAGCATCGCAAAGCCAAGAATCAGAGTATCATACTTGGGCTTCGGAAATAATTGAAAACGTAGGAATTAACGCTAACCCTACTGAAAAGCAACTATTGCGTATTCAAACAACTGGAGAAGTTGTAGATGAAAATAGTATATATGAGGTGTGGTATGAAATTAGTCAAGGCGCCTATGGTAATATAACCCGTGCGAAGGGAATTTTTGATGTTGCAGACGGAAGGTCACTTTATGGAGACTTTGTTGCTGGTATACAACCAACACCTTTTCTGGAATTAGATTTACCCCGTCACTTAGAAGGTAGACCGCAGCGTTTTAGCGGTTTAGAAGTAGTTGGAAGATTTGACGAAACTGCTTTAAAACAAACTTTAGAAAACTGTTGTTTATCCGATGCAATGGTTTCTCATTACCAACAGCAAGTGAAACAAGATTTGATGCAAGGAGTAGAAGCATGAAAATAGCAGTTATGTCGTGTATTCACGGCAATTATGAAGCATTCGATGCAGTATTATCGGATATCGATAAACACTCAGTAGATAAAATGTATTGTCTTGGAGATTTAGTTGGATACGGCCCCTATCCAAATGCAGTAATAGCACAAATTCAGGCTTTGGATATTCCTACCGTTGCAGGTTGTTGGGATGAAGATGTAGTGGAAGGACTTAACTCGTGTGAGTGTAGCTTTCCTTCACTTTTGGCAGAAAAACGGGGTAAATTGGCTCACGAATGGACAAATCAAGAAATTCATCCAGAAAATCGCGAATTCCTAGCTAAATTACCCCATACTTTTAGTGAAGGAAACATGGCATTTGTTCACGGTAGTCCCCACAGTAACCACGAATATTTATTGCCAGAAATCGATGGATTTATTGCTTTAGAACGAGTCATTGCCACAGGCGCCGACGTACTTTTTTGCGGACATACTCATGTACCCTACGTGCGGAAACTAGATGCAGTTAGCTTACAAGTTAGTGTTAAAGACAAGAACTCAGAAGCACAGCAAAGAAACTTTACTACATCTTTGAAAAAGATTGTAAACGTCGGTTCAGTAGGGGAACCGCGACATGGAAGACCGAATGCAACTTATGTAATTTACGACACGGATACTCTTGACGTAATGTTGCGCGAAGTTGAATATGATTATAAAAAAACCTGCGAAGCAATTATTGAAAAAGGTTTACCACCTATTTTCGCTTGGCGTTTATCCCGTGGAATTGAATTTGCTGAACGCGCAGACGACCCAACTCATGTTTGTACAAGATAAACAAAAAATTCCTAACTCCTAACTATGTGGGCAATTTTAAGCGGAATTGAAGGTAATTTAGCGGCTTATGAAGCTGTAATAGCTGATATCAAATCGCAACGTCGTAGTTTTGAAGCTACGTATATTCTCGGTGATTTGGTCGGACCAACACAAGAATCAGAAAAATTAGTAGAACGAGTACGTAAACCTAGAAATAGCGAATTACAACCGCTAGTTTGTAAAGGTTGGTGGGAAGAACAGTGTTTAATATTGCATGGCTTAAGTGCAACTACTGAACCAACCGAGTTAATGGAAAGGTATGGAGGAGATACAGTTAAATCTTTGTGGGACAGTGTTGGGCGCCAGACTGTACGATGGTTAAGTATGCTGGACTTTGGATTTTTTGAGTTAGATTGTTTACTAATTCACGGTTCGACTGTTTCTGTAAGTGAAGAATTAACGCCATCAACTGAACCAATTCAAATCTTGGATAGATTATCACGGATGCAAGCTAACAATTTATTTTGCGGACGTTCTGGAAATTGTTTTCAATATTATCTAGAAGCGGCTTCCATTTCATCAGAAATTACAACCCTTGATGGTCAAGTCACTCCTAACACCATTAATGTCAATACTCCACGTCAAGTAGTTGGGGTGGGAAATGTGGGACGAAAACCAGGTGAAGCTACTTTTACTGTTTATAATCCCAATACAAACCATGTGGAATTTAGAACTGTCCACTATGGGGTAAATAAAGGATTTGCGATTGCAAAAAATAATGTAAAACCAAATAAAAGATAAATATTTTATATTTGATGCTTAAAGAAACCCGGTTTCTCAGATTTACTAAATAAATCTAAGTAGCCGTAAGGTCGTCAGTGACGAACCTACGTGATGTTCAAAAGTTAAAAAGGAATCCTATAGTTTTAATATATGCCTAAATAATACACATGAATTTATAAGAATTTTAGTACTATAAGGTGGGAATTAGAACTGGCGCCCAGATACAAGCAAAAAAGATTTGTCAGAGGAGAATTTTTGTGCTATGCTGAGAATGATAATTATTTTTAATATAATTTAGGTTTGTTTTCTAGTTCACTCATGTCAAGCGATGATTATATAATTTAAAAATAAATTTTTACTTTCAAAAAATTTTGGTTATGAAAGTCGCAATTTTAGGAAAAGGCGGAAGCGGAAAAAGCACTATTAGCTGGCTTTTGTCCGAATATTTGAGCCAAGCCCAAAAAATTAAAACCTTGGCTATTGATGCAGACCATAATATGGACTTATCGACTTGTTTAGGGGTGAATCCTTACGAGGTAAACTACTTTAAAGATTTTAACGATGAGTTTAGGCAGTTAGCGAATATGCCCCAGGTTGGGATGTGGAGAGAGTATTTTAAATCCACCCCGGTTAATTTTACGTACCCGCAAACCGAGAAAACAGAAAAGCTAGATAAATATTTGACCCAGGTTAATCCCAATTTGGATTTAATAGTGCTGGGACTTGGTGACGAAGAAATCATGAATAGTTACAAATGCTCCCACGCTTTGTCGGCTCCCATCAAGCACATGCTACCGACTCTCAATATGGAAAATGGGTCGTGGCTAATACTGGACTCGGTTGCTGGTTCTGACATGGTAAATTACGGTTTATACTTTGCCTTTGACTGTATTATTGCGGTGGTTGAAGGGAATATCAACAGTATAAAAGTAGCCAAGCAGCTTTGTAGTCTGATAAATAAACAGGGCATGAAGCTAAATTTTATATTGAATAAATACAATGCAGAAAACAAGTTTGTCAAGGATTTTGAACGAGAGTTTGCAGACTTAATTATAGGGAGAATCAATACGGATGTCGCTTTGAATAATTATGATTTTCCCTCGGTAGGTGAAGAAAATTTGCATAACTTAGAAACAATCTTTACCAAAATTAAAGCGCTTCCAAAGGCAAAAGATTCCTATGTGAAACTTAAGGTATTTGAGGAAAGCAAGATATTGTGACGTTAGTGACCAAAAACAATTATGATGATTATTGAAATAATAATCATTTTCAAGCAATGTCATCAGAAAACCCCACTAACAGCAGCACTATTACTAAACGCCCTCGGCGCCTGCGTCGTACTGAAACCTTGCGTCGAATGGTGCGAGAAACCCACTTGACAGTTGATGACCTGATTTATCCCATGTTTGTGATGTCAGGAGAAAATCAGAAAATAGAGATTGCTTCCATGCCGGGATGCTACCGATTCACTCTAGACTTACTTTTGAAGGAAATCGCAGAAGTATATAGTTTAGGAATTGGCGCCATCGCTTTATTTCCTGTCATACCCGAAAGCAAAAAAGACGAGACTGGTAGTGAAAGTTACAACCCTGATGGTTTGGTACAGCAAACAGTCAAAGCAATAAAGCAAGCTTTACCCGATATAGTCGTAATTACTGACGTTGCCCTTGACCCATTTACTACTCACGGTCACGACGGTATTGTTGGTGAAAACGGCGTTATTTTAAATGACCCTACGGTAGAAGTTTTGGTAAAAATGGCACTTTCCCAAGCCGAAGCTGGTTCTGATATGGTGGCGCCAAGCGATATGATGGATGGCAGAGTCGGGGCAATTCGCAAAGCATTAGATGAAGCAGGTTACATTGATACGCGGATTTTAGCTTACTCTGCTAAATATGCCTCTGCATACTATGGTCCATTCCGTGATGCTTTGGATTCGGCGCCTAAATTTGGCGATAAAAAGACTTATCAAATGGATGCAGCAAATTCTTTTGAAGCCATTAAGGAAGTGGAATTAGATATTGCCGAAGGTGCAGATATTGTCATGGTAAAACCAGCCTTAGCATATCTGGATATCATTCGCCAAGTCAAAGATTATACAAATGTTCCAGTAGCCGCGTATAACGTCAGTGGTGAATATGCCATGATTAAAGCCGCTGCTCAAAACGGCTGGATTGATGAGAAAAAAGTGATTTTAGAGACATTACTCAGCATCAAACGCGCGGGCGCCGATTTGATATTGACTTACTTTGCTAAGGAAGTAGCGTTGATGCTGCACAAATAATAATTTTGCTTTCACCACAACTATTGAAGGGGGTAACTCGATGTAGAAGGAGTAACCCCTTTTTTTCGCAGCGCTTGCGTCGTTTTACCACCTGCCTTTCAAAACTTGCGTTAAACAGAAACTTTAAATTTAACTTGCTTAAACGGGTTGAAACCGGGCTGAATTTGTTCGTTAAATTTGTTACCTGCCCAAGATGCTGCTGTTTCTTCGTGATGGTACAGCATTCTTGTTAATATTTTGTCCCAGTCGTGTAGTGGCAGTTGTCGCAACAAGTCTGTTAAATTATACAGTGCATCCAAAACAGCAAAGCTTGCTTCTCGCACATGCGGTGGACGCGATAATAGTAAGCTATCTCGCTGCATGAAAAATGGGTCATGGGGAATTATCCCATCTACAGGTCTTTCTAATTGGCTTTCAATTGCAGCGACTTCTTGACAGTTAGAAATATCTGTTGCTACTACCAGCATGGAGACACCAAAGTTTTTGGCATGACTCAAAAAATCAACTGCATTGTTTACCGACTTACGGGTTGGTTTGACAACATATATATTTCCATCAAACAATGTGGGTAATGGGGAAGCAAAAACATCCTTCCCTGCTGACATATCAACTATAATTGCTTCGTTACTATCTTCCCAAACATGCTTAAGAAATATCTCAATGGCGCCAGTCTTACTGTGATAGCATTTCTTGCGGTAATCATCTGAAGTGAAATCTCCTACACGAATTAATTCAACTCCATCGATAACAGTAGCGTAACGCTGGCGCCATTCAGCAGGTTCAGATAATTTTAGTACTCGTGAACCTTCTCCTGGTGGAGTAGTTTTAATCATTGGCAAGTCAGGAGTAATGCGCGGATTATTACCAGCAAAGTACGCACGCAACCAATCTAAATCATTACCAATATCTAGTGCGGTTCCTTGTTCACCCCGTTGCATGTCAGTTTCAGTGGCGCCAAGTTCTGAAGCAAGATGCAAATTATGGTCGCCATCAATTCCTAAAACGTGAAAATTGCAGAAATAACTGAGGAATTGCAATAAACTTGCACTCAGGGTTGTTTTTCCGCTTCCTCCCTTACCATAAACAGCTAACTTCATACTTAGTGACTCCAATTAATTCTAAACGGAGAATTTTTAACTATAGATACAACCCTCATATACATGCAACCGTATTTGCCTACAGGGTATTTGATACTCCACTCAAATCAATACCTGCAAGATACATTATTGCTATGAATACATTTTATGTTGACCGGATGTAGTGGATTTTTCGGATAGTCTTGCTTTACGGTGATGCGGTTTGTACAAGAAGGCGCCAAAAATATCTGAAAATTGTAATCATTCTACAAATTTCTTCTTTTTACCACAGAGACGCAGAGAACACAGAGAGAGGAAGGCAAGACAGATAACTTAACAATGCGCTATTATGATAATGATTCTTATTTTATTAAATATTTTATGGTAAGTTCTTTAGCCCAGTCGCAAGAGCCGATACAGCAGGATGGTCAGAATATAGAGAAAATACGCCATACATGTGCCCATATTATGGCAATGGCTGTGCAAAAGCTGTTTAAGGGGACGAAGGTGGCTATTGGGCCTGTGACGGAAACAGGGTTTTTCTATGACTTTGACTGTCCAGTTAGTATTACTCCCGATGACTTGGGTAAGATAGAAACTGAGATGCGGCGGATAATTAAGTCAAAGTTGCCAATTATTCGAGAAGAAGTTGATAGAGAAGAGATTAAGGCAGAAATAGCTAGTTTGAATGAGCCTTACAAGTTAGATATATTAGACCGTATTCCCGTTGGTGAGACGATTACTCGTTACTACATTGGTAGTCCTGATGGCCGGAAAGTGGAGTCTTCACTGTTTACAACGGATAGTTTACCACCAAGGGACTATTGGTGGGACTTATGTGCTGGTCCCCATGTACACTCGACAAAGGATATTAACCCCAAGGCATTTGCATTATTAAATGTTGCAGGCGCATATTGGCAAGGTGATGAACAAGCGCCAATGTTGCAGCGTATCTATGGTACAGCTTGGGCAACACCTGAAGAATTGCAAGAATATTTAAAGCAGCGAGAAGAAGCACTACGTCGTGACCATCGCAAGTTGGGTAAAGAGCTTAATTTATTTAGTATTCAAGATGATGCTGGTGGTGGTTTGGTGTTTTGGCATCCTAAAGGCGCCGCTATCCGTTATCAAATAGAAGATTATTGGCGCCGTTCCCATATAGAAGCGGGTTACGAGTTGCTATATACTCCCCATGTGGCAAATTTAGATTTGTGGAAAACATCGGGACACTTTGACTTTTATAAAGAAAGCATGTTTGACTCGATGTCTGTGGAAAACCAAGCTTATCAAATTAAGCCGATGAATTGTCCTTTCCACGTATTAACGTATAAAAATCAGCTTCACTCGTATCGGGAATTACCTTTGAGGTGGGCAGAGTTAGGAACTGTTTATCGTTACGAGCGTTCGGGTGCGTTACATGGATTGATGCGTGTTCGCGGTTTTACTCAAGATGATGCCCATATTTTCTGTTTACCAGAGCAAGTTGCTTCGGAAATATTGGGTGTATTAAATTTAACAGAAAATATCTTATCAGATTTTGGCTTTAAGGACTATGAAATTAATTTATCTACTCGTCCAAGTAAGTCAGTTGGTTCCGATGACATTTGGGAACTTGCCACTGATGCGTTGGTTAAAGCTTTGAATAGTAAAGGTTGGAAATATATAGTTGATGATGGTGGTGGCGCCTTTTATGGACCCAAGATAGATATTAAAATCAAAGATGCAATTGGTCGTCTTTGGCAATGTTCTACAATTCAAGTAGATTTTAACTTACCAGAAAGGTTTGATATGGAATATGTGGCGCCAGATGGAAGCAAAAAACGTCCTATCATGATTCACCGTGCTATATTTGGCTCACTAGAAAGATTCTTCGGTATTTTAATCGAAAACTATGCAGGTGATTTTCCATTATGGCTGGCGCCAGTACAAATACGTTTATTACCAGTCAGCGATGAAGTTCGTGACTATGCTCAACTAGCAGCAAAACAATTGAAAAAGGCTGGCTTACGTGTTGAAATAGATAATACAGGTGAGCGTTTAGGTAAATTGATTCGTACCGCAGAAGTCGAAAAAATACCCGTCGTCGGTGTTATCGGTAAACGCGAGGTAGAAACAAACACCTTAAGCATTCGTACTCGTAAATCCGGAGATTTAGGAGCATTGATAGTAGATAATATTATCAATCGCTTACAACAAGTGATAGCCGAAAAAACAACAATATAATACCCTCGTCCCTGCCGCCCCTCCCACCAAATATCTCATGCCTCACGCATTATACATTTGCAAATCCTGCTCTTTTTCACTCACCCAACGGGAATATCTAGGTGAAAAAGGTGGCAAAATTTTATATAATCAAGTCAAAAATCTAACAGAAAAATGGTCTTTAAATTCTCAGTACGTAATTCAAGAAGTAACATGTTTGAGCGCATGTAAAAGACCCTGCGCTATAGCTACTTCGGCGCCTAACAAAACTTCTTTAATGTTTGGTGATTTGCCAGCACTTGAAAGTGCAGAAGCGATACTTAAATTGTGCGAGCAGTATTATACTAGCAAAGATGGTATTATTCCCCGGCAAGAGCGACCAGAAATTTTGCAGAAAGGAATATTAGCAAGAATTCCACCACCACCACTCCAAGAGGATGTTTAATAACCCAGAAATACAAAAGCAAATTATAGAAACGATAGATATTCTAGAAAACCTGGAAAATCTAATGGATACTGCCCCCAGTCCTGCTATAGAAGAAATTATACAACAGGCGTGGGTAAAAATCAGGTCTACTTTACCAGATGACTTCCAACAAGCAACACGCTTAGATGCCAGTGCCGAAGGAATGCGTCAATATTTACGAGTGCAGGCTTTTTTTGCAAACCCTACAGAAAATTCTATTAGTAAAGAAGATTTAGAAACTTACTACAAAAATCTATCTGAACCTGTTGATGAAGATGAAGCTGATTTTTATTTCCCTGATTAAAAATTCTGATATTAATTACCTAGAAAGTCTTGAACGATAAGACTTTAGTGCTAAAACACCGGGAAGAGTATTTATCATCTAATCTTCAATGCGCCTCAAGTGTTTATTCGTTAAATATAGTATTGTTTTTGACTTACAAGATATGATTAAATATTAAAAATATCTACTTGAAAGTACGACAAGCTGTCATATTTAAAATTCATAATTAAAGAGGCAAAGGTATTGAAAAATACTCATATTTTGTGATAATGATTATATTATGAAAAAGTTAATAGAATTAATTATCAACAAATGGTGATATAATCAATGAAAATATTGCCACGGTATTTAAGTAAGCAGATTCAGACGCTATTGAGCAAAAACCGGGTTTTTTGGGCTGTTTTCATCCTGGTTGCTCTGCTGCTATCAACACTCTTTGTTTCTCTTGGGCAAGGTGCTGTTCCCTTGAGTTTAACTGAACTTGGGCAAGCACTACTTCGTCAAGGAGACCCGCTCAAACAAACTATTCTTTGGGATTTACGTATTCCTCGTATTCTTGCGGCAATTACAGTTGGCGCCGCTTTGGGGATGTCGGGAGCGTTGTTGCAAGGAATGTTGCGAAATAGTTTGGCAGACCCTTTTATATTGGGGATTTCTGCTGGTGCTGGATTAGTTGTAATTGTTATGGTGGTATTACAGGTATTCCAAGCATGGATTCCTTTAGCTGCTTGGATTGGCGCCATTATCACTACGACTTTAGTAATTTTTCTCGGTCGTTCTGGTTCTAAAATTTCTGTGGAAAGGTTAATTTTAGCTGGTGTTGCGGTTAGTTCGCTATTTGGCGCCGTTCAAAGTACATTACTCTTACTTGCAGAAGATGGACAAATTCAGCAAGCGTTGAATTGGCTGATTGGCAGTTTGAATGGTAGAGGATGGCGAGAGGTTACAACTGCTGCACCCTATATAATTATTGCGTTAGTTGCTGGATGTTTACTTGCGCGCTCGCTGAATTTATTGTCTTTGGGAGATGATTTAGCGGTGGGGTTGGGAGTAAATTTAGCACGTTCACGTTTCTTAATCGCAGGTGTCGCAACTCTTTTGGCAGCAGGTGCAGTCAGTATTAGTGGGTTGGTTGGTTTCATCGGTTTAGTCGTTCCTCACGGTATACGCTTATTAGTAGGAAACGACCATCGTATTTTACTGCCACTATCTGCTCTTGGTGGCGCCTGGTTATTAATGTTTGCTGATTTACTATCTCGACTTGGTTCTGTTGAGTTACCAGTTGGTTCAGTTACAGCTTTGTTAGGTTCTCCGCTATTCATTTGGTTACTCTATCGTCGTCAAGCAGGAGCAGAAAAAAACTCCTAATTAAAAATCATGCCTTTAGAAATTCAAAATTTAACTGGTGGTTACACGGCAAAACCAATTGTCAAAGATGTTAATCTTAATCTACAAGCTGGGGAATGGTTAAGTTTAGTTGGCGCCAATGGTTCAGGGAAATCAACCTTTCTAAAATTGCTTAGTCGCATTCTTTCCCCTCAAAACGGCGCCGTCTTATTGGATGGTAAAGTCATTCATACACAACCAGCAAATTTAGTAGCACAACAACTAGCTTTATTACCTCAACAGCAAACAGTTCCTACTGGTATAACAGTTCGTCAACTAGTAAGTTTAGGACGCACTCCACATCAACCTTGGTGGCAATGGGAATTTAGCAAAGAAGATGCAGATAAAGTAGATATTGCCATTCAAAAAACAAATTTACAAAGTTATAAAGAAAGACCTGTTGAGAATCTATCTGGAGGTGAAAGACAACGTGCGTTTTTAGCGTTAGCATTAGCTCAAGAGCCAAAAGTTTTATTACTAGATGAACCAACAACTTATCTAGATATTAATTATCAATTACAACTTTTGGAATTACTCAAAGAATTAAATCAGCAACAAAATTTAACAATTGTAACAGTCTTACATGAGTTAAATTTAGCGGCAAGGTATAGTAATCGAATCGCTTTATTTAAGCAAGGTAGCCTTTGGGGTTACGGCACACCTAAAGAAGTTTTAAATCCTACAGCAATAACTGAAGTATTTAACGTAGAAGCTTTAATAATAGATACTCCTGTGGGTTTACAAGTTTGCGCTATTTCATCTTTGTAAGATGCGTGAGAGACTTATGACTTATAATCAGAAATTAATTGTTGGCATTACTGTCGCAAGCTTATCGTTAGCATTTAGCGTTCCTTTCTCAGCCCGTGCTGAAAACTCTTTAACTGTACAAAATACCAACTTAATCCAAATCAGCAAAGTTAATTTAGCTGAAACAGACAAAGGTTTAGAGTTAGTTTTGGATATTCCTTCCAAACAATTTCCTGAAGGTGAAATTATTGATTATGATACATACACAATTATTAAATTAAATAATGCTACTCTTTCTGATGGCGCCAGCTTTGTCAGAAATAATCCAATTGCGGGCATAAAAACTATCAGCGTTACTCAGGTAAATCAAAGAGATGTTGAAATTAAAATAGTTGGTGATAGCAAATTACCGAAAGTTGAAGAATTGAACAATGAACGGGGTTTAATATTTACTATTGTTCCCGTCAATACTGCAAGCACTCCTCAGCAAGATGCACCAATAGAATTGAGTGTTGTCGGCGCCGCAACAAGAGCAGAAACGGCGCCTGGAACTATCACAGTTATTGACAGAGAGCAGATACAGAAACAACAAGCGCGTGATATCAGAGACTTGATACGTTATGAACCAGGTGTTTCAGTACCTAATGACTCTCGTGGAGGGTTACAAGGTTTTAATATTCGCGGACTTGATGGAAACCGTGTCAATATACAAGTCGATGGTATTCGTTTACCATTTGAATACAGCTTTGGCGCCACTCGAATAGGTCGAGACTATGTGGATATTGAAACTCTAAATGCTTTAGAAATTTTTAAAGGAAATAATTCTGCGACTTTACCTAGCGATGCATTAGGAGGAACTGTTAACTTCAGTACCGCTAATGCAGGGAGCTTGCTTGATACTTTGGGTAAAGATTCTTTCACTAACGCGCGCGTTCAATACAGTAGTAAAGATACTGGCTTTGTTGGAACTTTAACTCAAGCAAACCGCTTTGATAATGTTGATACCGTATTTATTTATACTCGTAGAGATAGAAATGAAACTCAAGTAGGTTCCGGAAATGATACATTTCAAGATGAGCAAGATATTAAGCGGGATAACTTTTTAGGAAAGCTTACCTATAATTTTGACAAACAAAGCTTTCTAGAATTTACAGGAGAATATTTTAACAACGTTGCCAATAGTACATTTCCTATCGAAAATTTGCGGGGAATGTCTTTTGAAGGCGCCACTAGAAGTTTACAAGAAGAAGTAACAACAAAACGCGCGCGCTATAGTATAGCTTATCAATATGATAATCCCGATAGTAAATCATGGTTACAATTTGCACGGGGTATTGCTTATTATCAAAATGCCCAAATTACAGAAGATAGTAAGCGTAGCGTTTTGAGTGCTGGTGCAATTCGTAATGAAGAAGCAGATAAAGATTTTACTGACCGGATTTTAGGAGGTAATCTACAGCTACGCAGTGACTTTAAAATTGGAAGTACATTAAATCGCCTTACTTATGGGTTTGATATTTCCAACAGTATTAATAAGCGAGATTACTTTAACTTCAATACAACAACAGGAACTCGTGTATCTCTACCAAACTTCCCTCAAAAAGACTTTCCTGACAGCAGAACATTACGTTTTGCAACATTTTTACAAAATGAAATCTCTTTGGGTGATGGAAGGTTAAAGCTAATTCCTGGGGTTCGTTTTGACATATATGACTTAAAAACAGACAATAACCCAGAATTTACTCGAAAAAACCAAGGACTACCAGCTACTGACTTCTCCACATCAGGGATAAATCCCAGTTTCGGCATAACTTACGAAATTAATCCAGGTTTAATGGCATTCGGTCGCTACTCTCGTGGTTTTCGTCCACCACAATATGATGAGTTGAACTATGCATTCCGTGCTGATATACCCCTACGTCCACATAAAGGTATTCCTAACCCAGATTTGAAAGTCGAAACAAGCAATAATTTTGAATTAGGTATACGCAATCGCTCAAACCAACTCGATTTTGGTGTTACCGGATTTTATAACCGTTACGATAACTTTATTGAACGTGCTGCATTTGCTGGTTTTGACCCAAATGATTTTGGTAGTATTCCTAGCGGTGGAAGACGTATCCCTTTCCAAATTTTTCAAACACGTAATATAGGAGATGTAGAAATATATGGATTAGAAGTTAAAGCAGCTTATCGCTTTAGTTCGGAACCGGGGGGTTTTGGTATCAGAAGTGCTTTAAGTTGGCAAGTTGGTAATGATTTAACAAATGAAAGACCACTTGCTACTATTAATCCTTTACAAGCAGTTGTTGGTTTAGGATATCAATCTCCCAATGATAGATGGGGGGCAGAACTAATTGGTACTTTTACTGCCAAAGCAAGGGAGTTAGCACTTGTCGATAATCAAACGAGCGTAGTTAATGCAGGCGCCGCAACTAGAAAAACAGACTTCTACGAACCAGACGCTTACACACTATTTGATTTTATCGGTTACTACAAAATTACTCCAAATCTCAAACTAACAGCAGGAGTCTATAATATTTTCAACACCGAATACTATCAATATGCAGATGTTCGTACTATTGATACAAGTGCTGCAACATTTGATGCTCAACGTGGACGCTATGCACAACCCGGAACAAATTTTGCAGTAGGTTTAAGCTGGCAATTTTAGATACGTATACTTTCCCTTACTTAAATTTGTAAGGTGGGCAGTGCCCACCCTACTCTCAATAGGAGTAAAAATCATGAATCATAAAATTACTGCTTTTATTCTCACACTTTCATTAAGCTTCAACTTATTTGGTTGTTCCAATAATAATGATTCCAATGCCAAAAAATCTGAGACTAGTAAAGTAGAGCAAAAAGCTTCTCAACCTGTTCAACAAGCGCAAAGAATTGTTGCACTAACACCTTTAGCATCAGATTTAATATATAATTTAGACAGAACTAGGTTAGTCGGTGTACCTAATGGTCGATATACTGATATTATAGCTAAAGACAAATTTGCTGAATTCCCGAAACTTGGAAGTAATACTGGCATAAACCTTGAAAAGATTGTTTCATTAAAACCAGACTTAGTAATAGGTAGCGGCGGTTTCCACGACAAGACCTTAGCAAAATTACAGGAATTAGGCATTAACACAATTGTATTTAATACAAGAAGTTGGCAAGACTTAGAAAACCAAACAAAAGAAATAGCTCAACGTATTGGCGCCGACCCCAAACCAGTTTTAGATAAATTGCAAGCTAACTTAAGAAATATTCCTAATAACAATAAATCGGTTTTGGTATTAGTTAGCACTCAACCAACGTTATCTCCAAATAAAAATAGCTGGGCAGGTAATTTATTGCAAAAGTTTAATTATAAAAATATTGCCGCTGACTTTGAGTCTACAGGACGCTTTAAAGGGTATTTGACTCTCTCACAAGAAAAAATACTCGCGTCTAACCCTGATAAAATATTTATTACAGAAACTACTAGTACAAAACCCGATGAATATAAAAAATTACCTTTTTGGAACAAGTTAAAAGCAGTACAGAATAATAATGTATATACATTCCACCATGATGGTTTAGTTAGTCCTACAAGTATTAATACCGTGGAAGAGGTTACAAAGCAACTCAGTGATATTGCACAGGAATAAATTGTTAAGTATATAACAGGCTACTATCAGTAATGCTACGAAACTGTATGCAAAGAATGGATAGAATTCCAACCACTAAACACCCGTCAAATGAAAGAGAAAATATGATGCAACTAATTAAAAGCTTTCTTATCGCTCGATTTTCACGGGTGTTTCTTAACCAACGCTCTCAAAAGTAAATTGTGATTGTATATGTAACTATTTCAGGGATACAGTTAATTCAACTGTATCCCATTTTCAGATATTATATAAATATGATATTTAGTAATTAGCGTTAAATACTGTTATGCATTTTTCTTGACACTGAACATTTTAGTAGTTACTATGTCATTCAATCCGAATTCTAATTAGCTATAGAGAAAATCTCTGTGTTCACAAAATTAAACGAATGTCACAGTGATTCGTTCTTAATAAAACATCTTTTACCACCAACTATGAATAAAAAACAATTACGCGATATTAACTTTTTTATCCACCGCTATTTGGGGTTAATAGTCGCATTGATTCTTGTTATCGTGGGTTTAACAGGTAGTATCTTGGTATTTCAAAGAGAAATTGACCATTTTTTAGTACATCGTCAAGTTGGTAATATTGTTCCAAGTAGGGAACGTGTACCAGTAGAGGTTGTTCTGAATAAGATAAAAAGTGCTTATAGTAGTCAGCCAGATATAAAAGTAGAGTCTATTGATATTCCCAAGTTAGCGAATGACCCTTACCAAGTGTGGTTTTCGAGAAACGATAAATGGACAGAAGTGTTTATTCACCCATACACCGCAGCAATTTTGGGTACGCGCGAATGGGAAAAAACTATCTTAGGTGTGACTTTTCAACTCCACTACCAATTACTTGCAGGTGAAACTGGAACGATTATCGTTGGCATTGCGGCTTTATTTTTGTTAATTCTTTCAATAACAGGTTTTATTTTGTGGCCTGGTTGGTTAAAATTAGTTGCTGGTTTCAAAATCAAATTAAAAGCGCATATCAAACGGTTAAATTTTGATATTCACAAAGTTGTGGGCATAATTTCTGTTGTTTTCTTAGCAATGATTGCTTTTACAGGTTTTTGCTGGAACTTCAACGGTTTTACGTATCCTGTTATTTATGCTGTTACTCGTACTCCCAAACCACCTGAACTTGTATCTCAAGTAGTAGCTGGTAAGCAAAGTATATCAGTTACTCAAGCGATGCAAATTGCTGATGCTGCTTTAAATGGCGCCGCTACAACTTATATATCTATACCAACTAAACCGGAAGGAGTGTTTCGGGTTAACAAAAAGTTTCCACAAGAAAAAGAAGATTTTGGGCGCAGTCGAGTTTATATAGACCAATATACAGGTCAAGTCTTACGCATTCGAGATGAGCGCAATCTTCCTTTAGGCGAAAAGGTTTTAGATTCGTTTACCCCCATGCACTACGGTACGTTTGGAGGGTTGACAACGAGAATTTTTTATGTATTTATCGGACTGGCACCGTTAATATTATCTGTGACAGGGTTGATTATGTGGTGGTACAGACCAAAAAAATCAAACCTCATACCAAACCGCAAATTCATGACCTGACTTTAGCAATTCCCGGTGGAAAAATTACAGCTTTAGTCGGCGCCAATGGTTGTGGCAAATCTACATTACTGCGAGGGTTAGCACGTTTGCTTAAACCACAAACGGGTGCAGTTTATATTGATAGTGCTGCAATGAATAAGGATAATCCCAACGTAATGTTGTCCAAGCAGCACTAACGACATTATGGGCAGGCGCCTTTACACTGTTTGAATTATCTCGCTACAACCCAGAAATACCAATGGGAGAGCAAGGATTAATTTTGCTATCGCCTCAAGTGTACAATTAACCCGCAACTAGCTTGTACCGAAGAAGCTATTGGTTATTGTGACTTTGAGTATAAGACAGCTACCTGTAATGCTTGCCAAAGCCATCGCCGTAAGATGGTAAAAATTTTTTAATGATTTCAATTCAAAAAACTGCAAATGTTTTGCAATAATTCTATTTTTGGTGTAATCTCAAACTAGTTGACGAATTTTTGCAATAAATGCCGATTGACAATACAAATAAATATGACGACAACATCTCTTAACAGTACATTAGTTCCGGAAACAGGATGGTGGTCTGGTAACGCGCGTTTGGTGAATTTATCAGGAAAACTACTCGGCGCCCACGTTGCTCATGCTGGTTTAATAGTTTTGTGGGCAGGTGGAATGACGCTGTTCGAACTGTCGCACTTTAACCCAAATCAACCAATGCATGAGCAAGGGTTAATATTGCTGCCACATCTAGCGACTCTTGGCATCGGAGTTGGAAAGGGTGGCGCCGTAGTAGATACATATCCATATTTTGTCATTGGGGTTATACACTTAATCTCCTCAGCAGTGTTGGGAGCAGGCGGTCTGTTTCATTCACTGATGGGTCAAGAAGTGTTATCGCAGAATTCTAGTTTTTCGGGCTTTTTTGGCTACGACTGGAAAGACTTGGGTAAGATGACCACTATTCTTGGCATTCACTTGATTCTTTTAGGTGTAGGCGCCTGGTTATTGGTTGCAAAAGCAATGTTCTGGGGTGGACTGTTCGACCCTTGGACAGGTTCTGTTGGAGATGTCAGAGTAATTGCTAATCCAACACTTAATCCAATCAGAATATTTAGCTACTTGTTTCCGACTCACGGCGCCGCAGGAATGGCAGCAGTAGATAATTTGGAAGATGTAGTAGGAGGTCATATTTGGGTTGGTTTGATGTGTATAGGTGGTGGTATCTGGCATATCAATAGCAGTCCATTTGCTTGGACAAAGAATATTTTGGTCTGGTCGGGAGAAGCATATTTGTCATATAGCTTGGCTGCTTTAAGCTATATGGGTTTCTTGGCTGGTTATTTTGTCAGCGTCAATAACACCGTATACCCTGAAGTTTTTTATGGCCCAGTCGGTGTAATTGAAACAGTAGCGGGTGTGTCGTCTCGCGGATGGTTAGCTACTTTCCATTTCGTTTTCGCAGCTTTGTTTCTTGTCGGTCATATTTGGCACGCTATCCGTGCGCGTTTGAGTGACTCAGGATTTGATTTTAGAAACGGCGACATGGTTCAGGCGCCGATGATATATCAGCCACGTTAAAGAAAGTTTTAGTCAATTACAATACACAAACCAGGAGTGAATTATGTCTAAGATTGGTTTATATTTCGGAACCCAAACAGGAAAAACCGAGTATGTAGCAGAAATAATTCAAAAAGAATTTGGTGGTGATAGCGTTGTTGCTTTGCATAATATTGCCGATGTAGACATTAGCGACTTGTTAGAATATGACAATATAATTGTCGGCTGTCCGACTTGGAACATTGGTGAATTGCAAAGCGACTGGGATGGAGTTTATAACGAAATAGACGACCTTGATTTTAGCGGTAAAAAAGTAGCTTATTTTGGAACAGGCGACCAAATAGGCTATGCCGATAACTTCCAAGATGCAATCGGTATTATAGAAGAAAAAATCTCTGCTCAAGGTGGACAAACAGTTGGTTACTGGTCTAGAGATGGTTATGATTTTAACGAATCAAAAGCATTAAGAGACGATAAATTTGTAGGTTTAGCTCTTGACGAAGACAATCAATCTGACATGACCGATAGTCGTATTCAGCAATGGGTAACTCAACTTAAGAAAGAGTTTGGAGTATAGTAGTAGAGTGCGTGGTGCCACTAACTGGTAGTGTCACGCACCAAACCTTAATTATAAGCTTAACAACATAAAAATTAAAATGACAACACCAGATACTTTGTGGCTAACTACAAGTCCAGAACTTAAACTTTTCAATAACTCATTATTACGTAATCTATCTCGTCAAACATCGATAGCACAGTGGGAATATCATCAAAGCCTAGATGAGCCATCATCATTAGAAATTGCCGTAACATTATTACATGACTATTTAAAATCTCGTAGTAAACCAGTTCACTTAATTGGTCACAGTACTGGTGGTTTATTAGGCTTATTATACGCGCGCGAACACAAAGAAAGAGTAAAATCATTAACTTTACTATCTGTGGGTGTTAACCCAGGTATTGATTGGCATTCGCATTATTACGCTCAACGTAAATTATTACCAATAAGGCGCCAAATGCTATTAAGCCAAATGGTGTATACATTATTTGGGCACCAACCAGAATGCACTCGTAGAAAATTAATAGCGATGTTGGAAAAAGATTTAGATAACTCCGCATCTCCTCACTCTCTATATAAACATGTTAGTATCTCACCAATCCATGTATCAGTACCTTTGTTTGTTTGTGGTTGTCAGGACGATACAATTGTAGACTCAAGACAAATACAGGCATGGCAAGAATTTTTTACACAAAATACAACCCCAGAATTACAGTCAAAATTCCGCTTATGGCAGTGTCCCCAAGGTGGTCATTTCTTCCATCACTTTTACTCAGAAACCGTAGGAAAAGAGATAATCAAGTTTTGGAACTCTCTTAGTTATAATAGTTTGATAGCTGCAAAGAGTATTGGTTTATACTAATATTTTTAAGAACGATACTAATTGTTAAAGTACTAATGAATTTGTGCGCCATTGGCGCACAAAAATGGGAACTCAAGCTGCAATTTTCCATTTACGAGACTGTTGCTGTGCTTCCCAAATGAGCGCGTAGCGTCCATTTTGCGATAAAAGTTCTGTATGGGCGCCGCTTTCAACAATTTGTCCTGCTTCTAATACTAGAATTTTATCGGCGCCAATTACTGTTGATAGTCGATGTGCTATGACTACAACGGTTTTATTTTCAACAAGTTTATCTATTGCTGCTTGTACGGCAACTTCACTTTCGGTATCTAGTGCTGAAGTTGGTTCATCGAGGAGTACAATAGGTGCATCTTTGAGAATCGCTCGTGCAATCGATATACGCTGTCTTTCTCCACCTGATAAGGCGCCGCCAATTTCACCGACTTTGGTATCATAACCATGAGGTAAGCGGGAAATAAATTCGTGACAGTTAGCTGCTGTTGCTGCTGTTTCTACTTCTGCGTCGGTTGCTCCTGGTTTCGCAAGACGAATGTTATTAAGAATTGTGTCGTCAAATAGATATACATCTTGAAAAACTACAGAGATATGCTTCATTAATTCTGCTGGCTCTACACAACGCACATCGGCGCCACCTATTTTCACGGCGCCGCTTTGTACATCAGCATATCTACTGATAAGGCGTGTAATTGTTGTTTTGCCACTTCCAGAACTACCTACTAATGCAGTTAAGCTTCGCTCTGGTAGATAAAAGGAAACACCATTTAATACGCTTTGGTTTTGGTCTGCATAAGCAAAGGTGACATCTTCAAAAGTGATATCAAATTTATTAAGTGTTGTAGGTGGGTTTTTGATGGGTAATGGTTCAATTACCATTAATGCTTCGATTCGTTCTAAAGCTGCTTCCATTAAGTTAAAGATACCGGTAAGTTCGCCAAAAACTGCAATTGGTTCGCTAAAACGTGTGGCAACAACTGCTAAAGCAAATACTTGTGCTACAGAAATACTGCCTTGTAAGAAAAATAATGTACTCAGAGCGATGATGATAACAATTCCTATTTCTACAATACTAGACATGAGTATTGCAGGCGCCGTACCTAGACTTGTTGCTTCAGTTTGAATTTGTCGCTGTGTATTAATAGCTTGGCGTAAACGTTGTGATTGTTTGCCTACTTGTTGAGTCGCGCGTAACACTGGAATACCTTGAGCATATTCAATTATGCGGGATGCTGTATTCGCGTCTGCTATAGCGACATCACGTGTTCCCTTTGCTACCACAGATTTTTGCCAGCGATAAATGGGAATGGCTAGGGGAAATGTTATCAACATGGCAATTGCTAGGCGCCAGTCGATGAATAGTGTAACTATAATGACGATTGTTGGAACTATGATTGTTTTGATAATAATTGACGAAAGGTTGCCAATAGCGTGTAGAGAATCTGTCACATTACCGCTTAATATAACGTTGAGTTCTCCCGAACGGCGCCGACTCAGTTCTTCTAATGGCATTTTTCGTAACTGTTCGCCTAATTTCAGCCGCATTTCGCTGGCTGCATCAATTGTGATTATCCAACCAAATTCAAGTTCGCGCCAACGGATAAGAAATTCGATGACGACTAGAAAAGCTATTAGTGCGACTAGTGTCCAAACTCGTTGGGTGTCGATAGGAGATGTTAGTAAGGCAGAGAATAAGGGGAAGAATAGGGCAAATACTATTCCTTGAATTGTTGAGGCAATAATTGAGAGAGTGAGAGAAAATTTTAGTTCAGGTGCGTAGGAACCTGAAGCTGATATCATTTGACGAAAGCTTTTTAGCATAAGTGATTTATTTTTTTTACCACAGAGACACAGAGGACACAGAGAGAAGAGAGTATTAAGAGAGGGTTAGGGAGGGTTTGTTTTTCAGTCCCCAAGAAAGCGCACGCTGATGGTTTTCCCAAAGACGCGCGTAAAGTTTATTTGCTGCGACTAGTTCTTGATGGGCGCCAATTTCAGCTACTTCTCCGTTATCTAGTACGATTATTTGGTCGGCATTCATAATTGTTGAGAGACGGTGAGCTACTACTATGAGGGTTTTACCTGTAGTGAGGGATGCTATTGCTTCTTGAATTAATGCTTCATTTTCTGGGTCGGCAAATGCTGTTGCTTCATCGAGTACTACTATTGGGTTGTCTTGTAATATCGCGCGCGCGATGGTAATACGTTGTCTTTGTCCACCGGATAATAGACTACCCCGTTCACCAACAATTGTGTCGTAACCGTTGGGCAATTCCATTATAAAGTCATGGGCTTGTGCGGCTTGTGCTGCAGCTTCGATTTCTGTATCTGTGGCATTGGGACGACCTAAACGAATGTTTTCGCGTATAGTATCGTAGAGCAAAAATGTATCTTGAAAAACGAAAGATACTTGAGACATGAGCGTTTCTGTTGTCATATTTCTAACATCAACGGCGCCAATTTCTACACTACCTTCATTCACATCCCAAAAGCGGGGAATTAGTTTGGCAACTGTACTTTTACCTGCTCCGGAAGTTCCTACTAAAGCTGTCACTGTACCTGCGGGTATATCAATATTTACTCCTTTTAATGCTTTGCGGTTTTCATATCCGTAGGAAAACGTGACGTTGCGAAAACGTATAGAAGTATCGAGAGGTTGTTGAGGGTCTTTTGGTTCTGGTAGTGGAGGTTGAGCGAGGAGCTTACCGATACGTTTCGCAGCAGCAGCAGATTTATTGATAAACGACGATAACCACATTATTGGTAACAGAGCTTCCATTACTCCAGAAGAAAGTAATAAAAATAAGATGAAAACAGGAAAATCTAATTTTCCTTGCAACATCAACCATACCCCTACCGTTATTACAATTAGTAGAGTTGGTAGAGATGCCATAACTAAAGTACCTACCCTGCCACCAAACTGAGTTCTTTCAGTCCATGCTTTGGTACGGTTAGTAAACTCATTCAAAGAATCACGATATCTAACAAAAGAACTTGTACCATCATCAAAAGTACGGACAACTTGCATACCCTGAACAAATTCAATAACCGTCCCATTAATTTGTTCATTCGCTGCATCATACGCTTCGCGCTCATTTTCATAATCGCGCATAGCCAAACTCATAAATATCATACCAACAGGCGCCGTCGCCAAAGTCGCCAAAGCCATCCGCCAATCTACCACAAACAAAATTACTAACGTAATAAAAGGTGACGTATAAGCGCGGGCAACGAACGGAGTACTATCAGCAACAAAGGCATGTAGTGACTTAACGTCATCCTGAACAATTTTCTTAATGGCACCAGAACCAGTAGTAACAACGTAACCTAGTGGTAAACGTCCCAAATGTTCAGCAATTTCAACTCGGAGTAACTCCTCTAACTTAAAGGCGCCGACATGAGAAACACGAAAAGCCCAAGTTCGGGAAAAAAAGCTAATAACAACAGCAATAGCAGATAACCCAACTAAAATCCCAACATACTGCCAATTAACACTCTCCGATAACAACTCGCGCGCGATAAAAGGAATAGTTAACAATGAAGCCAGAGCAAAAACAGCATTTAAACCAGAAAGAAACATCGCAGTAATAATATAGCCCCTTATCGGCTTAACTATTTCCCAAAGACTTATATCAGAATTTGCGTTATTCATAATTTCTCTCTCTTAAACCTCTTACCTCTGTGTACTCAGTGTCTCTGTGGTAAAAAACCCTTTTTTCTTCACCACAGAGACACAGAGAGCGCAGAGAAATGATTAGAATAATTTAGGCAAAACCCTACCAGTACGCTGCATATAACCTTGATACTCATCACCAAACTGGTCAAGCATCATTTTCTCCTCATTCCCAACCCTGAGAAAATACAACGCGCCAAAAGAAATCAACCCAGAAAACCCAGCAATATAATTAGGTAATAACAAAGCTTGCGCCAAACACCATAACCAAACAGAACTATACATAGGATGGCGAACACTTTGATAAATACCATTAGTAATCAAAGTATGCTCCGCTCTCACCTCCAAAGTTGGCGACCAATTTTGACCTAAGTCATGGTGAGACCTCCAAAACAAGTACATTGATACTGTGTACACACAAACACCAAGAACATTTACCCAAACAGGTAATTTATAGTCAGCAAAACTCAACAAAGGGCTAAAAACATAGACATTAGGTATAACCAACATTCCCAGAAAAACAAAAATTAGTAACAGCTTTTCCAAAAAAGTCTTTCTATCGTCAGTAATTTGATTTTTCTTATTTCGCTGCTGATGAGGAGACCGGATAATAAAATAAGCTACAATGCCTGCAACATAAACAACTTTCAAAGTCAATGTATCCATAGCCATTACCTTTATTAGGAATTTATTGCAAGTAGTCTAGGTACATCATAGCGGATATTACTTAATAGGCGCCTATTCCAAAAGGATTTTATTCAATTTCAAACGGATATTATCTCAATAACATACATGAGTACTATGCAAAATTTGCACGTTCGTTCGTTCATGATGCGTCTTGTTGGAGAATTATAGGTAGTGGTAGCAAGCAAATTATGGCAGCAATAGCAAATAATGCAGCGTAACCTATCGCGTTAACAATAACACCGCTAAAAAGTCCAGGTATAATACCACCAATATATAACACAGAAATTTGGAAGCTATATTCAGTTGCTGCAAAGGCTTCGGTTGTTTTATCCATCATAATGGCATAAATGCAAGTTGTTAACATAGTAAATACTAAGCTAAAGCCAATGGATACAATATACAAGGTTGTTAAGTTTCTAAACCCAATTCCTGGTAAAATAAATCCAGCAGTCACAATTGTATTTAGAATAGTAAAGAAAATCAATGATTTCTTTCTTCCCCAGCGTGTAATTAATAAACCAGCTATTAAGGCGCCCACAATACTAAGGCTATAAGAAACAACTCCTCTAAGTAATGCTATTTCATTTAATGAAAGTCCAGCATCGACAAGTAAAGGTTGAAACATTGTGTTTGCCATTCCGGCGCCTGCATTAGATAAGATTATGATTAATAGCCAAGCACCAATACCTGGGCGCCGACAAAATTTGACAAAGGTTTGCAGGTAGGTAACAGGGGAACGGAAAGTAATAGTATTGACTTTTTCCTTTTCTCGGTATCCTAAAATAGGAATAAGTGATACTAGCATCACCACTGACATGAAAAATAAACTCGCACGCCATCCAAACTTCCCAAGTAATATTAAAATTCCACCGCCACCAATAATTGCTCCTAAATAATTTCCACCTGTTTGTATTGCATTTCCTAAACCGCGTTCTTCGGGTTTCAACAAATTCACAGCAAGTGCATCGGTAGCAATATCTTGTGTAGAGCTAAATAATATCATTCCAAATAATACAACTATTGTGAGTGTAATATTATTGGTTATATCTAAAAATGCACAAATAGCTGTAAGCATAGCTACTGTTATTTGTAAACTAATTATCCAAAACCGATAATGTCCCCACCTGGCAATGCTGAAACTATCGATAAACGGCGCCAATACAAATTTGAACATTAATGGCAGTGCTATCAGATTTATTAATGATATTGACTCTAATGAGGCGCCTTGCTGTCGTAGAAACACAGGTAATGCTTGATATAAAAACATTACAGGAATGTATTGTGATGTGTAAAGGCTACCAAGTAAAATGAATTTACTAAATTTTTGATATTTCATTATGTATTTAGGTTAAATATGAGAATTAATCCCCCCAACCCCCCTTAATAAGGGGGGCTAAGAGTTGCTTTTGTTCTTGCTTAATAAGGGGGGCTAAGAGTTGCTCTTGTTCTTGCTTAATAAGGAGGCTTTGACTCTACTCTTGTTCCCCCCTTATTAAGGGGGGTTAGGGGGGATTCTGTTAAAAATTAGCTCTAACCTGCACACCCACAATAGTAGGCGCCCCAAAAGTTGCAATTACATTTGGTGGTGGGAATTCAAACCCT
>ERZ1066124.229-NODE-229-length-50297-cov-27.082521_pt1 | contig 50297 bp, 59 predicted proteins | sample MGYA00382771_ERZ1066124 | MGnify/ENA primary metagenome ERZ1066124 (study PRJEB33369, sample SAMEA5778354) | biofilm metagenome | biome: Industrial cooling water; feature: Water cooling tower basin; material: Biofilm | place: United Arab Emirates | collected... | reverse complement strand
AGTGCTGAGTGCTGAGTGCTGAGTGCTGAGTGCTGAGTGCTGAGTGCTGAGTGCTTAGTGCTGAGTGCTTAGTGCTTAGTGCTGAGTGCTGAGTGCTTAGTGCTGAGTGCTTAGTGCTTAGTGCTTAGTGCTTAGTGCTGAGTAGCACAGGCATCTTGCCTGTGTAGTCACATAGTTTTTACTACAGAGATATAGAGAGTACCCATCTACATTTTCCTAGAGGATATATGAATATCTAACTTATTCTGGTTTGAAGGAAGGCGCCTTTGGCTATTTTTCTAGGGAATGAACATATATATTAGTTTTTACCTAGAAATTTTGGCGCCGTTGGGCATTTTCCTAGAGGATATATGAATATCTAACTTATCCTCTAGGAAATTAGGCGCCGTTAAGTATCCGATGTAATTAATTTTGCTTCTACAACTGCAACGACAGGCGCCTCAACTTCGATTTGTTCAGATGATTTACTAATCAAGAAATCGCAGAAACCGTTCAGCCCAACGCTTGCGTCAACATCAAACTTCTCACTGAAAACACGCTAATTTGTCGCTCTAATATATCGCGTGCTTCTAACAAAATCGGATTAATAATACCTTCCGAACGAGCTTTCTCATTTCCTGTTGCGGTTGCTCAAGGTAAACTGCGTGCAAGTAACATCCTTAATAAATCACTCGGCGCCACTGGTTCAATTTCACCGAAAAAGCGTGTTCCTTCAATTGCCGTTAGCCCAAAATCAAGCCTTGCCTTGCTCCAAGTAAATTCGTTGTATGCCATTTTGAAACCTCTAGAAAGCGTGAAAACCGCATGTTGTTTTGCCTGACTCCTAGTAAACTCGTAGTTATGTTATTTCAACTTGAAGTGATACTGCGAGTTTACATATCACCAAAGCGAGGTATCATACAATTACCTTAATATAAATTAACAATGGTAGAACGTCCAATCAAAAAATCTGAACGTCAGGCGATTGCTGAAACTCAATCGGAACCACAAGCAGAACCACAAACAGAAGCACAAGCAGAACCGCAATTAGAATCACAACCCCAGTCTTCACCTGTTCCTTTACCTGTGCTTAAAAAGAGAACTGACAAAGATTCCCAAGATTCAGATGTTGAAGACTCTCGTGATTCAAGGAGCTTAGGTTCAAAGCGTAACGACCGTGATGACCGTAACGACCGTAATGACAGAAACGACCGTAAAGATAAACGCTCCGGCAAAGGTAAAAAAGGTTCCTTCGGTGATGATTCGAGACCACCAGCTAATCCAGCATTAGCGCGCGGTCCCAAACCAGTTAGACCTGTTGCGAAAGCTGAACCTGAACCAGAAGCGGAACAAACCGAGTCAGAACCAAGCGAAGAAACACAAGAATAAAATCGAGCGTGTAAGTGATTAAATTTACACAAACTATTATGCACGTGGAGGCGCCGGAATCAAACTGACGACTCCACATTATTTAGGTATAATTAACTAAATACTTATTAATTTAATAATTTTATAATAACTAAAAAGCTAGCGTGTTTAACAAATTGCAGAACTCTTAAAATTATAATATTGCCAAACCCTCGTAGAGACGTTACATGTAACGTCTCTACATATATTCGATGAACATTATTTTGCATAACTTCTTGCCGGAAATTGCTTTCATAGAGATAATAGTCCTGAAATTGCAGCAGCTTTTAGCGCGGAATCTGATGAAGTACCGTTAACTAAACCAATTATTTGACAATTTAAAGTTTCCATATAATTAGCGTGCGCTTCTTGCAAATACCAGCACCTTATAGCTATAACCGTGAAAAGCATATAGCAAAAACGGTATATGAAAGGTGAGATTTTAGGGGAACGCTACCAGGTTGAACAACTACTCGACAAAAAAGCTGGGCGCCGAACTTTTTTAGCACACGATTTACAATCAAATCAACCAAACGAGAAAAATATTTCAAAGAAGCATTTTAGTTTAGGTAGTGCATAATTCTTTGTTGCATCTGCTTGGTGCCTTGAGTACTCCATGTCATTAATTTTGGCTGGTTGGCGCCTCTATAAGCTCTGTATACTCTGTGCCTAATAAGGTAAAAAAATTTATATCCAATGCACAAGGGAGACTGAACGGGCAAGGATGCCCATTCCACAAGAAAGGATGCCAATTTTACAATAAAAAAATAAATCTTAGCCCTGCTTGTGTTTAGGGGGGTTGAGGGAATCAATTATAGTTATTTAAGAAAGATTTTTTGTAGGTGGTACTTATGTTTGGATTGGGATGGACGGAAGTGGCGGTTATTGGTGTAGTTGCACTATTGGTTTTTGGTCCGAAAAAAATTCCTGAGTTGGGTAGTGCGCTTGGTAAAACTCTACGAGGGTTTAAGGATGAGTTGAATAATCCGAATTCGGAGGCGCCTGGTCAGGATGATGATATTGATGAGAAGAAGTAGAAAATGCTCGTTGTAAGTACTTAAGTACTTAAGGGGAAAGCGCTGAAGCGCTTACAACGAGATTCCCCTACAATCGATTTACTACTGTGGTTCCGGAGGCGCCTACTTGTGAGGAGTCACTAACGGTTGTTGGTTGGGTTTGTTGTGTTTCTTCTTTAACAACTCCGCGCGCTTTAATTAGTTGAATGGCGCGATTGACGCTTTCGGGTAATATCACGACTAAGCTATTGTCTGGCGCCCCTTCAAGTGCTTTGTTAATTGCTTGAGTTTCATCCAGTATGGTTTCGTAGGTAAAGTTTGGTTGAACTTGTTTGATACCTTTCAAGATTAACTCAGCGGCTGAACCACGTTGGCGCCCGCGTGTGTCGTCGTCTTCTTTGATAATTACTCGGTCGAAAATGTCAGCAGCAAGTTTACCCAGCATGACAAAATCTTCGTCGCGTCTATCTCCAGGCCCTCCAACTACACCTATTCGCTGTCCTGTTGTCCAGTTACGGACAAATGACCCTAGTGCTTCGTAGCTGTGGGGGTTGTGAGCGTAGTCGATGAGTGCGTGGTAGTTACCCAAGTTGAACAAGTTCATCCGTCCTGGTGTTTGACTCACCGATGCACGGAATGTTGTTAACCCGGCTCGAATTTGCTCGATATTAACGTTTTGTACAAATGCCGCTAACGATGCTGCTAACGCATTCGCGATCATAAACGGCGCCCGTCCACCCATTGTGAGAGGAATATTTTCTACTTTCTCAATTCGGTGTGTCCAGTCACCTTTTAATATCGATATGTAACCGTTCTCATACAGTGCCGCAACTCCACCCTTTTGAATATGGTCGCGTACTAGCTGTGAGTCCGATTTCATTGTGAAGTAAGCAATGTTCGCTTTGGTTTTTTCTGCCATTGCCGCTACTCGCGGGTCATCGGCATTAAGTACTGCATAACCATCTGGATATACAGCTTCGGCGACTACGCTTTTAAGATGCCCAAGCTGGTCGATAGTATCAATATCGCCTAATCCTAAGTGGTCGGCGGCAACATTTAATACTACTCCAACGTTAGAAGCTTCAAACGCTAAACCAGAACGAAGGATGCCTCCGCGCGCTGTTTCTAAAACTGCAACCTCTACTGTTGGGTCTTGCAGAATTAGTTGGGCGCTTTGGGGTCCGGTATTATCGCCTGCTTCTACTAAGTAATCTCCAATGTAAGTTCCGTCTGTCGTGGTATATCCTATTACTTTGCTTGTTTGACGGAAGATGTGTGCTAACAAGCGGGTGGTAGTAGTTTTACCATTGGTACCGGTGACGCTGAGAATAGGAACGCGACTTGCCTGTTCATTTTTAAACAGCATATCGACCACGGCGCCTGCGACGTTACGGGGTGTACCGTGGCTTGGCGCAATGTGCATCCGAAAACCAGGAGCAGCATTAACCTCGACAATTACACCATCAGTTTCGCGTAAAGGACGACTGATATCGGAAGTAACAACATCCATACCAGCAATGTCCAAGCCAATGACTCGAACGACGCGCTGTGCTAACCAAATATTCTCAGGGTGAATCTCGTCGGTTCGGTCAACTGCTATACCACCAGTACTTAAATTGGCAGTTGCACGTAAATAACAAATTCTATCTTTAGGTAGAACACTATTTAAAGTAAGACCTTGGCGTTCTAGCAATTGATAGCTAGTCCGGTCTAATTCTATTTTTGTAAGTACTTTGTCGTGTCCCTCACCACGATTTGGGTCATTGTTGGTTTCTTCAATTAGTTCGGAAATTGTAGATTTGCCATCACCTACAACGTGTGCGGGTACACGTTCTGCCACCGCTACAACTTTGCCGTCCACGACTAATACGCGGTGGTCACGTCCGACGTAATATTTTTCAACAATTACCGCACGAGATACTTGACGTGCGGCATCATATGCGCTTTCGGCTTCGTCCCAACTACGAATATCAATTGTGATACCGCGTCCGTGGTTGCCATCTAATGGTTTAATCACAATTGGATAGCCACCAACAAACTCAATAGCTTCTTGTAAATCATCAAGGAAATTGATGACTGTACCTTTGGGAACGGGAATTCCTGACGATGCCAAAATGCGTTTCGTTGCTTCTTTGTCGCACGCTAGCTCTACTCCCAAAATACCAGTATTGTTGGTCATAGTGGCTTGAATGCGTTTAGAAGCAGCGCCATAGCCTAATTGAATTAAGAAACGGGCGCCGAGAGTCATCCAGGGGATACCTTTTTTCTCAGCTTCTTTAACAATGGCTTCGGTCGAAGGTCCAAGCGCTCCTTCGCGGGCAAAATCACGCAAATCTTGCAAATCTTGCTCAAGTTCGGCTTTTGGATACCGCCCTCGGTCAGCGATGCTTTGGCAAAGTCTTACGGCTGCTCTGCCAGCGTAGCGTCCTGCTTCCTCGTTTTCATACTCGAAAACAACCTGGTAGACTCCTGGTGTGGCAGTTTCGCGTGTACGTCCAAAGGCAGCAGGCATAGAGGCTAGCTCTTGCAGTTCTAAGGCAACATGTTCAATGATGTGACCCATCATTGTGCCTTCTTTGACTCGCATCAAGAAGCCACCACGACAGCCAGGAGAACAATGGTGACTCTCCAGACTTGGCAGCGCCTCAACTAATCCTTCGTAAAAACCGGGGATTTCATTCGAGGGCGTCTCGGCGAGGTTCTCTAAATCGAGGCGCATGACAATCAACTTGTGGCGTCGAATGCTCCAATAGTTGGGACCGCGTAAGGTCTGGATTTTGAGGATTCTCATGGGAATAGGTAGATGGAGATTCGGAGTCAATTTCTAGTTTCTTACTCGAATGACCGCTTCACTGTTCAATTGAAACAGTTTTTTCTTCTTACATCGTATTATTCTCACTTTTTCTCGTGCAACGTCGTAATTAGCGGTCAACTAAGTGTAACCCCTGACACACTATTCCGTCAGCTGGAAATTCGGTAGTTGGCGGGTAAGGCAGTGCGCTGGTAAAGGTGATATTTATCACCGTGGCTGAGAATATGCATCCGCATGTTATGAATCGTTAACGGTTCGGTGGCGCCAACGTAAGGTTCGTTAGTGTGGGTAACTTCGGTAGGGTCAACGATGGTAACGCTGCCTTTACCTAGGACTTGTAGCCAACCGTCGCGCTCAAACATCGCGCATGTATCTTCATCAATACCAATGCCAATACGGTCAGGGTGCGACGCAATGGCACTTACCAAACGTACCATTCTATTACGATTGTGGAAATGTTGGTCAACTATCACTTCGGGAATTAAGCCCAAACCAGTGGCCATATCAACTAACGAACGGTTGGGAGACTCACCGCTACCCCCGCCGGCAATCATATGATGACCCATCACTGCTGCCCCAGCGCTCGTGCCCGCTAGCGTTAATTCCCCAGAACGTACCCGGCGCCGAATAATATCCATCGCTGAAGTATCTGAGAGAACGCCGCATAGCCGTAACTGGTCGCCTCCAGTCAAAAAAACCCCTGTACAGTTTTCTAGGGACTCTTTAAAATTACGGTCTTCACACTGCTCGCGTTCGCGAATGTCCAAAACCTCAATTTTCGAGGCGCCCATTTCTTCAAAAATACGGACATAGCGTCCACTGATAATACCGGGTTCTCGCGATGCTGATGGAATAATAGTAATATAACCATCGGATTCACCAGAACGGGCTACGAAAGTTCGCAGTATTTCGCGTCCATGAACCTTATCTTCGGCGCCTCCAATCACGAGAACGGCGGTTTTAGTTGCTTGGGGTGTCGTCATTTCCAGCCATTTAGCTTTTAATTGCCGCATTGTGTATCTCCTGTCAACAACTTCAGGTGAATAAAACAAGTACGCAAGCTTTATCTAATGATTTTGCTCCCGTTTCCTTAAAGGACATTACTGGCTCTTATCAAATTGAGGCAACTACCATTCGATACCCTCTGCGATATAAAAGCAGCATGTCCCCTACATGTCCCGTATTGCTATCTATATTGGGTGTTGATTCACCAGTCGAACAGCCCGTTATTCGGAAAACTGCTCTATAAAAGCAGGTCTTGACACACGGAGCGTTCTTTAAGTAGCTTTATGCATTGTCATGAAGTTGTTAACCCAGTTAATCTATTAATTTAAATCTAGATGTGACAATATTTAAACATAAATTAAGTAATTAGAAAAATTTTTGTGCTATCTGACGTACTATTTACAGTACTTTCAAACTCGCGACATACAAATTGATGTGTTCTACACAACATAGAAAGCTCGAAGAGCAATCGACATTCAAACTTAACGATAGTGTCCTCGAATACGAATTACTGTGCGCTTTGATATAGTTACGCTGTTTCCAGACTGTTTTACCTCAGTTCTCAACTCAGGACTGTTGGGTAAAGCCTTAGCCAAACAGATTGCCCAAGTCAATTTGGTTAACCCACGCGACTTTACTAACGACAAGCATCGTAAAGTCGATGACGAACCTTACGGTGGTGGTGTCGGGATGCTCATGAAGCCCGAACCTATTTTTGCCGCCGTTGAGTCGCTGCCAATTCTACCGCGAAGAGAGGTCATATTGATGAGTCCTCAAGGACAAACCATCAATCAACCTTTGTTACGAGAGCTAGCAATTAACTATGACCAGCTAATCGTCATATGCGGACATTACGAGGGTATTGATGAGCGAGTACAACAAATTGTTACCCGTGAGGTTTCCCTTGGAGATTTTATTTTAACCGGTGGTGAAATTCCTGCAATGGCATTAATCAACGGTGTCACCCGCTTGCTTCCTGGCACCGTTGCCAAAGTCGAGTCTATTAAATACGAAAGTTTTGAGGAAAATCTCCTCGACTACCCCCAATATACTCGCCCCGCCGACTTTCGTGGTTGGAAAGTCCCTAGCGTCCTCCTTAGCGGCAATCATAAAGAAATTGCCAAATGGCGCCTATCCCAACAAATCGAACGTACAAAAATACGGCGCCCCGACCTACTCAAAGCTTGGGAAAAACAACAAAAAGAAGAGAGTTAAAAGTGCTGAGTGCTGAGGAGTGGAGTTATAAGTTTGTGAGTTGTAAGTTTATGAGTTAATTAGTTAATAGGTTACGAGCATAACAACTCCTAACTTCTAACTCTTAACTCAGCACTCAGCACTCATCACTTTTTATGTCTATTCGTATTGGTAACGGCTACGATATTCATCGCTTAACTACTGGGCGCCGTCTTATACTCGGTGGCGTTGAAATTAACCACGAACTCGGTTTACTTGGACATAGTGATGCAGATGTACTAACTCATGCAATAATGGACGCGATGTTAGGCGCCTTATCTTTAGGTGACATCGGACACTATTTTCCACCAACAGATCAAAAATGGGCAGGCGCCGATAGTTTAGTTTTGTTAAGCCAAGTAAATCAATTAATACTAGATAAAGGTTGGAAAATTGGCAATATAGATTCAGTAGTAGTAGCAGAACGTCCAAAACTAAAACCTCACATCGAAAAAATGCGCGAAAAAATATCAAATGTGTTGCAACTAGAACCAACACAAGTAGGTATCAAAGCCACCACTAACGAAAAACTAGGGCCAGTTGGACGCGAAGAAGGAATTTGCGCTTACGCAGTAGTTCTATTACAACAATCAAATTAATAAATACTCTTATCTTGTAGAGCCATCTTGTAGAGCCATCTTGTAGAGCCATCTTGTGGAGCCATCTTGTGGAGCGGGCATCCTTGCCCGCCCTTGGTATAAGACTAGATGCCCTTAATGCAGAACATGATTACTATTATTGACATGGGACGGGCAAGGATGTCCATCCCACTCATTGTTATGATTTTATTTAACATGTAAGTTAAATGCCCAACTTACACAAATCAAGCTAGCTAAAAAGTATGTACGACTAAATGCAAAAAGAGACTTACTTTCAGACTTTTATGGAGGGTAAAGAACACTTAGCAATGTTAGTAACAAATTTACGAGACATAGAACTTCCTGACTTTATCGCTTTAGACAAAGACGAAAATGTTATACTTGTTGCCGAAGTCACAGATTTAATAGAAGCCTGGTTATCTGACTTAAAATATTATTGGATGTCAAATTCACCAGCCTATCTAAAAGAATTGCAAACAATAGGATTTTTAGCATTAATAGAAGGTGGAACTCAAGCATTTGTTTTTTAGAAGCTCAAATGACATTGATGCAAGAAGCAAAATATAATGATGATTTTATTAGTGCATTGAGAAATCAAAAAAATGAAGCAAAACGAGATACAACATCAGCAAATGCTCTTTTACTATCTGGAAGTCTAGAGCAATCAAGCACTGATTTTTCGCGCAGGTTTGCTGATACCAAAGAGCGCTTTAATTTTGCTTATAATTATCTTGGAAGTAGAGCCGAAGAAATACCTCTATAATTTACCGCAATTCAGGGTGGTTTAAACCGGAGAATTTTAGAAGATAAACATTTAATTGATAAAATTATTTTAGAATGTATAATTAGCCATGCACGCGAACATCCCAATATCAAAAAAGTTTTTCTAAGCGCGAATACTCAGGATTTTAATAAGCGTGAAGTTGCACAACTATTACAAGATACTGGTATTAGATATTTTAGCAAAACTACAAATTTCCTAGGTTGGTTACAAGCGCAAAACCCCTAAGCTGTAAATACAGGCACCTCCCTCCCAATATCAAAATCAAAAAATTTGTTATGATAATTGCCACAAACAGTGTATCTACGGAATTAATTTTCTGACTAAGTAGATATACTTATATGATTTCAGCATAGGAATTCTATATATATGGCTATATTGACCAAAATATTAAAATTAAAGCGTATTTGGATTATTGGGTTAGTTGGGGTGTTTGTTACCCTGTCCCTGAATGCTTGTAACCCAGCAGGGCTGAAAACCAGTGCAGCACAAACGAATCAGCTTGTTGTAAGCATTCTTAGTGACCCTAAGACTTTTAACTACGCGCTTAGTAACGAGTCCCCTAATATATTTGGTTTAACTTTTGCAGGATTAGTAACTGAAGACCCATTTACAGGTGAAACACAACCTGATTTAGCTGAATCTTGGCAAATTTCACCAGATAAGCTCAAAATTACTTTTACGATGCGTGACTCTTTGAAGTGGTCAGATGGTAAACCCCTAACGGTTGATGATGTCGTTTTTACATTTAATGATATTTATCTCAACGAAGCAATTCCTACTGACGCGCGTGATGTTCTCAGAGTCGGCGCCAAAGGTTTATTACCTAGCGTGCGTAAAGTAGACGAACGACGTGTAGAATTTAGTATACCTGAACCATTTAGTCCGTTTCTAGGTGTAACAGGTTTACCGCTTTTACCAGCACATGCGCTTCGTCCATTTATTCAAACTAAAGACTCTGAAGGAAAACCAATATTCCTCTCGAAGTGGGGTGTTGATACTCCCCCAGACCAAATTATCGTTAATGGCCCTTACAAGGTTGCCAGATATAATACGGGTGAACGTATTATATTTACCCGCAATCCTTACTACTGGCGTAAAGATGCCAAAGGTCAACAACAGCCATATATAGAAAGAGTAATTTGGCAAATTGTCGAATCAACCGATACTGGGTTAATTCAGTTTCGTTCGGGTGGACTTGATAATGTCGCTGTAACACCCGATTATTTCTCGCTGCTGAAAGCTCAAGAAGACCAAGGTAATTTTAAAATTTACAATGGTGGACCTGCGGCAAGCACAACGTTTATGATGTTTAACCTTAATAAAGCTAAACGTAACGGTGTACCACTTGTTAACCCAATAAAGTCACGCTGGTTTAATACCGTCGAATTTCGTCAAGCTATTGCTTATGCCATCGATAGACAAACAATGATAAATAATATCTATCGAGGTTTAGGAGAACCACAAGATTCTCCACTATATGCTAAGAGTCCTTACTATTTATCTCCGGCTGAAGGACTTAAGGTTTACAACTACAACCCTGAACGCGCACGACAGTTACTTACCAAAGCAGGGTTTAAATATGATGGTCGCGGACTGTTACTTGATGAGTCAGGCAACCGCGTTAGGTTTACACTGCTTACAAACGCAGGAAATAAAATTCGCGAAGCAATGGGAGCGCAAATTAAACAAGATTTAGGGAGAATTGGTATTACGGTTGACTTTACTCCTGTAGCTTGGAGTGCGCTCTTAGATGGACTTGATAATACTCTTAATTGGGACACAGCAATGCTTGGTTTCGGCGCCGGTTTCGAGCCAAACTCCAGCGCTAACTTGTGGACTCCAGATGGTGGTTCGCATATGTTTAACTTAAAACCACGCGCGGGAGCAAAACCAATTGAAGGACGAGTTGTTTATCCTTGGGAAGCAAGAATTGGTGAGTTATACGTAAAAGCTGCACAAGAATTTGACGAAGCAAAACGCAAAGCAATTTACGCTGAGTCACAGCAACTTGCACAAGAATATTTACCTTTAATTCACTTAGTTAACCCCTACTCACTATCTGCTGTACGCGACAAATTTGTAGGAATTAAACATTCTGCAACAGGTGGTTCCTTCTGGAATATCCAAGACATCAAAGTCAAACAACCTCAATAAGTAAGGTGGGCAGTGCCCACCCTACAATTAAAAATTTCCCTGTACTTGTAAACCGTAAATTGAGTTACTAGAATACTTGTGTAATATTTTTAACAAAATAATTTCATAATGGTAAGCTATTTTGTGTGTATAATAGATAACTATTTAGGATTTGGGAAGCACACGAGTGTTCTTACAACGAGGTTATCGACGTTTTGTTACAGTTGTGTTGATTTGCACGCTGTTTGTTTTTTTTCAGGTTGCTATTACTAGTTGTAACCCTAGTAATTTAAGGACTAAAAGTAATAAGTCACAGTGGACTACGACTTTGCTGAGTGACCCAAAAACTTTTAATTTTGCTCTTAACGAAGAATTTCCTAATGTGTTCTTGTTTACGGCAGAAGGGTTAACTACTATTAATGCGATAACAAGGAAAATTGAGCCTGCCTTAGCTGAGTCTTGGCAGTTCTCTGAGGATAATAAACGTGTTACTTTTACTTTGCGGGATAATTTGAAGTGGTCAGATGGTCATCCTTTAACAGCAGAAGATGTTGTTTTTACTTATAAAGATATTGTTTTTAATCAAGATATCCCTACTAGTTGGCAAGATACTCTCAAAATTGGTAAGAGTAGTGCGTTTCCCGAAGTGCGTCAAATTGATAAGCGTCGTGTAGAGTTTATTTTTCCTGAACCGTTTGCTCCGTTTTTGTTTTCTACTACTGGTTCACCTGATGGTGTGGGAATTTTGCCGAAACATGTTTTAGAAAAAACGACAAAAACTAAAGACACAAATGGCAACACATTATTTATATCGACATGGGGTACTGGTACCAACCCAAAGGATATTGTTGTAAATGGACCATATTTGATTGATAGATATGTTCCTAGTCAACGGGTAGTATTTAAACGTAACCCTCATTATTGGCGCCAAGATACTCAAGGTAACAGATTACCTTACGTTGAACGAGTTGTTTGGGAAATTATTGAATCTACTGATACTGGAGTACTGCAATTTCGTTCGGGTGGTTTGGATACGTTGACTGTTTCCCCAGAAAACTTTTCTTTACTCAAGAACGAAGAAAAACGTGGTGATTTTACTATATATAATGGCGGCCCGACTTTTAGTAAGACATTTATTTCTTTTAACTTGAACACTGGCAAACGCCTTCAGGGGCAACCTCTAGTTAACCCAATAAAATCACGTTGGTTTAATAATGTCGCATTTAGACGCGCGGTTGCTCATGCTATTGACCGTGAAACAATGTTAAATAATGTATTCCGGGGTTTAGGTGAATTGCATAACTCACCTCTTGATATTCAAAGTCCGTATTATTTATCACCTGCAAAAGGTTTAAAAGTCTACGAGTACAATCAAGAATTGGCGAAGAAATTACTTTTAGATGCTGGATTTAAATATGATGCTAAAAATCAGTTAGTAGATGAGAATGGAAATCGTGTGCGTTTTACATTGAATACAAACGTAGAAAATAAAACCCGTGTGACAATGGCAGCGCAAATCAAGGGTGATTTAGCTAGAATTGGTATACAGGTAGACGCAAATCCTATTTCTTTTAATACGCTTGTTGATAAACTAAATAATGGGCTTGATTGGGAATGTTACCTTCTTGGCTTCACTGGTTCGATTGAGCCTAACGACGGCGCCAATAAATGGTCACCCGATGGCAGTTCGCACTCATTCAACCAAAAGCCACAGCGAGGACAACCACAATTAATCGGTAGAAAAGTTAATAAGTGGGAAGAAGAAATTGGGCGCCTGTATATCGAAGCAGCACAAGAATTAGACGACAATAAACGTAAGCAAATTTACGGTAAAACTCAACAAATAACGCAAGAATATCTACCTGAGATTTACTTAGTTACTCCATTATCTTTGGTAGCAATCCGTAACCGTATTCAAAACGTCAAATTTTCTGCGCTTGGCGCCCAAGGTGCGACACTATGGAATAAATATGAATTAAAAGTTCGTTCGTAGGGTGGGCAGTGCCCACCTTACAATATAGTTCGTTCGTAAGTGGAGCTATGCCTCACATACAATATGACCAATGACCAAAATCTACGCTACCTTCTCGAATCTGTAGCTAATGGTAGCCTTTCTACCGATACCGCATTCGATAAACTTAAAGACTTAGCATACGAAAGAGTTGGAGAATTTGCGAAAATAGACCATCATCGGGAACTCAGAACAGGTTTTCCAGAAGTTATTTGGGGACAGGGCAAAACTCCCGAACAAATTGCCCAAATAATGAATGTAATGCGTCAGCGTAACCCTGTAGTTATGGCAACACGTATTTCACCCGATGTATATCAATTATTGCAACCTAAAGTCCGAGAACTGCGCTATTACGAAATGGCGAGGATTTGCGCTATTACTCCCGATACAATAGAACCGAAATATCACGGTGAAATTGGTATTATTTCTGCTGGCACTGCTGATTTACCAATTGCTGAAGAAGCTGCCGTGACTGCTGAACTTTGTGGTTTTCGTGTGCAGCGACTATGGGATGTTGGTGTTGCTGGTATTCACCGTTTACTTAATAACCGTCATGTTATTGAATCCGCTTCTGTGTTAATTGTTGTTGCTGGTATGGAAGGCGCCTTACCTAGTGTTGTTGCAGGTCTCGCTAATTGTCCTGTAATTGCTGTGCCTACTAGTATTGGTTATGGCGCTAGTTTTGCTGGACTGGCGCCACTGTTAACGATGTTAAATTCGTGTGCGGCAGGTATTGGAGTTGTAAATATTGATAATGGCTTTGGTTCTGCCGTACTAGCTGGACAAATTTTACGAACAGCCGAGAAATTGCGGTTGGCGCCTACTGAGTGTTGAGGTTATGACTGTATTTTATTCTACAAATACGGTCGGTAAAGTCTAAAATGGTGCGTTTTTTAACAAAAAATTGGGTAATATTAGCTGCTTTCGCTCTCAGCTTTGTACTGACTGTCTGTATTTCTGCTTAGAGTGGTTTTGTAGTGGACATTACTTGTGTATTCAGGTTATGACAGTTTTGTCATTATTTAATTTGTATTTTAATACACAGGCGTTTTGGCCTGTGCCACAAGAGAGCTTATGGATATTTTTAGTGATTGGGTGTTTCAATTTGGACTGGGACATATAGATTTGACGGTTTTGGCTCAGAATGTTACTGACCCGAATCTTTTGGGTCAGATACAAAAGTCGTTTACGCACTTTGTACAAACTGGGCAAGCATGGGCACTGTTGATTGGGTTGGCTATTGGCTATATGATTCGGAATCTAACTAGCTACGGTTAGAAACAAAGTTAGGAGTGAGGAGTGCTGAGTGCTGAGTGCTGAGTGCTAAGTTAAAACTCCTAATTCCTAACTCCTAACTCCTAATTCCTAATTCCTAACTTTTTTATGACTCAGCAACCGAATTGGAGTCCACGATTTGAATCAGGACTGCATCCTCATATTGCTCGCTTTAATGCGAGTATTAACTTTGATATTGAATTAATTGAGTATGATATTACTGGTTCTGTGGCACACGCTAAAATGCTTGCTCATACTGGTATTATTTCTGAATCGGAAGGCGAACAGCTTGTTTCTGGTTTAGAACAAATTCGTCAAGAGTATCGCTCTGGTAAGTTTACGCCGGGTGTTGATGCTGAAGATGTACACTTTGCTGTTGAACGGCGCCTGACAGAAATTACAGGTGATGTAGGAAAAAAACTACACACTGCTCGTTCGCGTAATGACCAAGTTGGTACTGATACTCGTCTTTATTTACGAGCGCAAATTGAACAAATTCAACGCCAAATTCGAGAATTTCAATCTGTATTGCTCGATATTGCCGAACAAAATGTTGAAACTTTAATACCTGGTTATACGCATTTACAACGCGCGCAACCCCTGAGTTTAGCTCACCATCTTCTTGCTTATTTCCAAATGCTAGAGCGTGACTGCCAGCGGTTGAGTGATGTTCGGCGCCGTGTTAATATATCGCCGCTTGGATGTGGTGCTTTAGCAGGAACAACTTTTCCTATCGACCGCCACTATACTGCTGAACTATTACATTTTGATGCTGTTTACGAAAATAGTCTGGATGGTGTCAGCGACAGAGACTTTGCGATTGAATTTACGTGTGCAGCTAGTTTAATTATGGTTCACCTGAGCCGTCTTGCTGAAGAAGTAATTTTTTGGGCAAGTCAAGAATTTGGCTTTGTGACTTTATTAGATAGCTGTGCAACTGGTTCAAGTATTATGCCCCAAAAGAAAAACCCCGATGTTCCAGAACTGGTACGGGGTAAAACTGGTCGTGTATTCGGTCATCTCCAAGCGTTGTTGGTGATGATGAAAGGACTGCCCTTGGCATATAACAAGGACTTACAAGAAGATAAAGAGGGTTTGTTTGATAGCGTCAAAACCGTTACAGCTTGTTTAGAGTCAATGACAATATTGCTACGCGAAGGTTTACAATTTAAGGCGCCTCGCTTGGAAGAAGCTGTATGCGAAGATTTTTCTAACGCGACTGATGTAGCTGACTATTTAGCAACCAAGGGAGTTCCGTTTCGCGAAGCTTATAATCTTGTGGGCAAAGTCGTTAAAACTTGTATTGCCGCAAATAAACTTCTGAAAGATTTGACTATATCCGAGTGGAAACAACTACATCCAGCTTTTGAAGCAGATATTTACCAAGCTATTAACCCGCTTCAAGTCGTTGCCGCACGTAACAGCTACGGTGGTACTGGCTTTACTCAAGTTCGAGAAGCATTAAAGAATGCTCGTGCCACTTTAAACCTACCAACCAGGTAGAGACTTTACATGTAACGTCTCTACGACGGGGTGTATTAAAAAGCAAATTGGGGGATACAGTAATGTATCCCCCAACTTTGTAACAGCGACTTTTATGAACGAGCGAGCGCAATAATGTAGTATTAGCCCTCAGCGTCCATTGCTGCTGTACTCTCTTCTTCTTCGCTCTTAGGCGCTCTTTGTTGGAATCTTCGTTGCATTCTTCCCGTAGTCGTCCGTTTACGGAACTTTCGGGCGTAAGCCTGGTTCCGTAGCGCCTTTTCTTTTTTTGGGTTACGGCGCTTGGCCATGTTCACCTCATTTTGTAAACAACAAAAAAGCTATGCTTTGGCATCTGCTTGGTAATCTTAACAGTTACCAATCCTATCAAATAGTTTCTGCCGTTCTAGCTTTGATTATTTATAGAACAGCAATCTAGTATACATTACAGCTTGCCATTATGTCAAATATTAAAGAACCAGAAACCCGGTTTCTATGATAAATTCTCATTTTCCCAAATAGGTATGAACTAGAAACCGGGTTTCTTAGGTTTCTCAAGTTTCTTGTATAATTATTCAATAAATGTAAAATACGTATTTAAGCATACACTGCTGAAATATTTAGTGGATGCTAATATTGATTTGTTCTAGGGTAATGGTTAGAATATACCCCAAAACCACGAAATTTATAATTCAATCAAAAATTAATAACATAGCTGAAGTTAGCTAATGTCATTAAGTATTTGAGTAAATAATCGTGGCGACGATGAACATTTTAAGCTCAATTACTTACCAAAACGGATATTGAATATTTTTGCCTTATTTGCTTTCGTAATTCAGTCCACACGTGGCTTGTGGCGTATTGGACAAACTGTACTTGGTGTTATATTTCGTCACCCCGTTCCTGGTACAAGTATAATTCCTATTTTACCTGACGGAAAAATTGTGCTAATTCGGCGCCGTGACAACGGTCTTTGGTCGTTACCTGGAGGTATGGTTGATTGGGGAGAAGATATACCTATTACGGTTGAGCGTGAGTTAAAAGAAGAAACTGGGTTAGATTTGGTAAAAATTACCCGCTTAGTTGGCGTGTACTCGGCACCCGACCGTGACCCCAGAATTCATTCTATCTGTGTAGTCGTTGAAGCAGAAGTTCAAGGCAATATGTCGGTTCAAGACACAATGGAAGTCATAGAAATACAAGCGTTCTCTCGAGATTCCATACCTTCAGGACCAATGTCTCACGACCATGCTCAACAATTAAAAGACTACTTAGAAGGTTTGACGACAGTTTGTTAGTACTTTTGTAATTATTATTTTGAGTACCTAAAATTAATAACTCTGACTTTTATTTCCGCACGTTCCCGACGAACTGCGTGTATAACAGAAGTCAGTAATAACGCGGTCACGCTTTTATTAACTTTTTAACTCCTTGCTTCTACATTAAAATGGATAGTTTATTTCGTAACTCTCGGAGAAAGCTCTCTCAAGGGCTTATATTTTGGCGCGAAGTCGGTCAAGGTTCCAATGTTATTTTTTTGCATGGTAGCTGGAACGAAGGTAGTCAATGGGTACCAGTGATGGAGTCGTTATCGCACGATTATCATTGTTTGGCGCCAGACTTATTAGGATTTGGAGAGTCTGAGATTCCCGATATTCATTATTCAATAGATGTGCAAGTCGAGTCCTTGGCAGAGTTTATGAAGGCATTAAAGTTAGAGCGCGTATATTTAGTTGGAGATACATTAGGCGCCTGGATAGCGGCAAGTTATGCTTTGAAATATCCAGAACGAGTTCTCGGCTTAATTTTGGTTTCCCCCGAAGGTGTAGCAACTTCTTTAACCGAAAAACGTTTGAAGCAAATGAAAACTATACTTCAGCGTTCAGAGTTAGCATTTGCCTTACTAAAATTAATACGTCCAATTGCCAAAATGTTGGGAAAGGAAATCAAAGTTCAAGAAGAATGGCGCCAGCGTTTAATAATGGAGCAATATCCAACAGCGTGTGAGCTATTATTTCAGCGTCAACTTCCCGAAGTACGTGCAGAACTTCTCGAAAATCGTCTTGCTTTTTTAGTAGTTCCAGTTTTAATTTTACAAGGCGGCAAAGATACACAAGAAGCACTTGCGATGAGTAACACTTACGCTGAATTAATACCCGGAGCTAGTATAAATACGATTGCTCACGGAGAGCAGAATTTACCGCATTTTTGTAGTAGCGCTGTTGCAGAACAAATTCGTGACTTTATTAAAACCCGTAAAGTTAGTTGGGCAGTTTTTAATTAAGAGTTGTAAATATTTTATTTTTTACTTGGGGCGGGCAGGGATGCCCGCTCCACAAGAGAAGCTCATGCCCCAGAATATTAAGTTATGTTCTACAACTATGTGTGTGGCTATTTCTGGCGTTTCAGATTGTAGATAAGAATAAATTAACGTACTATTGCCCCCAGTCATTACAACTTGGCTTTGTGGAAAGTCGTTCCACCAGGAAGTAACGAAATCAATAATTCCCGCAAGTATTGTATAAATTACTCCGCTTTGTATCGCTTCAGGAGTGTTTATTGCCCAGCGTGAAGGTAGCTTTTGCGGTAGGTCAACTTTAGGTAAGGCGCCAGTTCGTACTTCTAACATTGTCATTTGCATACTTAATCCTGGTAGAATAGCCCCACCTACCAATGCTTTATTACTATCGGCACCAGTAAAAGTCAGTGCAGTTCCAACATCAATGACTAGTACAGGAAACCCTAAAACTTGACCGGCGCCTAATACAGCTAAAGCTCTATCAATACCAAAAGTTGGATACATTTGCGTTAGTGCAATATTGTCTAAACTAATTAGCTTGACATTTGGGTAATTTTGCCATAATACAGTCTGTGAAGGAACAACAGAAGCAAGATACAAAGGCAGATGAGCATTTAAAGGACAGGGTAACTCTGGGGTTAATAAATAATCGCTATCCCAACTATAGACAAAATCCTCCCCCTCAAATAATCCCCAATGCAATCGAGAATTCCCAATCATTAACCCCAACCAGCTTTCCACCATCAACTCCTGTACGGGCGGGTTAACCCATATCTTATTTATAATGAAAGATTTTGTAAACCCGCCCCTACTCTTTTAATTTATTTAACTCATCGATAGCTTTTTTAATAATTATTTACATTTAACTCATGCCACAATAGAGCTAGATGTAATAAATACTTAATATATACAGGAGGAGAGCTATGGTAGCACTCACCGAAAAGACTCAAAAAAGACTTACTATACAGATTGCGGATATTGCCTGCGATACAACAACGATTCGCTCGCTAGATTGGGATAGAGACCGCTTTGATATTGAGTTCGGCTTACAGAATGGCACCACGTACAACTCATTTTTAATTCGTGGAGAGAAAATAGCCCTTGTAGATACCTCCCATGAAAAGTTCCGTCATCTATATTTAGATGCGGTAAAAGGATTAATCGACTTTAGTGAAATAGACTATTTAATTATCAGCCATACAGAACCCGACCATAGTGGGTTAGTCAAAGACGTTTTGAAACTGGCGCCAGATATTACTGTAGTTGGTTCCAAGGTAGCGATTCAATTTTTAGAAAATCTTGTACATACACCATTCAAGCGGCAAATCGTCAAAAACGGCGATAAGTTGGATTTGGGTAACGGGCATGAACTGGAATTTGTGATTGCTCCCAATTTACACTGGCCTGACACCATTTTTACATTCGACCACAAAACCAAAACTCTCTACACCTGTGATGCATTTGGATTGCATTACTGTTCGGATGCGACGTTTGATGAAAATTTAGAAGCAATTTCGCCTGACTATAAATACTACTACGAATGTTTGATGGCGCCAAACGCGCGCTCGGTACTATCTGCACTAAAGCGGATGGGTGAACTCGAACATATCGACATGATAGCCACAGGTCACGGGCCACTATTACAGCATAACGTTGACGAACTAACAACAAGATACCGTACCTGGAGTCAAACTCAAACAAAAGCGGAAACTACAGTTGCTGTATTTTACGTTTCTGAATATGGCGCCTCAGATAGACTAGCAGCTTCACTTGCAAACGGTATTAGCAAAACAGGTGTAGCTGTTGAAATGATAGACCTAAGCGGCAACCCAGATTTACAAGAATTACGTGAACTTGTAAGTCGAGTTGCAGGTATTGTAGTCGGTATGACACCTGCTACTAACGACCCTAACATTCAAGGCGCCCTTGGAACAATATTGGGTTCAGCCAAAGAGAAACAAGCTATTGGTATTTTTGAAACAGGTGGTGGAAACGATGAACCTACTTACCCATTACTCAATAAATTCCGCGCATTAGGTTTACACGTCGCATTCCCAGTTATCGAAATTCGCGAAACCCCAACAGAAAACACCTACAAACTTTGCGAAGAAGCAGGTACTGACTTAGCGCAATGGGTAACACGCGATAAAAGCATCAAACAAATGAAAGCACTAGGCGCCGACCTAGATAAAGCGTTAGGAAGAATAAGTGGCGGTTTATACATTATCACAGCCAAGAAAAGTGATGTAAAAAGTGCGATGTTAGCTTCTTGGGTAGCACAAGCAAGCTTTAAACCACTAGGTTTTTCTGTTGCCGTCGCCAAAGACCGCGCGATTGAATCACTGATGCAACCCGGTGATAAATTTGTCCTCAACGTTCTTGAAGAATCCAATTATCAAGGCTTAATGAAACATTTCTTAAAACGATTTGCACCAGGTGCAGACCGTTTTGAAGGAGTACGTACACAACCATCTCAAAACGGCGCCCCTATTTTAGCGGATGCATTAGCGTACATGGAATGTGAAGTAGCAAGCCGACTTGACGCAGGAGACCACTGGATAGTTTACTGTACAGTCTACGCCGGCAGAGTTTCCAAACCCGAAGGACTAACCGCAGTACACCACCGCAAAGTTGGTAATCATTATTAAGAAGTTAAAGTGCTGAGTGCTGAGTGCTGAGTATAGAGTTTGAACTCTTAAATCGTAAGTACGGCTATGCCTCACCTACTCAGAACTCAAAACTCAGCACTCAAAACTCAGCACTCAAAACTCAGCACTCATCACTTTTAACTATGTTAATAAAACCTCGTGACGTTCAAGTTTTACCAGTTGCTACAGATACGCGCGTATTTCGTTCTCGCAGTTGGGCACGTTTAAGATTTGAAGTTGAGTACGCTTTAGCTAAGGGTACTACAGCCAATTGTTATTTAATTGAAGGCAATAAAACAGCCCTTATTGACCCCCCTGGAGAAACATTTACAGAAATTTTCTTAAATGCGTTACAGCAACGGGTTGATATTAAAAAGATAGATTATGTAATTCTTGGTCACGTCAACCCAAACCGCGCGGCAACATTAAAGGCTTTATTTGAAATTGCACCCCAAATTACGTTCGTCTGTTCTAACCCAGGCGCCATCAATTTACGTGGTGCGCTAGAAAATCCAGATTTACCTATATTAGTCAAACGTGGTGAAGAAACATTAGATTTAGGTAAAGGACACCACCTCGAATTTATTCCTACACCAAACCCTCGTTATCCTGACGAACTTTGCACCTACGACCCACAAACAGAAATTTTATACACAGATAAATTATTCGGCGCCCATATATGTGGCGACCAAGTATTTGACGAAGGTTGGCAATCTTTCCTAGAGGATAGAAGATATTACTTTGAATGCGTAATGGCGCCTCACGCGCGTCAAGTTGATACAGCACTAGAAAAACTATCCGATTTGAAAGTGCGAATGTACGCACCCAACCACGGGCCAATGGTTCGTTACGGATTAATCGAACTCACCAAATCGTACCGCGAATGGATACAACAACAAACTAACCAAGAAAACACCGTAGCATTAATTTACGCTTCCGCTTACGGAAATACCGCAACAGTAGCTCAAGCTATTGCTCACGGAATAACCAAAGCAGGTGTAAGAGTAGAATCAATCAACTGTGAATTTGCCGACCCAGCAGAAATTCAAGAAGCAGTCGAAAAATCGGCAGGGTTTATTATGGGTTCCCCCACACTAGGAGGACATGCACCCACACCCGTACAAACAGCTTTAGGAATAGTTTTAGCTAATGCTAGCAAAACCAAACTAGCAGGAGTATTTGGTTCTTATGGTTGGAGTGGTGAAGCTATCGACATATTAGAATCAAAACTCAAAGACGGAGGATATCGTTTTGGGTTTGACCCCATCCGCGTCAAATTCAAACCCGACGATAAAACAATCCAATTCTGCGAAGAAGCAGGAACCGACTTTGCCCAAGCAATAAAACGCACAAACCGAGTTCGCGTAGCTTCAGCACCCGCAAGCAGCTTAGAACAAGCAGTAGGTAGAATTCTCGGTTCGCTATCAGTAGTTACAGCCAAACAAGGCGATGTATCGAGCGCCATGCTCGCATCGTGGATATCACAGGCAAGCTTTAGTCCCCCTGGTCTAACAATATCTGTAGCCAAAGACCGCGCGTTAGAAGCTTTAATGCACACCGGAAACCCCTTCGTCGTCAACATATTAGCCGAAGGTCGAGAAATCCGTAAACACTTCATGAAAAACTACGCACCCGGACAAGACAGATTTGCCGGACTAGAAACAACCGAAGCAGCCAACGGCTCACCTGTCTTAATGGGCGCCCTAGCCTACCTAGAATGCACCGTCAAAGACCGCATGGAAGTAGGCGACCACTGGCTAGTATACGCCACAGTAGACGACGGTAAAGTCCTAAACCAAGATGGCGTCACCGCAGTCCACCACCGCAAATCTGGCAACCACTACTAACGTAAAAATCGGGACTGTCATTCTGAGCGAAGCGAAGAATCTAAAACTTTTCGGATTTATTAAGATACTTCACTTCGTTCAGCACATTGCTTAAAATTTAAATAACACGGGCTTCGATGCCCATCCCATAAGATAATTTTGTGTATTTTTTTTACTTTTAAGTCTCAATCAATAAAAATATAGTAACCAGAGTTGCGAATAAGAGAGATTGTAAATACAATGTATGTATGAGCGAGTTGAGATTTGAGTGGGATGAATACAAAGCAGAATCAAACGAGCGAAAACACGGTGTTTCGTTTGAGGAAGCGCAAACCGTTTTTGATGACGAAAACGCACGTTTGATGTATGACCCAGAACACTCTATCGAAGAAGAACGTTATATCTTGTTGGGTATAAGCAGCGTTTTGCGATTACTTATCGTGTGTCATATCTACAAAGAAAACGATGAACTTATCCGTATCATCTCAGCACGTATAGCAACTAAACGAGAACGTCAACAATACCGTGATTTTTTCTCATGAAAGAAGAATACGATTTTTCCGAATCTATTAAAAACCCATACGCCAAAAAACTCAAAAAGCCAGTAACAATCAGGCTAGAGGATGATGTCGTCAACTATTTTAAAAGTCTTACCGAAGAAACAGGTATTCCCTATCAAAGCTTAATAAATCTTTACTTACAGGACTGCGTGCGGACAAAACGGAAGCCACTATTGGAATGGGTATCTAACGTATAATCAATAAATTGATACCTTAAGAACTTGTAGTTCAAGGCAAAATCGAAATCAGCAAATATATTTAAATATAATAGGACGGGCTTCGACACCCATCCCACAAGGTAATTTTGTGTATTTATATACTTGAAAGTTCCTAAGCTGAAATGCGATTTTCTACGACTCCCTTTTCATCTGCATTTTTTCCTGAATTGCCGCTTGAATTTTGGCCTCAAAATCAGGGTCATCAGCAGTCGCAATAACTTTACGTTCGCGCTTACTTAACCTATCAAAATAAGCTTGAAGTGCTAATTCTTGCAAATTTGATAAAATAATGCTGTAAACTGTATAAAAACTAGATGACCAAATAGAATTACCTTGTTGAAGGGATTTCTGTACACTTAAAAATATTAATAGTGCCATTAATGACTGCGAACAGAAATATGCTGGAAATAAAATGAAATTACAAATTCGTAGTACTGTAATCGTTTCTGGATTTGTCATTACAGGTAATTGCAACAGTTTTTGTGATGATTTACCCCGCAATAAAATCTTAGTTTTGATTAATTGAGCCAACACTTGTAATTTACTTGGCTGCGATGGTAATTTAACCCCTAGCAATTGGAGAAAAAATAGCTGTTGAAGTTAAAAGCTTTATAGGCGCCTCGACAATGACAGAGTTTCACGTCGCAATAGGACAGTATACAAACTATCGTTATGCTCTAAACGACTTACAATATGAACATACCTTATATTTAGCTGTACCTTTAACTACTTATAATGATTTTTTTAGTGATAAATTTGTACAATCAGTAATTCAACGCAGTCAAGTGAATTTAATTATTTACGATGAAGAGAAAGAAGAGGTAGTGAAATGGCAAAAATAGATGAATACCGAGAAGTTATTCAAAAAATGCTAACAGAATACGCTTTGCGAGATTCTGATGAGGAAGATGTTGAATTACAAAAAGTTTTTGACACCTTACACGACCATTACCAACTTCTATATGTGGGCTGGGAAAATAGAAAAAGAATATTTGGACCAGTTATGCATCTAGATATTAAAAATGAAAAAGTCTGGATTCAGTGGAATGGTACAGAAACCGATATTGCAGCAGAATTAATGAGTATGGGTGTAGCAAGAGAAGATATTGTGCTAGGTTTTCATACACCCTATATGCGGCAATTTAGTGATTTTGCAGTAGGATAAATCTTGAAATGTAGAGATGTAGGTTGGGTGGAACGTAGTAAAACCCAACAAAAACTAGAAATATTGGGGCACGCAACCTACAATTATTTATTATTAACAAATTAAAGGCTGTTAGAAATACAAAAGGTATGTCTACTTCACTTTCAATTGAAAGTTTGCCAGAATTTCGCAAACCTATAAAGTTTGGTGGAACTGGTAAAGACCCTCTATGGCAAATAGAAGATAGCAAAATTAGTGGCGATATTGAAGCAGTGCAAGATAGTCCTACTCACGTTACCATTATGCCAAGAAGCTCAATGCTTTTAGAGAAGTATGAAACAGCTTTGGCAAAAACTCAAGACGATTGGGTACTCGTTTAATCGGTCGGTAGAGTTAATAGGAGAATATTATGGCATGGATATTTAGCTTATCTGCTGAGTGTGGTTCAGACTCAGAGCGAGCGAAGGAGTTTCCAAAGCATTTTGATGGCGCCAGTTTGACTCTCTCGAATGGTACTCAGTCCCAGTGTCAGGTAAGCATTTTTCAAGATATTGAGGACAACTGGTGGTGTCGGGTTTGCCCGAATAACATTAGTCAACTAGGAGTAGATACACCAGAAACAGCTTATCTAATGACAGAACTCGGTATATTGCTGTATCAACGTTTGCTTTCTGCACCTAGCTTTCGTTATGCTTTGGTTGGTGTGGAAGTGGATGAATTTAGAACTTACAACGAATTGTTAGAGGATTTACCAAATTTGGCTTTCCCCGGTTTAGTCCTAGCTCTCGATGTTTGGCAAGAAGCTGGTTCACCTCAACGCTTTCAACCTTTTAGCTTGGGATATGTCTGGAAAACTTATGAAGGTGAAGTTTATAAGCCACTTATGGCATCGTTAGACTTAAAAAGTAAGCTAAATCAATTAGTAACTGTCCAGTAGTTTGAATGTATGTTAGATAACAACGCGCTCCTTAGTAGTTTAAAAATGTTGTTTGATTTTTTTAATACTATTTTTAAATAAATACTCCATAATTTTGCACAATGTCTCTGAGTATTTTTTGGTCTTCTTTCATGGCTTTCATATCAGCCTGAACAAGATACAATACGACATCAGCTGAGGGTAAAATACGCTTATATATTTCTATATACTGCTTATCAAGTTCAATATCTTCCCCCAAACCTGGCATATCTATTACTGATAAACGCCCTCCATCAGGAAGTGAAATATTATTTTCACTTGCTTCTGTAGTTCCGGTTGTGGTATGGCTTACTTTTTCTTCTAAACCGAATAAAGAATTAATAGTTGTACTCTTACCAACGCCTGTTTTATCGATAATAGCTACCTTCGGCGCCTTTGCCAATTCATCATCAACTAATCTCTGAAACCTATCAAAATCTTTACCGCCCAATACTTGGCGTAGTTTATCAATTGTCTCCTGTTGTTCCGGCGACACCTGTGTATCGTGTAGAAATCCCATATGACCAGTCAAATACAATTGTACATTTGATTGATTGCCGTGAAATACCAGATGAAGATTTGCCAGAAGAAGGAATAACAATTCAACCATAAAAATGGGATGATTAACGGATTTGCTTTATTTGCTTAGGCTTTAGATGTTTAATTGGATACAAGCAGAGCCGCTCAAATTCATCCATTGTTACCAGATCCATTAAGCCAGCTTTATATAGTCCGTTAGCCGTTTCGTAAACAGCATCAAGAATCGCTGATTTTTTCTTTTGCATTACAATTTACCTCTATCATTATATCAAAATTTGCTAGTATTATCTTAATAAGCAAAAATATAAGGTGTTCTAAGGGCAAACAAGCAATGGCAGGAGTCAAGAACAGGACAGGAAATCCAGGAGTCAAGAATTCTAAAAAGCGTTCGAGTACATCTTTTACTGTATCACCTCTCAAAGAGCCAAAATCTAACAAGATTATGGGCTTTAAACCTAGCCTTAGTCTTGAAGAAAAAATTAAAACCGCAATTAATATTTATAGTATCTCTCAATCAGATTTCTTAGAAAAAGCGGCAATTGCTTATTTAGAACTTCTTGAACAAAAGTCTCTACCTATTAAAGATGATATCAGAAAGTAAATACATATTAACTTCACTCGTAAAATATGTCTATTAATAACAATCAAGGGTTTGCAGCTAAAAACGTTTACCCAAGTGAGCAAGGCTTGCATATAGAATGTAGTAGTCAGGAAGAAGCTCAGGCTGCTTATGCCGATTGCAAGCAGAAAGGAATGAATGTAGAACTAGACGGAACAACCGTAACTTGGAGATTCCATAATCCTAAAAAGCCAATCCCTATGTCTATACCCTTACCAGTATTCGATAAGGGCATAGATAGCAAGCCTCTGAATTAATCTAGGTAGGTGACAACTACTTCTAAATCGATTACTGCTGCTCTTAATCTAGAATAATATTCTAGACCACGCACAAAAAGCTCAATGCAAAAATTTGTTCGTAAGCACCCTGCCCCATTTATCGCCAAAATCTACCGTGACGGGCGCCTCGATATGTGGAAAGATCATAAAATGCTAATGGAAGAATTGGAGCAATAAAATAAAAAATTTAAAAAAATCAAACTATCTTGTGGGATAGCTAGCTTGTCTGTCGCTTTGAACGGGCAGGGATGCCCGTTCCACAAGATAAGTTCCACAAGATGATTAATTCTATAAGCCGATGGCGGGATTTGAACCCGCGACCGCTCGATTACGAATCGAGTGCTCTACCAACTGAGCCACATCGGCATACAATATAAATCCTACAAAACTATAGCACTATTTGCGTAAATATGGTAGAAAAAAATTCGTCTGAACAGGTTAAGGGACGCGCGTCTCAACTCGACCCAGAAATAAGAGCGCGTTTGGTGGCTGAAATGGCTGCTCCTTACCGAGGGTTTCGCAAGTTTATTTATGTTGGTTGTGCGGCTTCTGGTTTTATCGGCGCCTTTGTATTTTTATCCCAAATTCTCGCTGGACGCGATGTTGAAGCTGCATTACCTAATTTTGCGCTACAAGTGGGAGTCATTGCTCTCATGGGGTTTCTTTGGCGATGGGAACTTCAACGCGAGCAACGAAAATCAAAATGATTAACGTAATGATTGTTCACACAACGCAACATACCGCAATAAAAGGTGAGGAAACATAAAAAAAATATTAGGAAATTTAGAAATTTCAAAATTTCTGAGAAACTAATAATTGTTGAAACGGGGTCAGCTTATATAAAGACCCTGAAAATAAATAAACGTTATTAAACAGGAGTCAAGCTTTATTATGACTCCGCTTAACTAAAATCGACTGCAAAATAGAGTGTCAGAATTGGTAATCATCAGTTCTGGCACTTTTAATTTGAACATAATTATTTTAAAGTGTTTTTATACGTGTTATTACTAAAATTTTAATTTGACAAAATGATTTTTTTATGTGTTGATTTCTCTGATTAAATTCATAAAGTTTGTGCTTGTTTAATAATGATGCGGTTTCGTCCTTGTTCTTTGGCTTGGTATAGCGCTTTGTCGGCAGTTGTTATTAACTCTTGTGGTGAAGAGTCAAAACTCGGAATAATTGTGCCGACTCCTAAACTCAAAGTTACATATTGACTGACAGCAGATTCGATGTGGACTATTTCTAGTTCGCGTACTCCTGCTTGCATTGATGCTGCAATACTCACTGCACTGGCAGCAGTGGTATATGGCATAACTACCGCAAATTCTTCTCCACCGTAACGCGCGACTAAGTTTTGGTCTTTTTGTGCTGTGTATTTCAAGACAGTAGCAACTTTTTGCAGGCATGTATCTCCTGCTGGATGTCCATATTTGTCGTTGTAACGTTTGAAATAGTCGATGTCACATAATATCAACGATAACGGCGCCTTTTCTTGTGCTAGAGTTAGCCATTTGGTATTAATACATTGGTCAAAGTGGCGCCTATTGGCGACATTTGTCAACCCATCAACGTTTGCAAGTTGCTGTAAAGCTTGGTTTGCCGCTTCCAGTTGTTTATAAAGTTGAGCTTGCTGTAATAGTCTTCGGACTCGCTGACGCAATACTGCCCAGTGAATGGGTTTAGTCACAAAATCACTAGCTCCAGCTTCAAACGCACGGTCTACTGACTCTGGGTCATCTAGTCCAGTTATCATCAATATTGGAGTTCGTTCCCAAAGCTTGGAAATTACCGTATTACCAAATGAACCATTACCACTGTCAAAGTTGGCAAGTGCAACGGCAAGATTGTTTTTAGCTATTTGAAGTAGTTCTTTACAACATACAAAACCGTCCATTTCTGGCATTATCGCATCCATTAGTATCAAATCTGGCTTTTCTATTGCAAAAGCTTCTAAACAATCTTTACCATTATTCCCTTCAACTACTCGATAACCCTCTTGTTCCATAAACTCACGCAGTAATAACCGCATGGTTTTATCATCATCAACCACTAAAATCAAAGGTGGTTTACTAGAAATCATTACTGGTCTTTTCCCTGACATGAGTTGCGTTATAAAAATATTTTCAGTTTGGTTGTTAACGAGTCTTTTATCGCAAAAACTTGTATACTATAAGAGTGATTTTGCGTAAGTTAGACTTTTTATACGTGTATAGTCAAAAATTATTAATTACGCTGAATTGCTTAGATATCTAAGACTATAAAAATGCCAGCAGTAAAATACCACATTTTTAATTTGGTGGAAATTTAACGAAATTAATACGGCTAATAGATGACGGTGATGCATAAATACTGTATAAAAAACACAAAAATTGATTTACTTTTTTAACCTATAGATATATTAGGTGTAATTTTATATTTCCCATCTATTCCCGTCTAATCTCATTCTCTAACAAAATGATGCTCTACTCGTTGCCATCAAAGGCGCCACTCAGACAACACAGACTATTAAAATTAAAGAAATAATCACACCTGGACACGAAATAGAACATGTGTGCCACTTGGTTACAGTTTCATAAAATACAACTAATCTGTAAAATGCCAAATTCAATAATGTATGAGGAAGATTATTTTGTCGTCCTCGAAACCAACCAACCCGAACAAATTATCTCAGTCGGGGAGTTACACGAAAAGCTCAAAGCGACCTTACTGAAGCTAAACACAGAGGATTTATCTAATGACTTACGCCAATTTGATACAGTAGAAGCACAAGTAAAGTATTTAATTGATACCAGTTGCGAGTTAGACCTTGGCCCCGGAGAGTACCTGCAATGGTATGCGGTACGCTTAGAAAAATAGTAGGTTGGGTGACAACCCAACCTAAGTTTAGCTTTTGGTAGTAATTAAAGTTAGCTCAATTTGTTCTTCACCTGTTTGCGCGACTTTAACGTCAACGTTGGGTCCAAAGTACTTTGTCATTTTCTCCTGTTTTGCCTGCCAAGCTTCTAACGGGACACAGGGTGAATCAAATTCTAACGTTAAAGTATATGCTCCCGAAGTAGAGGTTTCGCGCAAACCTGTGACTATTGGCATCTCATCATCTGAAGGACTTAACTGTAAGTATTCGAGTGCTTGGTCGAAATGAGCTTCTTGTCCGTAGCAGTAGCGAGTAATATCTTTACGGATTTTATTTTGAGTGACGGTTGCTTGCTCTTCGCGTAACTTCAATACTTCTGGGGTAGTTGGTTGAGTAAAAGGTACTGGATCGAGTTCGCTAGCTTTGAGCGCTAGTCCCCCTAGTAATAAAGGTATACCATAAAAGAAACCAGCCAGGTTAAGTGTAGCGTTATCATTAGCATAAGCAACAAAACCAATCGTTGTTAAAATGCCACCTACTGTTAAACCGAGAATAGATAAGCGAAGTTTACCGAACATAAGACAAAGGTATAAATTAAGCGGACTTGACTTCTGTTTCTATATCATCGACTATTGCAACGACATTTAGGAAATATTTTAACTTGTCCATCCAACGAAATATAAATCCAACGAAACATAAAGCTCTGCACGTTCGTCCTAGTTCCTAAGTAGGTGCGATTGCATTCCTCATAGTAAACTACAAAATATACCGTGCGTTCTGTAAGGAATTCCAGATTGTACTTTCTGTGCCTGGATATACTACTAGAAATCACTTAAATTAAGTCGTTAAGACAACGAAGTTATAAATAAAGCCTCAAATTCTTATGGTTCCTTCTAATAATTTCCTCACCAAGAGTCAAATTCGTCGTTTTGGTTTAGCTTTAGTGTTACCTATCACACTATGGAGTGCCCTCAATTTTAACCTAAGTAACCTCGGACGTCAAAATGCCTCATTAACCTCCACAGCGAATGCTCAAAACGCAGCTCAAAATCGCGGTATTCGCATTAGTTCCGATACTCAAGAATACGACGCTAAAGCCCAAGTCGCTACAGCACGCGGTAACGTACAAATGTTTTATCCTGCCCGTGGTATTCAAGCAACTGCTGCACAAGCTCAATACTTCAGCCGTGAGCGACAAATTATTTTGAGCGGTAATGTGTATATTTTACAACAAGGCGGCAATAGTATTAGAGGCGAGCGAGTAGTTTATTTAATTGACCAAGGAAGATTTGTCGCCCAACCACAAAGCGGTCGTCAGGTAGAATCGATTTATATTGTAGATGAAACACAAGCCCGTCCGGCGCCTGCACCTAGAACACCCGCGTTAAGACGTGGAAATTAATTGTGTGTGTCGTCCTGAAGGTGTTAGCTGTGAAAATAACTTTAGAGAATATTCACAAATCTTATGGTAAGCGAGTAATTGTTAATCGCGTTAGTATTTCGGTTGCTCAAGGAGAAGTTGTTGGTTTACTTGGCCCCAATGGCGCCGGTAAAACAACTACCTTTTATATTGCCACTGGTTTAGAAAAACCCAACCAAGGCAAGGTCTGGCTTGATAACATGGATATTACTGCCTTACCTATGCACAAGCGCGCGCGTCTTGGTATTGGCTATTTAGCGCAGGAAGCAAGCATATTTCGCCAATTGACTGTACGCGAAAACATTCTTTTGGTACTCGAACAAACCAACGTACCCCGCTGGGAATGGTCGATACGTATGGACACCCTATTGCGGGAGTTCCGTTTAGAAAAAGTCGCTAGAAGTAAAGGTATCCAACTTTCGGGGGGTGAAAGGCGCCGTTGCGAATTAGCGCGCGCTTTAGCTGCCGGTACTAAAGGACCCAGCTTTTTATTGCTCGATGAACCTTTCGCTGGTGTTGACCCAATTGCTGTTTCCGAAATTCAGCAAATTGTCGCACAACTACGCGACCGCAACATGGGTATTCTCATTACTGACCACAACGTTCGTGAAACTCTTGCTATTACCGACCGTTCGTATATTATGCGAGAAGGTCAAATATTAGCTAGCGGTACATCTGAAGAACTGTATAACAACCCTCTTGTTAGGCAATATTACTTAGGAGATAATTTTCAAGTTTAGTCCAGGTTTGGTACGAGCAGAAGCGAAATATAAAATTCATCAATCATCTGGTACACCTAATTTGTTGTTAGGCAATATTCAGGTGCTGGTTATTTCAGTGATATATGATGGCATCAAAAAAGCTCAAATCATTTTACACTCTTGGCTCGGTGGTTCCATTTACAATTATGGACCGCTATCTTATCGGTCAATTACTGCCACCGTTTTTGTTTGGTGTTGGTGCGTTTGCTTCGCTTGTACTGGCTATTGATAGCTTGTTTGAAGTGATGCGAAAATTGGTTGAGTCTGGTCTTCCACCTGCGGTTGGATTGAAGGTTCTTGTTTTACAATTGCCTAGGGCAGTTGTATTTGCATTTCCCATGTCAACGTTACTAGCGACTTTAATGACTTATAGTCGTCTTTCGGGTGAAAGCGAACTCGTTGCTATGCGTAGTTGTGGGGTCAGCGTTTACCGAATGGTGCTGCCAGCAGTGATGTTAAGCTTGATGATTACAGGTATGACTTTTGTTTTCAACGAGAAAATTGTGCCTGCTGCTACTTATGAAGCTGGCTTGACTCTTGAAAATGCCATAAAATCAGATAAACCATCATACCGTCGCGAAAACATATTTTATCCTGAATACCGCGAAACCAAGGATGATAAGGGTAAGAAGCAAAAAATATTGACTCGCTTATTTTATGCGGATGAATTTGATGGTAAGCAAATGAAGGGTTTGACGATTATCGACCGTTCTGAGGGAGCTTTAAATCAAATTGTTGTTTCTGAGTCTGGAGAATGGAATCCTATAGAGAATATTTGGGATTTTTATAATGGAACAGCTTATTTAATTGCCCCCGATAATTCTTACCGTAATATAGTCCGTTTCAAGCGTCAAAAAATAGAACTGCCACGTACTCCATTAAGTTTGGCAGAACGTGAACGTGACACTGAGGAAATGAATATTTCTGAGTCATTTGAACAGCTTGAACTGGAACGACTTAGTGGTGACGACCAAAAAATTCGTAAACTTAAGGTTCGTATTCAGCAAAAAATTGCTTTCCCATTTGCGTGTGTTGTGTTTGGTTTGGTAGGTTCTGTGGTGGGTACTGTACCTCAACGTACTGGTAAAGGCGCCAGTTTTGGGATAAGTTTAATAGTAATTTTCTCTTTCTATGTATTGCTAGTGTTCACACGCGCGCTTGGAGACGCGGGTATTTTATCTCCTCACATTGCTGCGTGGTCGCCGAATGCATTCGGTTTAGGAGCTGGTATATTCTTATTAACACGAGTTGCAAGAAAGTAGAATGAATGAATGTTCGTCGTAGCAAGCACTTCAGTGCTTGAATCGGCAGTGCTTAAATGGGCGGGCAAAGATGCCCACCCCACAAGATTAATATTAATATCGCTTCATTGCGCGCTGCATTTCGCGTTGGTCATCGCGTCGCTTCATATCTTCGCGTTTGTCGTGTAACTTCTTACCCTTACCAAGAGCAAAGCTAACCTTGACAAGACCACGTTTGAGGTACATTTTTAGAGGTACCAACGTTAAACCCTGCTGTTCAACTTTACCTACAAGGGTTCTAATTTCTTTACGATGCAACAGTAATTTACGGGTGCGACGTGGTTCGTGGTTGAAGTACTCGCTACTTTGAGTGTAAGGAGAAATGTGTACGTTGATTAGCCATACTTCGCCGTTACGAACTAGTGCATAGCCATCTTGGAGATTAACTTTTCCTGCGCGAATAGACTTTACCTCTGTCCCGGTCAGTTGAATTCCTGCTTCATAGGTTTCGAGGATTTCGTATAAGAAGCGCGCTTGACGATTGTCGGCAATAACTTTGAAACCTTCGCTTTTGTCTTTCATTAATAATCTGGCTTGTTTCCTATGTATAGATAATTTTTGAGCGGTATATCTTTCAGCATAACCAACAAATCGCTCGTAACCTGTAATCATTAACAAATAACAATATTTTGCAGGTTGTATTCCTATAGTGCGAGTTAAAACTGAAATTAGTTTATGGCTAATGGGTGATTTTTATAAGTGATCGACTGTGTAAAGTAGGGGGTAACAAGAAAGGGAAAGCAAAAAACTATGAAACGCGATTTTAACAAAGTCATCGGGGCTAGCGTACTAGCTGCAAGTTTGTCTATTTTACCTTTATCAATGAGCGCCAATGCTCAAACCACTACCGATGGTACTTCGGGTACTTCAACGACACAAACTACCACCGGAGTTAACAACGACGGTACTTACACAAGAGATAACGGTTTTGATTGGGGATGGTTAGGATTACTTGGTTTAGCAGGTTTAGCAGGTCTTGCTGGTAAGAAGCGCTCTGAACCTACTGCTTATCGTGACCCTAATGCTGTTGGCACCAGTGGCTACCGCGAATAAGCCTGAAATAAAGAATTTCTCATAATAGAATAACTAGGGCATTAGCAAACCGCACCATAAGTTTTGCTAATGCCCTATTTACATTTTTACTACGAGTGGCGCCTATTTAACCTACAACCTTAACCGACTTAATTCCTGTGCTGCATTTTTGAATCAAAAACCATCGATTTGATTCTTTGTCGAGTGCGGGAAGTACACGAAAGTTAAATACATCCTCCCATACCTCTACACCGTGCTGGTTGACAAACTCACGCTCAAGCTCTTTAAAGCGTGACCAACTACGCTCATTGATAGCGGTCAACATTGAAATAATGGTACTTACTGGTACTAAAGTTGCGGCTTCACTCATTTGTTATATCCTCAAAAATACAAACTATTGGTAAAATGTCATCTTCTGTATCAATTACTTCTACTAATCGTTTACCCTTTAATCTAGCAAGCTTTATACACCTACAAATAACCTGAAATAATCTACTCAAAACTGGTATATTCAGTAGTTTTCCAGTGCCGGAGGTTAGCCGTGTCGGTGAAACCTCCTTCGGATCGAAACCTTGCTTCAAGCTGTTTCTACAGTTGTAGAAATTGCAGTAACTTTTCCCCTCCTACGTTTAGTTTTTTTAGGACTAGCCGCAGTCAAGGAATCCAATAGGAACCGCAATACGGTATCAGGTTGAAACAATCGGGGTCTACGGATAGAATAAATTTTTAACCAGTATGAAATTTTACCCCATCCTCCCCCAAAGCCTCCATCCTTTGAATCCTCTGGTGCAAAAAATGGAGAAAGCGTTTTTAACCACAAGTGGGGGATATACTCTTTGAAACCCAAAGCCCTACGTGCTATGACCATTGCCGCAGCCGAAGCGCTGTTTAAACCATATTTCGTCATATACTTGACCATTCCAATTACACTGGTCATATATGGACTAACAAATTTGACTTCTATTCCATATTTTTCGGCTCTTACAACTAAAAAACTACGAAATTTGTCATAGATAAAATTTGAAAGCATTCTGTTATATTGCTTTGAACCACTATGACGTAGTTGAGCTTTCTTAAGTGAGAAATCTAAATTTTCGCAGGCGATAGGACATTGATAGATCGATGCTAATCTAACTATTTCGCAAACAATATCTCTGAGAACAGCAACATTTTGCCCAGTTGTACCTGTTGGTATTGAAAAACTTAAAATTATCTGCTTACCCGATGTCCGTAAAGGATTACCATCGCGTTTTATATAAATAATGTCAATAGTTTCTGCATTTAAATCAATGCCAATACAACCATTTTTCAAGCTACTGATTCTTGGCACATCTTGTACATAAGTTGTCAGGTGGATGTACCATTGGTCGGATTTATGCTCGCGCCTAAAGCACTGGACTGTAACTGGTTTATTCGATTCTAAAGCATATAATAAGTCGTGTTTGCGTTGCCCAGTGACTTCAAATGTTAAGTAAACGTATTGACCATAATCTTCTCTTAAGAAGCCAGGTACAGAAAAACGAACGGTAAAGTTATCATCACCCTGATAAAATATTCCCGCAACTCGGTTATTACCAGGTGTTGTTCCTTTGCCGACGGAATAAAAATTGCCACTACGATATTTGTCCCAATCTGACTTCCATTCGCCATGAGACTTATAATCATTTGCTTCTAAATGGTGCTGGGCATTAAATAATTTTGCTCCTCCAAAACAGACATGCAACCTTTTTTGTGATAACAATCTATCTTTTTCAGCTTGCTTACGTATTAGCCTAGATGTTTTAGACTCGAGTCCCAATAATTTCTTCTCAAATCCCTTTAAATTTTTACGAGTCGGATTTTTTAATCTATTCTCTAAATCTTCAATCCCTTCGGATACAGCTTTCCACCCACTTTCTATATCTTTAGTAAGTTCTAGTATTCGATTCTCTCTAGCTGTAACCAATTGGTCGTATGTTGACTTAGCATCAGTTGCTAAGGAATCAGCCCATGCCCATTCAATACCAAAGCGTTCTTGAAATTGTTTTTCTATTTGGTCTTCAGTTTGACCGAGTTGTAGCTGATTAACTGCGCTACGGAAGAAAGATTGATAGTAAAGACCCCAATCTTCTAAAAATGGATGAAATGGCAATTGGGCTTCTATTCCTCGCCTCAATTGAGGTATACGATTTCCAGAATCATCTTTTTGACGGGAGTAACTTCGATGTGTTAACTCAGCATACAAAGATTTCTTTTTTGCCACAGTTTCGACCTAACTAATGGATTGATGCTGATTTGTATTTTAATACAAGAATCACATTTTTATTCATACGATTTTAGTATTTTTTTCTAATACAGTTTTTGATATAATCTTTAATAATTCTTAACTATATTAGAGGTATTAAGGAATCGAAACGTATTATTATTTTCCCGCTTATGCATCAAATTGCTTGATTTTTGAGGGTTATAACAAACAGAACTTACCGTTTCTACATTGTTTTACTAGGAATTACCAGCTTTTTGGCATTCTAAAACTAACAGCTTGCCTCGTTTGTGGCTATTGACCATTGCCTTGGGTCATTTACAAAGTCAAATTTACCCTTTGAACGTTTTATTCCATCGCCTGATGTTTGGTTCTCTTTGGTCATGCCCCTTTATAATAATTGATGACTTAAATTATAAATCATTTATCCGGTTACGGATAAATATTATTATTAATTTTCTCTGGTTGGTGCCAATCGTATGTTAGGCATAGTCCTACTTACAACCTTCCAAAACTTATGACATAAACTACTATTGGTCTGTGTCATTAATTTTGGGGGGTAGAATTAAATCCCCCCAACCCCCCTTAATAAGGGGGGCTAAGAATAGCTCTCTTGTTCCCCCCTTATTAAGGGGGGCTAGGGGGGATCAAAACCTATAGCAACACCTCAAAACTTTTGACATGAAGCACTATTAGTTCGTGTCCCTAATTTTAGGGAGTAGGCGCCAATATATAACTCTCTTCTCTGTGGTAAGATATTCTTTTTTAAAAAATGTTACTGCACAGGCAAGGATGCCTGTGCTACAAGATGGTTAATTTGCTGCGGGTTGGGGGTTGGGTGAGGTTTCTTGGTTGGTATGAGAAGGTTGTAGTGTCCAGTAAGATGCAACTAAACCAACCATTAACCACCATAAAGTGTTGATTTCTGGACGATACCAAACTGTGTCTACTAAACCGTGACCGAGCATAGCTACTAGTGACCCAATGGCGCCTATTAACCATAGACCATCTGTACTATGAGTTTGACGGAATTGTCTTAACTGTAGCCATCCCGTATTAAATGTTACAGTTAAAAGCCATAAAAATACACCTAAGCCAATAAAGCCCATTTCTACGGTTATTTCTAAAATGATAGAGTACGCACTTAACGCACTAAAACGCGGTACCTGATAAAGCGGATACACTTTGTTAAACGAAGCGTGACCGGGACCAATACCAATTATAGGACGGTCGCGAATCATCTGAAATACTGCAGTCCAAACGTTTATTCGGAAGTTATTACTACTGTCACCTCGACCTGCGAATATACTAACTATTCGCAAACGAAACTCTTCAGACACACCAAAAGCGACAGCAAATAATGTGACAAAGCTTCCTAATAAAATTGGTACTAGCCAAGTTCGCCAAAACTTGGGTAGAGACTCACTATACCAATACCGCAGTAATAGCACGACGACTATAGAAGCTAATGCTAACCCAATAAAGCTACCGCGACTATCGGCAAATCGAAAGCACATTAAGTTCATAACTAGCATTGTCGCAGCTAAAGCTTTACGCGCGGTTCCACGCCAAGCAAAAATTGCAATCAAGCTTAAAATTACCGCAGGCAGTATATATCCTGCTAGTAAATTGGGATTCCCTAAATAACTATATACTCTTGTATTTTTAGCAAGCGGTGACTCTGGGTCTACCCAAGTCGCTAACTGTGCGGCCCCAAAAAGCTTTTGACGTACTCCATACACGCTGACGACGAGCGAGACGAGCAGGTATAAAACTAGCAACCAATTACGGAATGGCGGTAATCTAAGTACTCTGGCGCAAAGGGCAAACAGTAATAGATAAAGAGTTAAATTAATGAAATCTGAAATGGCGTGCTGTCGTACTGGTGATAAAGCAGTAGCTATAAGAGCAACTACCCAGTAAAGGCATACTAGCAAGTGAATAGGGGTGACAGTTGGAGCATTTCTATCTGTGGGTTCGTCAGATATTGTTAATAGAAGCCAAAAAGCTCCACATGCTCCTAAAAGTACCCCTGTCAACGTGCTTGTCACAAAAGGCGCCAGTCCATATACAAAACTGACTAACACAGCAGCTATTGTCTCTCCCCACCGCATTAAAATGCTGCTTTGCTTCCAGGAATGCAGCAGTCCAAACAGTACACTGTGTAAGTAGCTAGTACTAAGATATTGCCGTAGTGGCAAATCCGACAATGTAAATCGTTGCCAAACTAGATTCATAAACAACTTTGCGATTTCTGATTTCACTTCTAGATAGAAGTGCGACTTAATCATAATCTGCATAGTTCCAAAAAGTTAATAACTGCTGGTTGCTTTCTTGTTAATTGTAATAGTACCCAACATGCAATTCCCGGTTTGCTTATGCGTTAGTAGCAGTTTCGACGGTTGTACTTTGTATTGGTAATGACAATACATAGCGATAACCAGATTCTATAGACCCCTGAATCGAAATTTGCCCTTTATGAAGTTCTGCGAGTTGGCAACTTAGCAATAACCCCAAGCTTTCGCGTGACATGTGGTTGGTTGGCCCTTTCAAGTCTAAATCACCAGAATTTAAAGATACGGCGCCATTTGAGATGGGTAAATCTTTCGATTTTTCTACCATTACCGCCAAGTCTGACATTTCTTGGTTCTCAAAATTCATATTATAGTTTTGGGCGATGCTTGTTAATTCAAGCAAAGGTTGTGGGTTGAGTCTAAAATATGGGTCAACTTCGGTTATTCCATCTCCCAACCAAGGATGTGACACCCATACTGTGATGCTCAAGGTATCTTCTTTATAAGAGACGTGAATTCTCACGATGCTTCCTGTTGCTGAAACCTGAATGACGCTAAAAATTAAGTGGTACAACATTTGACGCACTTTATCTTTATCGAGAGGTAAAATTCGATTGCGTCCTGGTTCTAGCGAGAGTCGTATATCTTGCTCGCGACGATTTGCTGCTTCTTCAAGCGTGTTAATTGCTTGTTGGCATAGCATTTCAATATCTACAGGCGCCACATTTAGTGCTTCAACATTACTTTCCATTGCTCCCAACTCGGTAATTTCGTTGACCAGGGAGAGCAAATAGCGTCCACTATGCTGAATAATTTCGAGGTATTCACGCTGTTTGGTGGTGAGCGGACCATAAATTTCTCGTCCTAACACGCTTGCCATACCTAGCACTGAAGTTAGTGGAGTGCGTAACTCTTGTGTTAGTTGCGATAATAATTCGAGTTTAAGCTGGTTTGTTGTACGGTCTTGTTGAAGCTCTTTTTGTAAAATCGGCGCCGTCAGTTTAATTTCTTGGGTATTATTCGTAGATTGTGACCAACCAGCATCACCATATACTTTGTCGCTACTTACCACTGGTGCTGCTAATAAGCGGTTTCTTTCAAACTCGCTCATGCTCCAACGTGCGATGATTTGTAAAAATTCTATATCTCGCGAAGTGAATGTGCGCGGTACTAGGTCAAAAACTGCCAACGACCCTAAACAATTTCCATTGGCATCAATTAACGGCACCCCTAAGTAAGCACGTACTCCATATTCTTTAACCAATTTGGTGGTTACAAGTTCTGGACTAGAGTATTTGTGCGTATCGTTAATGACGACAATTTGGGCGCTATCAACAACAGAAGTACAAAAAGACTCCTTTCGAGGTAAAGCTCTAGCTTGTGCAAGTTGGTTCATCAATCCCAAACGCGATAGACCGACTGCGGATTTAAACCAGTGACGTTCCTGGTCAATAAACCCTAAAAGCGAAATGGGAGCTTCTAGGAAATGGGCAGCAGTTTGAGTTGCTTCCTCGAATACAGGAATCGTTTCAGGTTGGCGTAAGCCTAGGTCTAATAAGGCTTTCAGACGTTTTTGCTCGCGAGTGTCTGAACCATTCCAACCGTCTTTTAAACTTAATAATTTCTTTTCCGGCTCTAACATTACCACAGTTACCTTGATAAATACTCGATAGTGTATTTCATATAACCAACGACATAACTGGTTATTCCTATTTCTAAGCATTCCCCATTTTTATGCCAGACAAACAATTACCACCAATTTTTTTTTACCTTCTCAAGTCCGCGATTCAACGGACTGTTTAATACCCGATAAAAATTGCTTTCACCCCCTACTGCTACCGCATTCAAACCACGAGAGATAATCATTTACAGCCAGAATATCAATCAATGGGCACCTTAATAGCTGTGTATCTAAGCAATATCCCGTTGTTTTAATGTAATGTTTAAAGCACCAATATCAATAATATTACGGTGATTAGATATTTATTTACTCACGCAAGTACTTGTACTTTTATCATTCAAAATATCATTATTATTACTGAGGCAGGTAGGTGAATATATTGTGCTAATTATTGATTACAAACTACAGTTTTAGGTTCAAAAAATATGAAATAACTAAATATATAAATATAAATTCATAACTGCCTTTCACTGCAAATCTAAGATGGAAAACCAACCAGTGGCGCCGACTGTAAAAGTCCTGACAGCACTCGGTCTAGTTTGCCGTAGAGAACAAAAATACATCTAATTGCAAAAGAAAAGGCAAATAAATAGAAAGCTTAATACAAAATTTACACTTCCTTCACATTTATAATTTGTTTATTAACTTATGCTCAATCACATATAGAGTGTACTTTGTTATAAAACAGATAAGTAAAAATATTTTACAATTACGATTATTTGAATAACATGAACGTTAAAATTCCTTTTGTAGATTTAAATTTCCAACATCAACCGATTCAAAATCAAATAAATTCAGCAATACAGTCTGTACTGCAAAATGGAGATTTTATTCTAGGTAAGGCGTTAACCGATTTTGAAAAAGCATTTTCAGCAGCATCGCACGCTTTCTTTGGCATAGGAGTTGCATCTGGAACCGATGCCATTGCTCTAGGGTTACAAGCTTGTAACATTGGTGTTGGTGACGAAGTAATATTGCCAGCAAACACATTTGTTGCAACATTGATAGGGGTAATAAGAGCAGGAGCAACGCCAGTTTTTGTTGATTGTTGCCCAAAAACAGCCTTAATCGATTTAGAAGCTGCTTCTTGTGCTGTTACATCTAAAACGAAAGCAATTATTCCAGTCCATCTCTATGGACAAATGGTTTCGCCTTTAAAATTACTAAATTTTGCTAAAACCCATGACCTACTAATTTTTGAAGATGCAGCGCAAGCGCACTTAGCAACTCGTGATGGGTATCGCGCTGGTTCGGTTGGAACTGCGGCAGCATTTAGCTTTTACCCTAGTAAAAACTTAGGCGCCATTGGTGATGGAGGAATGTTACTAACGTCGGATGCGGAAGTCGCGCAAAAAATGGTGCGCTTACGCAATTACGGCGCCTCGTATAAATATTATCATACCGACCCAGGTACAAATAGTCGTCTAGACACACTACAAGCAGCAGTATTGTTAGAAAAATTACCATATTTATCTGAATGGAACCGTCAACGCTTACAGCTTGCTCTTCTTTACGATTCCGAATTGGCGCCGTTGGTATCAAAAGGAATAATACCAATGCAAAATCAAAGCGACGAAGGACATGTATATCACCTATACGTTGTTAAAATTACTGAAGATAGTTCAATATCTCGCCAAGACTTGCAGCAAAAATTTATTGAAGCTGGAATTCAAACAGGTATTCATTACCCAATACCATGCCACCTTCAACCCGCTTTTGCTAATCTCGGTTATCAAATGGGTGACTTCCCACACGCCGAAGCATTAGCAAAACAAATACTATCATTGCCAATGTATCCAGGTTTAACTCCAAGTCAGGTCAAAGAAACAGTGGCAACAATTGCCGAAGTACTCTGCGAGCCAGAATTAGTAATACTTAATACTTAAGAGTTTACGGGAGTTCTTATTCCCTCACACATACTATGCATCAACGCTCCTATAGAACTACAAATCCAACCGAGTTATTCAACTTAGCCATAATAGGTGTTTTAGTACTACTTTATGCTCCTATACTTTTACATTGGGTTGATGGTTGGGTTAATAAAAGTATTAGTACAGAACACGAGTATTTTAGCCACGGATTGATTGGTTTGCCTTTTGCTGGCTACTTGGTGTGGCAAAACCGAAAATTGTGGTATAGACTGCGCTCTAAAAATCACCCATTAGGCGCCGTTTTATTATTAATAGGAGGATTTTTTTACATCAGTGGAGTAAGTGAATACGTAAATCTCTCGCTACCGTTTATTTTAGCTGGTTTATGCTTATGGCTTAAAGGTCGAGCCGGATTGAAGCTACAATGGTTTCCTTTATTGCTAGTATTGTTAGCAACGCCTAATTCAGTTCCTTACCTTATTGCTCCCTTTACTGTACCTTTACAAGCTTTTATTGCTGGTACAGCGGGTTTTATTTTGAATCAGTTAGGTATGAACGTCAATGTAGATGGTATATATATATTTGTGAATAAGCAAGTTGTGGAGGTGGCGCCGTACTGTGCTGGCTTAAAAATGCTGTTTACAACTTTATATGTATGTTTGATGCTACTACATTGGACAGGTGCCATTAGCTCACGTCGTAAAATTAGTTGGTTTCTCGGTAGTGCTATCGTAATTAGTGTTGGCGCCAACATTATTCGCAACACACTACTAACATATTTCCACGGCACAGGAAACGAAGGACTATTTAAATGGCTTCACGATAGCTGGGGTGGTGACATCTACTCAGCATTAATGCTGCTATCACTAATTCCAGTCCTAAATTGGATTGATAATCATTTCTTAGAACCAACACAACCCACCAAAGAACCCATCACCTAATTGTGGCACACCTCTTGTAGCACAGGCATCCTGCCTGTGCATTTGGTCTAAATTTACACCATCGCGTGCTTCTCAATTACCTTAGCAAAATCAGGCACAGCTTCCTCCACATGCTTTTTAGCAGAACCACGCAGCTTCTCATAGGTTCCCTTTACTATTTGGCGACTCGAACCTTTAACTCTCTCATCAGTAACACTAAGCAGCGCATCTGCTGTAGCAGAACTACTCGCAACCAAATGTCCCACAGGGTCGCCCTGAAGTACACCTTGATTCCAAATAGGGTCAATAGCTGTTAAGCACGAAGGTAAAAGTTGCTCTACAGCACCGTTAATATATCCCGGCTTAATTCCTTTAAGAGCAGCAAAAGCAGCTTTTAAAGCCATACCACTGATACCAGACTTAGAAGCAAGCTGCTCCTCAATCATATTACAGCAGTCTGAAACAACCATTCCTTTTTTCGCTGGGTCTAAAAGTTTATTGCTGAGTTCCATGTCACTCCCCTTGTTCTAATAGTTCTTAAAAATGTCTCTATATTACATTAAGCAAATGTACTACAGATAACTCTGTATCTCCAGGAAATACTTCGTTTCATTTACTACTGTATCCGGATACAGTACTAGACCTAACTGCTTGATTTAAGTGTTCCTCATATTCGAGAATTTACCAAATCTTTAACAAATATAGCAAGTCTTTTGCTTGACGCAAATAAAAAAGTTTGCCGCATATACTTACTATTTTTATGTTTTGTAATTTAAAATACCAACTTCAATAAAATTAAAAATTTATACATCCCTATTTGCACAAATCTTTTATAAAAAGCGATATAAAAGTTTATGACATCTTTAATGACCTCAATTAAATCTGTAAAAAAATAAATGAGCGAATCACAAATGCCCTTATATTTAGCCGATAACTTTGATTTAAATGTATTTAATGCCATTAAATCACCAGATAATCGAAACGGCAAGCCAATTAAAGATATGCAGCGGTTTTTTTACAAGCAAATCGTTGTTGATGATGAAACAATCATTAGTACTGAGCCATTTAAGGTACCTGGATATATCGGTATTGCTAACTCTGATATTGTTATAGACCCTGATAACAAACAAGTATCTGGACACGATGATGTCGTCAAATTTCTTGATGAATATGGCTTATTAATTTGTACCTTTATATACAACAAAGATAGATACGGACAACTTTTAGACTTACGGTGGGCTTTGGGAGAAAGTGAGCAAGAAGATTTAATCGAAATGATTATCAAAGGTGGCGGACATCATGCAGGCGCCATAGTTCCAGCAATGCGCGAGAGAAAATCTTACGCATCGTTGAACGAACCCGACACGTATCATGATGGCATGTTTGGCCATCCTGGTTTTGTAGCGGTTGGACAACGGTTAGTATTTCCGGAGTTTGTGACAAAAGAACAAGCGCGGGGTTACACCGACACCATTATTTGCTGGTTAGCAGTGATGAACTCGTTCGTTGAGTTTTCTGAGAATGATTTTAACGGTGGCGACCCATTACAAGTGTATGACAGAGCGTCCTTCGTTGTATGCTCTTTGATAACTAGACGGAAATGTCTCAATGCCAAATTTCTTTAATGCCTCAACAGCTAACTGAGGCAGTCCCTTTCGAGGAACAATATTCTTTGATAAAGGAGATATAGCAGCTTTGGCATAGAGACCATGCCCTATTTTTATCATTGTGCCCTTTTTTACCAAATTGCGGAGACAACGCCCTACGCTGTTATAATTACCAATGCCCTGAAAATCTTTACGTGTAAATACTTCATCATCGGCAAGCGTAATTTTTTCTAATATCTTATCTTCCAATGTTTTGGAAGCCTCAAGGGTATTCATCTTCAATTCGCCTTTAAATGCAAAACTTATGATTGAGGAATGGCGCCTTAATTATAACAATATATTAATATGTGTTGGGTTCCAATCGGACACCCAACCTACTACTCGCTGATTCTCTGTTCAAATTCATCAATGGCTAGAATATCATCCGAAATTAACGCGCATTCTTCTATTCAAGGAATATTTAAGTCTGGAAGTTCTTCACTTGCGTCAATTTTTTCATAACCTTTAGTTTCCAAAAACTCAGAAGGTATATCTTCCCTTTTGCGGTAAAGTTTGAGTCTGTTATTTTCCCAAAACCAAACCTCTGGCACTCCTAAACGTCGATATATTTCTAACTTATCAATACTACCGCTAGTGATATTTACTTCTATAGCTATGTCAGGAATTGACTTAACGTTTCCAATACAATAGCATTCATCTGGTTCGGTGCCAGCTTTTACATATAAAATTATATTGGCAAATGCTTAAATTTATACAACAAATTACTATTTATAAAAGAAAACGTTGGGTTCTATTATTTTTGTTATCTTGTTTCTTGATTATTTCATTATGGCAGGCGCCGACTGTAAATTTAAGTAAATCAAAAAGTTCTGAGATTCGCGGTATTTGGATAACAAATTATGGTGTAGCTTTATACTAAGAACGGTTTAGAAATGTCATTCTGAGCGTAGCGTAATGCGGAGCATTTGCCGCAGGCTAGAATCTCTAAGATGCTTCACTGCACTGCGTTTCGTTCAGCATGACAAAGTTTATATTTAACCCGTTTGCAGTATAAATTACTATACGACTCGTTTAGATGAAGCTGTTGCTAATATTGCCAAACATCGTTTAAATACAGTCTACCCGGCAGGAGGCGCCACAAAGACTTACTCGATACCTGGAGTTGAAGGTGCTGTAGAGCAATCTCATATATACCAGGTCATGCTCGAAGCAATAACTGCGGCGCCTCTAAATTAAAAGAAACCGGGTTTCTAATGTAAAAGTTCAGGTTGTTGTCGAGTAATCATATCGTACAAGGGTTGGAAACTAAACCAACCCATGTAATGCGAGCCAACTTGGTGACGTGCTAAAGTTGCAGAGTCGTGGTTAATAAAACCTGGTTTACCAGCAGCTTCAGCGAGTAATTGCGCTTGACTGTTGCGTTCCATAGAAATAAACCACCATGCAGCTTCATCAACTGAGTGACCTACCGTTAGTAAACCGTGATTTTTTAAAATTAAAGCTTTATTATCTCCTAGAGTCTCAGCAATACGTCTACCTTCTTCTATATCTAAAACGACACCAGTGTAATCATGGTAGACGCTGTGATGCTGGTAAAAAGCACAGGCATCTTGACTTAGAGGGTCAAGTTCACGTCCTAAACTCGACCAGCTTTTACCGTAAATTGAGTGAGTATGAACTGCGGAAACCACATCAGGACGCATAGCATGAATTTGAGAATGAATAGCGAATGCAGCTTCATTAACAGGATGTTCACCCTCAACGACATCTCCCAAATGGTTAACACGAATAAGATCACTAGCTTTAATCTCACCAAAATGCATTCCAAATGGATTTACCCAAAAACTGTCTAAGAATTCTGGGTCACGTGCGGTAATATGTCCGGCAACACCTTCATCGAAACCGTATTTAGCAAATAATCTAAGTGCTGCTGCGAGACGCTGTTTACGATGTAAACGCTCTTCACCAACACAAGTAAAAGTAGGTGGAGTAGGAGTTTTGGGTTTGAGGCGTGTGAAAGAGTGCATGTTGAATTTTTATATAACGTAAGTACGTATTAGCGGTAAAAACAAATTTTTAAGGCTTTTAATACAAGTTTATACTTCTCTATATATATATGCATCCCATTATTTAAATAATTAAAAATAATTACAAATAATTACGATTGGTTACGAGAATCTTAAAGAAAGCCAGTTTATGATACCAACGCTGAGAAACCGGGTTTTCAATCAAAAAACCCGGTTTCTAGGTAACAATCTGTATCGCAGCATCAAGTGAATCAGAAAATTTCCTTACAATTGATTTAAAAGAACTATATATATACAGGGTAAAAGCATGACTAAAACAGTTGCTGATATGATGAGCCGCAACCCGGTTGTTGTTAAGCGTGAGACTTCTTTAACTGAAGCAATAAAAATTTTAGCAGAGCGACGAATTAGTGGGCTACCCGTTGTTGACGATAACGGAAAGCTTATAGGTATAATCTCAGAGACAGATTTGATGTGGCAAGAAACGGGTGTAACACCACCTGCCTACATTATGTTTCTAGATAGTGTGATTTATTTACAGAATCCTGCCACATACGAACGCGATTTACATAAAGCGCTTGGGCAAACGGTTGGGGAGGTAATGAGTAAAGACCCAATAACCATAGCTCCCGATAAATCGCTGCGTGATGCTGCTAAACTCATGCATGACAAAAATATCCACCGTCTACCAATACTTGACAGCGAGGGTCAAGTCATTGGTATCCTCACACGTGGTGACATAATACGCGCAATGGCTAGTGGTTAATCACTACTGTATGAAAGATATGCACCTCTATTCAAACAATTTTTAGTTTTATATCGTTTAAAGAGAGAGATTTTGATGAGCGTTACACCTGATAGTGTTAAGCAGATGCTGAGTTCAGAAGATTTAGGCGACCGTTTGCGTGCCGTAAATTTAATTAGGGACTTAGAACCGGGTATTGGTTTTGAATTTATTCAATCTGCTTTGAATGATTCTAATTCGCGCGTTCGCTACTCAGCAGTTAGTCAAATAGATACTTTGGGTGGTCAAGATTTAGATTTATCGCTTTCATTGCTGCGTCGCATGATACAAGACCCAGAACCTGATGTCCAAGCTGCTGCTGCTGATTGTATCGGTGCCTTAAAGTTAGTGACAGCATACGATGATTTGAATCAGCTATATCACAGCACAGGTGAATGGATTGTACAACTCAGTGTAATTGCCACATTAGGAGCATTAGGAGAACCACGGGGATTTGAGTTGCTAAAAGAAGCACTCGACTCAAGTAATGAATTAGTCAAAATTTCGGCAATAAGCGCTTTGGGTGAGTTAGGAAACCCAGAAGCGGTTTCTTTAATAGCACCACTAGCAGAAAATCCCGACTGGCAAATTCGTCATCGAGTTGTCCTCGCTTTGCGTCTTTTGGGTGGAGAACAAGCTCAGTCAATTTTAGAGTCTTTGAGCAAAGATGAAGTAGAAGCTGTTGCCGTAGAAGCTAAAAGACCAGCTTAGATATATCAAATATTAAATGTCTTCTCTTGTGGAGCGGGCATCCTTGCCCGCCACTCTTACATAGAACATCTACCTAATATAGGCGCCTACTTAAATATAGGGCGCTTTTTTATTGTAGAACGGGCAAGGATGCCCATTCCACAAGATGTTTTTCTTTATTCCACAAGAGTTTTTGTATGTTCAGGATTATAGGTAATTTTAACGAGTACTATAAATCTTGATTTTTGGCGCCGTTATTTATTTAAAAACTTTATAAAGTGGATACAAACTTTTATTTTTTGTCTGTGAAAGCATAAATTACTGTACTACTTTTTTAACTTGATTTTTCAAAGTACTGTTATCAAAAAATACATTATTTCTGCGTAATTTACCAAATATTATTAGTATCATCAAGTTCAAGTAAACCTTGGCAAAAAGGGATGACGATTGCACTTAGGCGGAAATACTATACAAATATCAATCAGAGGAAACACGCAGAGAAACATCTGGTGTCCAACCTGAGAGAAACACGTAATAGTTTTCATTCCAACCATGCAAAAAGTTATGTTAAGCGCAAAAATTCTCGCAGCAGCTACTATCGGTCTCAGTGTTCTTACCTTCGCTTCCACTGCAAGTGCTACTTCTTTGGTTCCTAATATAGAAGGTGAAATTAAAACAACAAATCTTGGTTGTCTTAGTAACGCAACCTGTATTGATACTACCAATGCAGCACAATCTCCTTTTACTTATGAAGTTACAAGTAAATCTTTCGATTCTAAATTTACTGAAAGCCTTTTGTTTGTTGATAACCGCGCCACTTCAAATAGTTACAGTGTTGGCAGTCTTGGCATTACATTTGGAACAACAGATGCAGGTACCAACACACCTCCTGGTCAATACTGGTTCCGTCCTGTAGCAAGACGTATTGATCAAAATAATAACATCAGCATACCCGAAAGCGGTCAATTAGAAATTGGTCAATTCTTCTTCGATTTTCTAGGTAAAGAAGTTGATTCTCTTACTCTTGAATTATTCGATGTTGAAGACAAAGATATAACCAAAATTTTGAAAGTTAATGGCGCTGCTCCTATTACTCCAATTGTCGCTGCTGAAGGTCCAAATGGTAACATACAGCGAGTTACTATTAAGGATGTGAAAAATTTTCAAATTCAACTTGGCAATCCTAACAGCACCAAATTTCCTACGACTGGTGATGGTGTAGCTATGCGTAGTGTTCCTGAACCTACTGCTGTAATTAGCTTAGGCGCCTTAGCTGTGGCTGGTATGTTTGGTACTCGTCAGCGTCGTAAAATGGGTGTTTGATGGAACGGGCTTTCTATGCCCATTCCACAAGATTTTCATTTCACATCATCACATCATCACATCAATGTATAATATTTAGTTAAATACTTGGGGATAGGTAGTGTAAATAAATACGGCGACTGCGGCGATTGCGAGTAGTCCTTGAATTAAGTTTCCTACTACGGTACCGACTACGATGCCAATACCAGCTTTTATGGCAGTTTGAAAATTTTTGCAATACAAGTACTCACCTATAATTGCTCCTAGTAGTGGTCCAAGTAGCATACCTAACAATGGACCACCAACAGGAAGCGCAGGGAGTAAACCCAAAAACCCGACTATTAAACCTACAAAGGCGCCTATTTGACCCCATTTACTAGCACCTGCTTTTTTGGCGCCAATATAACCCGCAAGGAAGTCAACACCAATACTTAATAACAAAACTACGCCAGTAACAATAAGAGGTGTGCTAATTGCTGCAAAAGATTTTTGCACTACACCCCAAATAATAATCGCGATTAAAATTAAACTACTTCCTGGTAAAGCTGGAACGACGGCGCCAACTATACCAAATATCATTACAGCTACTAACGACCAATAAATAATTTGCATAAATACTCAGGAGTCAGAGGTCAGGAGTCAGAGGTCAGGAGTCAGAGGTCAGGAGTCAGAGGTCAGGAGTCAG
>ERZ1066124.228-NODE-228-length-50584-cov-23.590631_pt1 | contig 50584 bp, 38 predicted proteins | sample MGYA00382771_ERZ1066124 | MGnify/ENA primary metagenome ERZ1066124 (study PRJEB33369, sample SAMEA5778354) | biofilm metagenome | biome: Industrial cooling water; feature: Water cooling tower basin; material: Biofilm | place: United Arab Emirates | collected... | reverse complement strand
GGTTGACTCCCAGGATAGTCAGCGAGAACAGCCAGGGGTTATTGAATAGCGATCGGACAAGATCCGCCGTTCCGTTGTCTTCCAGGATAGCTGCCTGAGTTGCGCTCAGGTTGGGGAAGACCATCGCCACTACTAGCCCGGTGATGACTAAGCCATACACAATGGCGTTGATGGTGAGGTAGGCGCGAAAATTAGTGCGAATGATCTGAAAGGGTTTGCGAAGCAATCGCCAAAGCGGGTGTTTGGCACTGGGAGTAGGTGGTCGTTGTGGAGACTGGTCTTTGGTAGCGATCGTTTTGCGTGACATATTTTAGCTCCGATATTTGGTAATGGATGCAGTGATGCTTGCCAGCAAGAAACTCAGGCAAATCTTGCCAGCAAAAGGCTAAGAGCAAAGGACAAGGCATGAAAGCTGACATGGGCTAACATCGCAGCCTCAAGCGAGTATTGCCAAAAGAGCCAACCAAAAGCAATGCCAGCAATCCCATTTAGTAATATCGCTCGGACGATCACAATTGGAGTGAGTGGAACGATCGCGGCAGTCGCTGGCAGGTGTAGTAGTCCAAATACCAACGCGGCTAGAACGATCGCACCTTGATATACTCCCTGGGTTGGCAACGTAATGCCCTGTTTTAAGACCTTCCACCCGATCCAAACAAGCAGCGACATTAAGCCCCAACGCATCAAAATTTCCTCAGTGATGCCACCATAGAACATTGCTGTGAGCAAATTCAACCCACTTGGCGCTGTATGATTGGCTGCCCGTAGCGCTTCAGGTAGAGCAGGTTTCATCAATCGATCGAGCAATAGGACAATGACTGTCGCTGCTGCACCCACACCCAAGCTCCACTTTATCTCAACGGCAAAAGATGGAGACTTAGCGTTGTGAAACACCCATTGATCAATCAAATGTGAGCGTAATCCAACACGATAGGCACAACCAATTCCAATCAGAATGGTGATTGCCAGTAGAACTGTAAGCTGTAGTCCTTGCAGAAGCAGTAAAACCCACAATGGAGGCGTTTTTTCCAATACTTCTGGAGACAGTTTCGCTAACTGTTGCTCGACTAAAGGAATAGATGTAATCGTAACCATCAAAATTCCCACACTGCCGAGTACAAACAAAAGTCCGAATTGTTTCAGAATTGTCATTGGTTTAATCTCCAAATGATCTGTCCTATCAACCCATGCCAGCAGCTACCATCACTGGGATCGTGGGCAAGTTAAAAACGACGTGAACGACGACAGCAGTCCAGACCGCTCCAAGGATGCGGCGGGAGGCTTCCCTGGTTGCTGCGGGTAGAAGGCACTTTAGACATGATGATCAACTCCTTTGATCCATTTGCTGATGGTTTTACAAACTGACGAGATTACCGATGACTATTCCGATCGCTCTGGGAAACGGGTTCGGATGCCTTGTCGCGTTTGAACACTCGGAAAACAATCACCAGAAAAACGGGAATCAGCACGAGAGAGGTGATGTCGTAGAACCTCGCATGGTACTCGCTGATGCTGAACAGGGCGGGCGTTGTGAAGAAGCTTCCAGACCAGTTGAACAAGAGAAAGTACGCGATGTTGTTCGCAAAATGTGCGCCGATCGCAAGCTCGGTTGTGCCGTCGATCAAAGAAACGATCGCATATAGCAAACCCGTACCGACGAAGAGTCCGAGGAACATCCCGATCCAACCACCCTCCTGTGACTCTGGATTGGTAGCGTGCGGCAGGGTGAAGATCACAGCCGACACGATCGCCAGAAACACCCGGTTAGACCAGATCAAACTCGCGCCCTGCACAATGTATCCGCGAAAGAAAAGCTCCTCGGTGGTCGTCTGGATCGCACTGATCCTCACTGCGATCGGCACAAAGAGCGCGAATGTCGTGAGGTCAGAGTTGAAAGAGAAGCTATCGGGGTAGAGAAGGTACTGCCCCAGCCCACCGATCAGAACCCACGGCACGAAGCCAGCTACAAACCCGTGACCGACGCGCCGCCAACTGATCTTCTCCCGCGCCGTGACGAGCGTTCGGGGATGACGCTGGTGAATGAGAGTGACGGCGATGAGAATTCCCGCGAGGAACACCGGAAAACCCGCTATAGATACGACAAAGCCCCCCACGGAACCGAACGCGGCGAAATCCAGCCGACCGAATGCCGCAGCACCCTCTTTGCCGCCAATCACGAGCGCAACGATCGCACTGGCGAAGTTGGCGGCGACCATCCAGGCAAAAAGAATGATCATCAACCCCAGAACATACTGCCACCACCGATATTTACCCCACCCGGCAGCCTCCACATAAGTCGCGCTTTTCACGTCCATTCTGATTCCCTGATGCCTTTTGATTGCTTTGATTTTCATCTTTGTCTCCTAAGTGCGCGATCGAGTTAACGAACCTGTTTTGGGTCGTTCCCGTCAAGCGCTTAAACTGTTAGGTCAGATGGCTTTGACTGGCGAAGCCAACTTGTAGAGCAATATCTGCGATCGCTGACTAACACTAACAAACAAGTCAGATATGAATAGAGCTTAGTAACTTGCAGAAACAATAGCGGTCATCAACTCTGTTATTTTCCATTGTCCGGTATATCGAATTCCATTGATAAACAGGGCTGGAGCAGTCGTCACTCCACTTTGTATTCCGCCTTCGATATCTTCATGGATGCGATCGACATGCACTTGTTTAGACAACTCTTTGAGAAATTGAGGGATATCAAGCCCTAAATCGTTGGCGTACTCGACAAGATAACCGTTCTCCAATCTTTGCCGATGAACAAACAGAGTATCAGTCATTAGCCAAAATTGTCCTTGGGCAGCAGCAGCGGTGGCGGCTTCGGCTGCCCGTTGAGCATGAGGATGAATCTGTGTTTGCGGAAAGTGACGGAAGATCAAACATAAGTAATCCTCTCCAAAAGACGCACTTAGCTCTCGTTTGGTCTCCTGAATCAGTTTGTGAACGTCTGCACTTCTGGAGTCTTGATAGTCTCCGTACATCACTAGCACGACCTTGGCACTCAGCACACCTTGCATCCAATCTTGGGTTGAAGGGGGTACAAGTAAGGAACTGTAGCTACGATCGTTGTCCATCTGATTGCATGACTGTTTGCATAAGTTCAATATAGAAAATCGCCTTCAGTCCGTCGTCTACAGTGAGTTAACATTTTTGCAGTACAAATTGATAGAGTAACCGTACGATCGCAAAGTAGAAGGCTGACTATAACTTAAGTTAGAGTCGGGTGCGCTTATTTGTTAGTAATTGAAGTGTTTGATAGCGTGAAGCTGCCGCCAAGATTTGTTTGTACAGTCATGTTACTTCAACGTTGGCTAACGTTTAGCCGCTTTGCCCGATCGGGCGAACAATAATTTCATTCACATCCACATCGGCGGGCTGCTCGATCGCAAAGGCAATAGCACGGGCGATCGCATCTGCTGGAATCACTGTCTCCCGATAGCTCTTCGCCCACTGCGCCGCTTCAGCATCAGTGATGGTGCTGGCAAGTTCAGATTCCGTTACTCCAGGCGAGATCACTGTGACCCGAATCTCTGTCGATTCCTGCCGCAGTCCTTCAGAAATCGCCCAAACCGCAAATTTAGTCGCGCAGTACACGGCTGCTGTTGGGGAAACGGCATGTCCCCCGATCGAGGACAGATTGACAAACTGCCCGGATTGTTGCTGCTTGAAGATAGGAAGGGCGGCAGCGATACCGTGAAGTACACCGCGAATATTCACATCGATCATCTGGTTCCACTCGTCGATCTTCAATGCTTCCAGTTTGGAGAGCGGCATCAAGCCTGCGTTGTTCACAACGACATCAACGCGACCAAACTTCTCCTTGGTAAACTCGACAAAGGCTTGCATCTCTTCAAGGCTAGTCACATCAAGGGCGCGATAGGTGGCTGAACCTCCTTTGTCGCGAATGTCAGACGCGATCGCTTCGAGTCGATCGGTGCGCCGTGCGCCCAACACAACTTGCAAACCCTTGCCAGCGAGCAGACGTGCAGTTGCTTCACCAATGCCACTGCTCGCACCTGTAATCAGCACAACTTTTTGGGTGTCTTCGTGAGTTGTCATGAGTCTTATCTCCTAGTCATTTTGCAATTATTTTGCAGTCATCGAGCTAACTTATGTTGCAGCACTAAAACGCTTTATCGCGCAGTGAAGACTTCTCGTAGGGCTTGGGCAGCATCAATTGAACGCGGAAAACCAGCCGTTACTGTGGTAAGGTAGACGACTTCCTTAAGTTCGTCTTGCGTTGCGCCAAGTCGGAGGGCATAGCCTGCATGGATCTTCAGTTGTGGCAAATTTCCGGCGGCAGCAAAGGCGGCAACAGTGGCAAGCTGACGAGTGCGATCGTCTAGCCCCTGACGCGACCAGACCTCACCGAGCGAATAGTCTACGATCGCATCTGCCAAAAACGGGAAATCTTGACGCAGGGCATCAAGTACGGGCTGTCCTGCTCCGCCTGTCAACTTATTGATGACTTCGTTGCCACTTTCACGACGGCTCTGATTTCCTAGTTGAGTTTGTTTCTGACTGATCACTTCAATGTTCTGTGCAGAGTAGCTTTGATTTGCTGGTTGAATTTGAGCGATCGCGATACCCGGTAAGAATGCGGTGAGAATGAAAATGAAAACGATAATTGTCTTGTTCATAAATCTTCCTCTGTGAGTGAGTTTGCTTCGACAACTTCACGTTTATGCAGTTGATTCGTCATTCTCGGTAAAAAACATAGCCGCCGTGATACAGCACGCTGTCGCGAAACTCGCCAAGATCTGAGTGCCGAACCGCAGTTAGAGACTGTTGGACTTGAACAGTTTCATCCTATAAGCAAGAAACAGAAGGTTAAATACACAAACCTCGCAGAGGATTGCCTATTCCTCTCAGAAGGCGCAAACAAAGAAGAAAGATCTCCTATAATGATTGGCTATATCAATTAGGAGTTCAGCATGACAGTCGAGGAACTGAATCATGATCTCGCGATCGACGCTTCTCTTAATGGAGATATTTTGCCAACGCAACGGCAGTTGGCGATTGATCAATGTGCGAAAATAGCAACACTCATCGATCGGCATACAGACAGCAAGGGAAACATTTATTATCCAACTGCGATCGATTCCTTAGTTTTTCTGAGATGCGATACTTCTAAATCAGTCCAAGCGGTCAGCGAGCCGTTGTTTGCTCTGGTGGTGCAGGGCGAAAAGAAATTATTGCTGAATGAGGAAAAGTTTCAATATGGTGTTGCTCAATATTTGGTGATGTCAGTAGATTTGCCGTTGAGCGTCTGCATGGTCGAGGCACCACCCGATCAACCCTATCTCGGCTTGAAGCTGAAGCTAGACCCAGTTCAACTCTGTGAGATTATTGCTCAAACAAACCCAGATAGAGATCGCAAAGAAAACTCAGTCAGAGGCTGGTGCGTTAGCGATGCCAATCCGTCTTTACTTGATTGCGCCATCCGGTTAATCAACCTGTTAGAGACACCACAGGATATCCCGTTTCTCGCCCCGATGATGATCCGCGAAATTTATTACCGTCTACTCACCCAGCACCAAGGTGAAGCGATTCGTCAGGTTGCCACCGCTGGCAGCAACATGCAGCGAATTGCAGAAGTAATCAGACAAATTAAGGTAGAGTTTACCCAGCCGCTGCGGGTTGAGGATCTCGCTGAACAAGCGAATATGTCTACAGCATCGTTCCATCGCCATTTCAAAGCAGTCACCTCAATGAGTCCGCTGCAATATCAAAAACAATTGAGATTGTTAACCGCGCGTCAGATGATGCTGGCTGAAAAAGCTGATGCAGTTCAAGCTGCTTATCAAGTCGGGTATGAGAGTGCTTCACAGTTCAGTCGCGAATATGTCCGTATGTTTGGTGCGCCGCCTATCCGGGATGTTGAACGTTTACGAACAGCCGAAAGCACCAAGTAGGAGTTGCTGAAAAAGCCCTAAAGCTAGGCGGATAGATTGATTCAGCGTGGTTAAGAGTTGCTAAAGTGCAAGGAAAATTGTGCCCTACCGCTGCAATCCTTCAAACCGTCGTTTATAGCAAGTTAAAACTTTTACAACACACATTGATGGAGCAGCTCTACGATCGCGAAGTAGAAAGCTAGCTATAACTTAAGTTAGAATCCGAATTCGATCGAAAGTACACCCTACAAACTAACAATGCCGCGTTTAACCGCAACAATCACAGCTTGGGTGCGATCGCTGACATCTAACTTATTCAAAATCCGATTGATATGAGATTTGACCGTGCCTTCCCCAATATTCAAAGCCGCCCCAATCTCGGCATTACTCATCCCCTGCGCCAGTGAGCGAAGTACTTCCAGTTCTCTTTCACTCAGTTCTGGATTACTGAGGCGCTGGACTAACTTTGCTCCAACATCAGGCGGAATGTACTGCTGACCCCGATGAACGGTGCGAATGGCATTTAGAAGCTCGTCCGGTTCAGTTTCTTTCAACAAGTATCCTTTTGCTCCTGCCTGCAATCCCCGATAGATATCTTCATCACTATCATACGTGGTTAGGACAATAATCCGAGCTGATTTAGTAACAGCACAAATTGCACCAATGGCGGCAACTCCTTCCACTTCAGGCATTCGCAGATCCATGAGTGTGACATCTGGTTGGTGTTCCTCAAATAGAGCGATCGCTTGTTCCCCATTTTCAGCTTGGGCAATCACGTTCATCCCTGGGTCACGATTAATAATCGTGGCTAATCCTTGCCGGAAAATAGCATGATCGTCTGCAATCAGAACTCGAATGGTTGTGGCTTGGCTCATCGTGATTTACTCCCGATCGACAGTGACCATGATCTCTGTTCCTTGTCCAGGTTGGCTCCGAATCGTCAATTGTGCGCCGATGCGCTCTGCCCGTTCGCTCATGCCAAGTAAGCCAAACCCCTCAGAGGCTGGAATACTCCCAACTCCAAAGCCCTGTCCATTATCTTTCACACGCAAGCAAACTTGATCGCGATCGTATCCTAGCTCTACTCGAATTTCGTCAGCGCTAGCGTGTTTCATCGCATTCGTTAATGCTTCCTGTCCAATCCGCAAGAGGTTGCTTTCTACTTCACTCGGTAGAGCATACGTTGCACCCTCGATGTCATAGTATAGAGTAGTATCCATTGCGGCAGTTCTGAGTTGAGCTACGAGACGATGGAGAGCGCTCTGTAAACTGCCTTCCTCCAAAAGCTGAGGGCGGAGCGCGACGACCGATCGCCGCGCCTCAGTCAGTCCAGTTCGCGCCAATTCTTTAATCAGGTCTAGATGTGCCCCAGTTGCTTCTAAATCATCCGTTAGCACCTGATTTGCAGCACCGACCTGAGCCAGAATACCTGTAAACGCCTGAGCGAGTGTGTCATGAATCTCGCGTGCCATGCGGTTACGCTCTTCTAAGATCGAGGCTGCTTCTGCTTGCTTTTGCGGCGTAATGTCTCGTGCTAACCAAATCACCTGCTTGTGACCAATTGGGGCAATGCGAGCCGAAAACCAGATTTCTCGTCCACCGATCCACTGGCGGTATTCAACGGCAAGGATTTGCTGAGTTCTTAGCACCTGCTGAATGTAACTGAGGAATTTATCAGCTTCTTCCTGAGCATAGAGTTGATGCAGTGTTGTGCCAACATACTCCTCCCGATGCAACGCTCCATAGGACGGATTTCCTTTAATTGCACAAACCAATTGCCCTTCAGCAGTGAAGATACACAGCGGATCGGGAATGGCTGAAACGAGCGCCCGCAGTTCTGCTTCAGAAGCTTGCAACGCTGCTTCTGCCTGTTTGCGATCGCTAATATCCGCAATCACCCCTTCGATGTAGTCATCGTCTGCATTCAGATAAGAAGAAAAAAGTCCCCAAAACACTGTTCCATCTCGTTTTCGCATCTGTGCTTCATAGCTTCGCACTTCCCCATGCCGCTTCATCACCTCAATGCCTTGTTGTCGATCGCTGGGATCGACCCAATAGCCAATGGTGTGTTCAATTCCAATCATCTCTTCTGGTGAATCAAAACCAAATAGATCGGCAAAGCGCTGATTGGCATTGAGAATTAGTCCATCACAGATGCGAGTGCGGTAGATGCCGACCTGCGAGTTTTCAAAAATGTTGCGGAACTTGACTTCACTGCGTTTTAATGCCTCTTCTGCTTGTTTGCGCTGAGTCGTATCATTGCCAACGGATAAGATTTCAACGACCTCTCCCTGGTCATTGAAGATGGCTTGATTCGACCACTCCATCCAAACTCGCCGCCCGTCTCGACACAGGTTTTCACCCTCACCTTGCGGGTACGATTCAGGATGGCGAAGTAAATCGTGGATCATGGGTCTAACATCGCGCCCAGAGAGTTCGATGTCTGGAATGATGGTTTCAAATAAGGTTCGCCCTAAAATCTGATGTTCTTCATAGCCCAGAAGTTTTACCCCATAATCGTTGATGTACCAAATCCGTCCCTGCGGATCATAGCGAATGATGACTGAATTCGCCGTTTGTAGCAGGTTGCGATAATTTGCTTCACTTTGTCTCAATGCAGCTTCGGTTTGTTGACGTTCAGTAATCTCCTGCTGCAAGGCTTGAGTTCGCTCTTCTACTTTCCTTTCCAGTGTTTCAGCATAGTCTACTAACTGTTCATACAACCGAGCATTTAAGAGCGAAATTGCTGCCTGAGCAATCAACAGTTCGAGGACTTGTAAGCGATCGCGCTTAAACACTCCGGTACTGAGATTGTTCTCCAGGTAAAGAATGCCAATTAGCTGACTCTGTTGGAGAATTGGCATACAGAGAAGCGATCGCGTCTGTTGCTTTTGAATGTAAGGATCAGTTGAAAAAGGCGATTCGCTGACTGCATCATCAAGCACCAGAGCTTCTTGAGTGCGTTCTACCGATTGAATGACGGAGACAGGAATCGTTGCACAGTCAGCAACAGCAAGCTTTTCTAGGTCACACGGTCTATTTCTGCTACATTGAGCCATCACAGTGAGGTGATCCTCTTCTAGGAGAACCAGAGCGCCCCTTTCGGCTCCTGCATTTTCGATTACCACCTGCATCAACGTGGCAATGAATTGATCGAGATGGATCATTAAACTCCCCCGACGAAGAACTGTCAGTGGTCTTCCAAAGTATATCGCTTGCCAAAATCCAGAAAATTAAGCTTTTGGGTGGATCTTCTGATAGGTTATGGTTCAAGCATTTGCCGGAGCGTACACATTTGACAATATCTCTGATTGTTATCGACTTCGGTGAATTGATCCTGATGTTGCCCTGATAGATGGAAGTGGTAGCTCAACCACGATTCGCGCTCTGGTTGCTCGATTTGAATGCCGTTCCACAATCGATGATCTTCGATCCAAATTTCTAAGCTATCTCGCAGTTCAATCGATCGCGTGAAGCCTTCACCAATCATCTGTGAGACCGCAAAAGTCTGATCGAACTCATCTTCAGGGTCAAGCTGAACTTCGATCGGGATCAGCATCTCATCGTAAGCTTTCCCAGAAAGGCGCATCACTGCCGCTCCCTTGCTTTTTGACTGATCGGAATACACATCGGTGTCTGTGCGATCGGGTCTGCAAAAATCCGACAGTCTAGATTGAACACCGCTTGTACAAACTCCTCGGTCATGACGCTCTGGGGGTTGCCTGCTGCATAAATTCGCCCTTCTTTCACAGCAACGAGATAATCGGCATAGCGACAAGCTTGATTCAGGTCATGTAATACCATCACGATCGTTCTTCCCTGCTGCTGATTCAAGCCATACAGTAAGTCTAGTACCTCAATTTGATGCGCGAGATCTAGAAAAGTCGTTGGCTCATCCAGTAGAAGAATATCAGTATCTTGTGCCAGCGCCATTGCGATCCAAGCTCGTTGGCGTTGTCCACCAGAAAGCGTGTCGAGAGCGCGATCGCGAAATCCCTCTAAATCTGTAATCTCCAATGCTCGCTGCACAATTTTCTCATCTTGAGTAGACCACTGTTGCAGCCAGTTCTGATAAGGATAACGACCTTGAGCGACCAAATCTTTTACGGTCAATCCTTCTGGTGCGATCGGATTTTGGGGAAGTAATCCCAATTGTTGAGCAACTTCTTTAGTCGATCGACTAAAAATTGATTTGCTATCAAGGTAAACTGCTCCGCTTGTCGGCTTGAGTAATCTTGCTAATCCGCGTAACAAGGTTGATTTTCCGCACCCATTCGCACCGACGAGAGCGGTGATTTTTCTGGGTGGAATGGCGAGAGTCAAATCTTGAACGATCGCGGTTCCTTCGTAGCCGAGGGTGAGATTTTGAGCAGTGAGGGATGCGGATAAAGACATGACAATTATTGTCAATAAACTCCATTGACCTTGATTAAATCAGAGTTATTCCATTCTGTCGAGGTTTGCATCGAGATTCATTGCGCTCCATCTAATGACATCAATACAAGTGCAAAAGTCAATCACATCAAATTGTGAGAAAAAAGGCGCGAGTCGGTGAGTATCACTATTGGTGAGTGTCACTATTAGGGTAGTTATGAGCCACTCTGGTTTGTTCTCAATAATCGTGCAAATCGTGAATCAAATTGGCGAACTAAAGTTTCGCGATCGCCATATTCCACAATTTCCCCCTGCTCTAAAATTAAAATCTGATCGACTCGTTGAAGTGTCTGCAAGCGATGAGCAATCATAATCCCTGTTCGATTTGCAAGGAGTTGATCGATCGCGCCTTGAATTAGTTTTTCGGTTTGTGGATCGAGGCGAGAAGAAGCTTCATCTAGAATCACTAAGCTAGGATTCTTTAAGAAGACACGTACTAATGCAAGGAGTTGTGCTTGTCCTGCGGATAGACCTGTGCTATCTGCTCCTAATTGCGTGTTTAGTCCATTAGGAAGTGATCGTAACCATTGTGCTAATCCCAATGATTCGAGTGTTTCTAGAATGCAGATATCTGAAATTCGATCGTTAAAGAAAGTAAGATTATCACGCACACTGGCTTGAAATAGCTGAACATCTTGGGTCACTAATCCAACGTGCGATCGCAGTTCTGAAAGTGGAAAATCCGCGATCGCACAATCTCCTAAGCGAATCTCACCTGATTGAATGTCATACAGCCGTAGCAACAAACGAGCGATCGTACTTTTACCGCTGCCCGTCTGCCCTACAATTCCAAGTGTCTGACCTGCTGGAAGATGAAATGATAGATTCTGTAGTGTCCAGTTTTCAGGATCATATTGAAAGTAAACTTGCTCAAAAGAAACAGCACAAGCACCAGAACTTAAAACGGCTTGTCCTCGATCGCTTAATGCTGTTTGTGTGTTCAGTAACTCATAAATTCGTTGAATACTTGCTTCTACTTGTTGTAGCTGCTCCAGTTCTTCTCGAATTCGCTCGATCGGTTGAGCTAAGAGATTTGTGTAGTGAAAGATGAGATAAGCAGTTCCGATTGTAATGGCATTTCTCGACCAAAGATAAGCAGAGAGAAAAAGCGCGATCGCATTCCCGATCGTGAACAATCCTACACTTGTGAACCATAGTACTGTACTTGCAAATCTCGCTTTCTGATAGACCGGGAGCCAACGTTGCAGCAATTCATAAAAGCGATTCATCACATAACTAACCGAGCCATTTGCGCGAATGTCTTGTCGTCCAGCAATATGTTCTCCGATCGTGCCATAGTACTCAGCACTAATTTGGCGGTACTCTGCCCAAGGCGCGATCGCAATTGCCCTTTGTGCTAATAAGACAATCAGGGCAACGATCGCAAAAACTGTTAAGCTAATTCCCGCTAAACGATTCTCGAAACAAAGAACAATGAGAATTCCAAATAAAAGAATACTGTTGCCTAGTACATGAATCACTAACTCAGAAAAGAATTTAGAAAGCAGATTCACATCTCCATCAATTCTTTCAAGCAACTCTCCGGGCGTATGCGCCTTGTGAAACGATAAATCCAATTGCAAGCAATGTTCTGCTAAATTCACTCGAAGTGAGTTTGTTGCTGTCCATGCGACAATTTCGCTGAGATAAGTTGCCACGATCGCAGTTCCCTGAGTCAGAAGCGCGATCGCAACAAACACCATTGTCGCGATAAGAAGATCTTGCTGCGATCCACCTTGAACAGCGGTATCGATAAAGTAACCCAGGATTTGAGGATTGATGATTTGAAGCGCGATGCTTGTGAGAAGTGCGATCGCTAATCCTACAACGCGCTTCCATTGAGGCTTAAGATAGTCAGCGAGCAGGAGTCTATATTGTTGAAGAGCATTCTGCATCGTCGCACTAGCTCAATAGCCAAAAAAGAACACAGCATAGTTTATCGTGTTGAGATCGTACACAGAAAGATGATTTTGACTGCTAACGGGAGTTTTTTGGCTCCTAAACGGATTTTCTCAGCAAAATAATGGTTCTGTCAGTCAGGGCAGTTTGCAGCTATTGATAGCTATTCTCATTTATGGTAATGTATTACGATAATCTTTTTTAGTAAACTATTACAGTATGACAAGTGTACTGTCTGATACAACTTGCGAGGACTTTTGGCTGGTAAGCCGCCAGCAGGCACAACAATTCGACCCAGAAGACCAGAGCGATCGCATTGCAGAATGTCCTTACTTCTTGGGTAAAGGCTACAAACGAGATATTGAGCTACGAAATGGGATCGATCTGACGTTTCATCGCTATCAACTCAACGAAAATTTAGTGATAGATTGCGTCCCACCTGGAGAAACGGGCTGCTTAGAATGGATTTTTACTCTCTCATCAGGATTTCAATACCCAAACGGAGTCCAGATTCATCAAGGTCAACATCTACTTGCAGGGTTAGTGTCACCAGGAGGAAAGTTCAAGGGACTGTCGCAGACTACAACCGTAGAAGTTGATATTCATCTGGAACCACAGCGATTTCAAGCATTGATTGGCGATCACATCGATCGCTTACCGATCGAGATTCATCGAATGTTGGCGCGAGATGAATCCATTCCCTTTTCATCAGTCCGCACGATTACACCCGCGATGCAGCTTGCTTTGCAGCAGATGTTGGAGTGTCCGTTTCAAGGCGTTGTCAAGCAGATGTATCTCGAAAGCAAATCGATCGAAGTTCTTGCGCTGTGGGTGGAGCAAGTGTGTTCGAGTGAGAAACCATTCACTACGCCGCAAGTGACAGAGATTGAGCGAATTTATCAAGCAAAAGATATTTTGCTAAAGCAAATCGATGATCCGCCTTCATTGCTTGCTTTAGCGCGACAGGTTGGACTGAATGACTGCACGTTGAAGCGCGAATTTAAGCAGGTGTTTGGTACGACTGTATTTGGCTATCTGCATCAATCTCGAATGCAACAAGCGCGATCGCTGCTTTTGGATCAGCAGTGCAGTGTTACAGAAGCGGCGCGTAAAGTGGGCTACAGAAATCTTTGTGCTTTTAGTACTGCCTTTCGCAAAACGTTTGGAGTGAGTCCAAAAGCGCTACAAAAAAGTTCCGTTTGAGCAAACAAAAATTCCGTTTCGACAAACTAGCAGACTGTTCAATCATCGTAATATTTAGAACATCATAATTGAGAAAACTTCCCGATTACTTGAAGTTCCCAAGATTTGGTGTAGAGGATAAACAGATGGATCGAACATTCGCGCTCTGGTTGTTGGGCTTGGCATCAGGACTCATGACTCAAGCAGGTTGGGCAGCAGAACTTCAACCCAATCAACCCGCAACCACTGTAAAAGAGTGGATGGCACAAATTGAGGCAGAGACAATCAAAGTAACGGGCGTGAACGTCGATCGTACTGCGACGGGAGTAGAAATCACACTGATCACAGCAGACGGAAAGCCTTTAGCGATCGATACCACTCAATTTCGCACCGAAGGCAATAGTCTAATTGCAGAAATTCCTAACGCTGTGCTGACTTTGCCGGACACACCCGCGTTTAGAGTAGAAAATCCGTCTGAAGAGATCTCGGCTGTTCAAATCGTGCAGCAAGATTCCACTCGCATTCGAGTTAGTGTGATCGGTAATAACGCGCTACCCAAACAAGAAATAACTTTGAGAGCGGGGAATTTTGCTTATAGTCTTAACCCAGAATTAGAAGAGCCAGATGAAGAAGTTGTCGTAACAGGAGAAAGTCAGCGGGGCTATCGTGTCCCTAGTGCTACGACTGGAAGTAGAACAGAGACTCCAATTCGAGATCTGCCCTTCTCTGTGCAAGTCGTCCCTCAAGAATTGCTAGAAGACCGTCAGGTGCAAGGTGTAAATGAAGCACTCCGCACAGTCTCCGGAGTCACCACAGGCGAAGCTTCGCAATCCGCCTTTGAAAGCTTTACGATTCGAGGATTTTCGACAGGGTTCGCTGGAGGAAATATCTTTCGGAATGGGTTACGGGATGGAACGAATATTACCAATCGCATTGCTATCCCTAACATCGAGCGAATTGAAGTATTAAAAGGTCCAGCAGGAGCATTGTTTAGCCAAGGCGCTCCAGGCGGTACGATCAATATCGTGACGAAAAAGCCTTTGTCGATTCCCCAATACAGCATTCAAGGAACGATCGGTAATTTTGATACGTATGGTGGATCAGTTGATTTTACCGGACCGCTGAACGATTCTAAAACCTTACTTTACCGCTTTACAGCCGGGGCTTCTACAACCGGAACATTTATTGATTTTTTCGATCGACGAAACTATCTGATTGCTCCTGTGCTAACCTGGCAAATTAGTCCAGCAACAAAGCTCACCTTTGAAGGGGAATATACGGTTTCTCAGCAACCCAATGCACGCGGATTGCCTGCAAGAGGAACAGTATTACCAAACATCAACGGTAAGCTCCCTCGAAATCGATTTATTGGTGAACCTGACGACGAGCTAGATAAAAACAATCGCTCTTCAGTGCGTTTAGGCTATACCTTGGAACATCGTTTGAATGACAACTGGCAGTTACAGAATGCGTTTCGAGTAACCTTCTTGAGAACGCCTCAGAACTCTTTGTTTCCATCAGCTCTTTTAGAGGATGAGCGGACTTTAGAACGGGGACTTTTCAGCACCCAGGATCAATCTCAAGATAACTATGCAGTTGATACCAATATCGTTGGAACCTTTAAGACCGGAAACATTGCCCATCGGCTTCTGTTTGGCTTTGATTTCAACCGTGATATCTATGCAGCGAGTAATCGAGAATTTGCTTTAGCCCCGATCGATATTTTCAATCCAATCTACAGACAGCCCAGAGGGGAACTTTTGGGAGAATTTCCAAGAGAACCTTTTATCACTAATGCCTTTGGGATTTATCTACAAGACCAGATTGATTTGCTTCCCAATCTAAAGCTTTTACTAGGTGGTCGGTTTGATATTGTGAGCCAAAAGATTGAGCTTACGAGTGGCTCGGATTCGTTTCAGCAGGATGAAGCGTTTAGTCCACGAATTGGATTAGTCTACCAGCCAACCGATTCCCTTTCGCTGTACGCAAGCTACAGTCGCTCTTTTCTGCAAAGTGTCGGAACAGCGTTTGATCGTAGTTTATTCCGACCAGAGCGAGGAACTCAGTATGAAGTTGGACTCAAAGCAGACTGGCTCGATCGTAGAGTATCGACAACGTTAGCGCTTTATGAAATTACTCGATCGAATGTTGTAACGACTGATCCTGCAAACCCAAATTTTTCAATTCAGACCGGAGCGCAAAGAAGTCGCGGGATTGAACTAGATGTTACGGGCGAAATTCTACCCGGATGGAAGATTGCGGCGGCTTATGCTTATACAGATGCTCGAATTACAGCAGATAATACGATCGCTGTCGGAAATCGTCTTAACAATGTCCCAGAACACGCCGCGAGTTTGTGGACAACTTATGAAGTTCAAACAGGTTCTCTTAAAGGATTGGGATTTGGTTTTGGCATCTTTTATGTCGGTCAGCGTCAAGGCGATTTAGATAACTCGTTTCAAGTTCCCAGCTATACTCGCACGGATGCTGCTTTGTTTTACCGTCGAGATAACTATCGCATCGGCTTGAACATTGAGAATTTATTCGATATTAGCTATTTTGAGACCGCAGAAAGTCCATTGCGAGTTTATTATGGCGCTCCATTCACAATCCGGGGGACAGTTTCTTGGACATTTTAATCTCTCAATCTGGGTGGCGGCGTTGCTCATTGTTCTGCATCGGATTGTTGCTGGTGGGGTTGCTGCAAGTTTATGCGATCGAGACACCCGCTCGAACTGTATCAGACTGTCGAATCGTTCAGCATGAACTCGGAGAAAGCTGCATTCCTCGCCATCCTAAACGAGTGATTGTGATGGATCAAGAGAGTTTAGAGATTTTGGTAGCGTTAGGGATAAAGCCGATCGCATCGACGATTCCGAATCGTGTGGCAAGTAAAATTTCACTGTTGCAGCATCAAGTCGGTGCGATCGCGGATTTAGGTAAGGAAGGACAACCTAATCTAGAAAAAATTGTGCAGCTACAGCCTGATCTAATTCTAGGAATGTTTATTACACCTCACATTTACTCTTTGCTTTCTGGAATTGCGCCCACAGTATCGATCGAATATTCACAGACAGGTTGGAAGCAAACGCTTCGGAAGGTTGGGGATGTTGTTGATAAGAGATCTGAAGCTGAAAATCACCTGAGTGACTATCAGCAGAAAATTGAGATGTTGAACTCAAGGTTTGCCTCAAAAACTGGCAATCTCAAAGTTTGCATTATGCGATTCTATACAGATCTTCAACTCACACAATTTCTGAATCAAAACTCCTTTGCCGTCAGCGTTTTAGATGATACTAAAACATTCACTATTCCTGCAATTCAGCGGCAGATTCAGCAAGTACCGAACTCGGACTATGGTTATGTCAATATCAGCTTAGAGAAGATAGATTTGCTGGATGCAGATGCAATTTTTGTCGCGATCGATCCAGATGCTGAAAAAAACTTTCAAATCTATCAAAACAGCCCACTCTGGCAGACACTAAGAGCAGTGAAAGCAAACCATGTTTACACGGTTGATTCTGGTTACTGGGTTTTTGGCAATGTACTTTCAGCAAGCGAAATTCTCAACGATTTAGTGAAACATTTAGCCAGTAGAAAAGCCTAATCGAGCGATAATTCATTTCAGTATCTAGTTGATCTAACCGTTCGATCGACTTCATAACAGGACTTACTTTTGCTCAGATAAGATCGAATGCGTACTTTTATTATTCTTTGGTTTGGTCAGCTTGTTTCCACGATCGGTACATACATGACCGGATTTGCGCTCGAACTGTGGACTTGGGAAACAACGGGTTCTGCGACTCCGCTTGCTTTGATCGGGTTTTTCTTTCAAGTTCCTCGAATTGTGGTGAATCTCGTTTCCGGGGTGATTGTCGATCGCTTTAATCGAAAATATCTCATGTTGCTAGGAGATAGTATCACAGCACTCTCTAGTCTACTTTTGCTAGTGCTATACCTGACTAATAATCTACAACTCTGGCATTTATATCTCACAACTGCGATCGCAAGTATTTTCAGCCAGTTACAAGAACTCTCTTACTCTGCTTCGATCAGTCTGCTTGTTCCTGAACAACACTATACCCGTGCAAGTAGTCTAGGGTCAGCGTTGCATTATGGTTCATTAATTATTGCACCCGCGATCGCAGCAAGTCTCTACCCCATCATTGGAGTGAGTGGAATTTTAGGCATTGATAGTCTGTCGTTTCTGGTTGCGATCGCAACTTTGCTTCCGCGATCGATTCCTCAACCTGCACTATCAGATCAAGCAAGTCGCTTCACTTTGCATGATCTCATGTTTGGCTTTCGCTTTCTATTCACCCACGCACCGTTACGTAATTTACTTGTTTTAGTGCTTCCGTTCTGTTTTGTGCATGATTTAGGCGAGGTGCTATATGCTCCGATGATTTTGGCAAGAACCAATGGAAGTGCAGCCGTGTTAGGGCAGATTGGAACCGCTGCCGGAATTGGTGGAGTGACAGGCGCGATCGTCGTCACACTTTGGGGCGGCTTTAAACAACCCATTCGAGGCGTTATTATTTCGATGATTGGGGCAGGATTGAGCAAAATGACGGTTGGATTAGGGCGAGTTCCTCAAGTGTGGCTCCCGGCTCAGTTTTGTTCTTCGTTTAACTTCCCGCTAATGGATAGTTCTGAAACAGCGATCTGGATGGCAAAAGTTAAACCTGAAGCACAGGGAAGAGTGTTCGCGGCGAATTCATTTCTGGCGCAATGTCTGTCAGCGATCGCAGCTTTGATCGCAGGTCCGTTAGGCGATCGTATTGTTGAACCTGCAATGGCTTCCTCGACAGGATTAGTAAACTGGATCTTCGGCTCAAGTCCTGGAGCGGGTTTTGCTTTGATCTATACCACTTGTGCAGCGAGTATGATTGCGATCGGACTTTACGGCTATTTTGCTACTGCTGCGGGACAAACCGCTGAATGACCTCGATCGGGAGGTTAAGATGTTCTGCAATCTGCTCGACCGTCATATTGTTTCCGAGAAGTAGGGCAAATCCGTGATTTCTTGCCGAGTTCGATCGATCAGCGATCGTCCTTTTGCTGGAGCCTGCTTGCGCTTCATACCCAACAGTTGTAGCAGCCCCAAACCAAGGGTTCGCTCCCCAGATTCACGGGGCAATTTGTCCAAGTAAACGAAGTCCGCCTGACGCGGACTGTTCTAAAGCTGGCTGTTAGTGTCCGAAGGGACACTTTGTTTGTGTCGCCCCGAATTCTATTCGGTGGGCGTTTTGGATTCACGCAAGAAATCTATTCTACGCGGTTCTTCAATGAACATACTTAAACAAATCACCAATTACGGCATTTGCAGCCAAAGGACTACTCCCAATCCAGTAATTTGGAACAAGATAAGTGTGATCGTTTTGTACAGCTTGTAGCTTGCTCCACAAGTCACTTGAGCGAAGTTCTTCTAGCTTTTTCTGAGCAGTTTCAGTCGAGGCTAATGTATTTTCTGATGTCCAGACAAACATCATATCTCCGTCAGCTTGTTCAATCTGCTCTACACTTACGATCGCTTGAATGGGATTGCCAAATAATCGTTGACCTTCTGAAGCAGACAAGCTCTGAGATTTAGGTCGATCGAGACCCGCATCTTTCAAAATGACACCAGAAAACGAGTCTTGCAAATAGAGACTCATGCTATCGGGATACACTCGAACGACAGATATCTTTGGCGGAGTTGCGCTTAGTTGCGTCTTGAACTCCTGCACCCGTCGATCGTATTGTTGAATCACTTGTTGCGCGATCGCTGTTCGATTCAGAATCCGCCCAAAATCGCGAAAATATTCCTTCCATTTTCCACTATGCTCAAGTTCTAGTAATACAGTTGGTGCAATCTGTGATAGTTGAGCATAGATTGAATTGTGATAGCTGAGTCCAACAATCAAATCAGGCTTCAAAGCTAAAACTGCTTCTAGACTGGGATTGCCTGACTGTCCAACATTCACGATCGACTGCTGTTGAAGATAAGGTGTAGATTGTTCTGCCAGAACGGTTCCGACAGGTGTTAGACCTAATGCGATCGCGTTTTCAAAAGATGCTGAATCTAGTGTCACTAAGCGGTTGATTGTTTTAGGAACACAGGCGATTCCAGCAGTGTGTTCTACTTTATAGCAATCAGTTTGGCTGATCAGTTGAGAAGATGAATGACAACTGATTGTGAGCCACATGGCGCAGAACATTAGAATAACGAACACAAAGCGTTTCATGGTTTAGAACTGAATGGATACACTACCAGAAACGCTAAAAGGGGCGCTGGGAGTGACAAAGCGATCGCTAAAGTTTGAGACAAAGTATTCTCGATTGAACAGGTTACGAAAATTCAATTGCGCTCTCCAATTGTTCTGTTTGTAATACAAAAGTGCATCTGTTCGCAAGTAGCCGGGTAATACATAGCTATTGCTGAGATCGCCTTGTCGATCGCCCACATAGAACAAACCGAGTCCAAATCCTAAGCCTCTGAGTGTCCCCCGTTGTACTTCGTAGGTTGTGAATAAACTCGCTTGATTGTAGGGCACTTCAGCAAGTCGATTACCAACGGGGAAAGTGTTGTCTGCACTCACAAACGCATCAGTGTACGCATAAGAAGCAATCACATTCCAGCCGGGTAAAATTCTGCCAACCAAATCGACCTCAATGCCGCGACTGGTTTGTTCTCCGGTTTGCAGCGTAAAGTCTGGATTACCTGGATCAGGCGTTTCAACGTTTTGCTTACGTAAGTCATAAGCCGCGATCGTTAAACTTAAACGATTCGACAAATCGGCTTTCATTCCGACTTCAAACTGTTTCCCCGTTTCAGGCTCGAATGTTGCATCGTCTAAATTGCGTCGCGCTCCAAATGAGGGAGCAAAAGAACGCGAATAAGAAGCATAAAGCGAAATTTCTGGAATCGGTTGATAGATAATCCCGATGCGCGGACTCCAAGCCGAATCGGTCTGCTCAAATTCTTCTCGATCGAAGCCTAAATCCTGAGTGGTGCGGAACTGTCGAGCCGTGTCGTATCGGACTCCTGCAACTAATTTCAGATTTGGAAGTAGCGCAATTTGATCTTGGAGATAAAGCGCAAAGGTTGAAAAGTTATCATCTCGAAAAAATTCAAATGCGCGATCGTAAGGACGACGAGCATAGATCGGATTGAAGAGATTGATCGAATCATACGCTGTCGAGAACTGAAACGCTGGATTTTCTGCCCCATAGCGATACTCGGCTCCAAACAGCAAAGTATGTTCAATGCTGCCCGTTGAGAATCGCCCTACAAGGTCTGCATTTGCTGAAAAACGATGATATTTACCTGTAGTTGCATAAGCAGTTCGGCTGATTTCTCCAGTTTCTTCATCAATTCCATCCAGCGAGGGATAGTAACGATCGAATTCAAAAAATAGATACTGACTACTTTGGCGCAATGTCCAAGCGTTACTTAGCTTATGTTCTAAAGTGTATCCAGCGTTGAAAGTCGTGCTGCTAATTTCAGCAAACTCTTCTCCCAGAAAACGCCCCCGTGGAACATCAGGAATACGATCGCCAATCACTGGAATTCCTTCATCCGCAGTCTCACTCTCAGAACTCAACTGAGCATAAACAGTCAATGTTGTATTTTTTCCCAGTGCGGCAGAAACAACGGGCGAAATTGAAAGACGATTACCATTGACGAAATCTCGGTAGCTATTGAACTTTTCATAGCTCAAATTGAAGCGATAACCAGACCGTTTCTGCTCATCAAATGGACCAGAGAAATCGATCGCACCTCGATACGTATCAAAGCTCCCAACCGTGATTTCAGCATTGTAGTAAGGATTGGGCAATGGCTTTTTAGAGACCAGATTGATCACACCTCCTGGCTGTCCTGCACCAAACAAAATCGAGGCAGGACCTTTGAGAACTTCGACTTGTTCAATATCATCTGTGTTCAGCCGACCTGGAATCACATAAGGTAAGCCATCCCGAAACACATTGCTCGTAATACCTGACTGAATGAGAAAGCCCCGAATCGTAAACAAATCCCCGAAAATACTACCCGTTGCATCTCGCTGAACCACCCCGCTCACATTTTCGAGTGCATCACCGACTGTGTTGATTCCTCGGTCTTGTAAGACCTGTCTCGGCACAATTTGAATCGATTGTGGAATCTCTCGGACAGGGGTATCTGTTCGCGTTCCAGTGTTCGATCGAGGAACACGATACTGAGATTCTTCTTCACCCGTCACCACAACTTCTTCATCCGGTTCCTCCTCAGTAGTTTGCTGCGCCTGAATCTGTGCTGTCCATTCTTGAACGGTGGTTGCAGGTTGTTTCCACTCTTTCAGGGTTGGGATAGAAGCAGTCGCATCATTTGCAGAAGGTTTTGGCTGCGATGGTTGATCGAGTTCTGCGGCAATGCAGGGGATCGTAAGTAAAGCACTGATTCCAGCTAAAATGATCGATCGACAAACTATCATGACTCCACACCAAACTCTGCAATTTGTCTTTCCTCGCTGAATGTAATTAATAATTAGGAAAGATTCTCAAAAGCATATCGGATATTGCTGAACGTTAGAGAAGTCTGATGAACGGTGGACGGAGTTTTTTGAACGATGAACGGAGTTTTAGCTTACAGTGCATCGATTGAGGACAGATTGTCGGTAGTCTCTGGGATTAACTCCGAATTTTTTCCGAAACGCGATCGCGAAATGACTGCGATTGATCAGTCCGACTGCTTTTGCGGCTTCTGCAATGCTGAGATCTCCTGACTCTAGCAACTGCCGAGATCTCTCCATTCGATAGTCGTGTAAATAACCAAAGACTGTTGTACCAAAACAGGCGCGAAAACCAACTTTCAGCTTATAGTCATTGATTCCTGCTAACCGAGCTAACTCTATCAAAGAAGGTGGCTCATCTAATCGAGCAATGAGCATTTCTTTCGCATAATGAATTCGCTCAATATCATCGGATCTCAGCGGTTTAGTCTCACGCTCTGGCTCAGTCTCGATGCTCTGAGCAAGGTGCAACGCGATGAGTTCCCACGTTTTACCTTCTAAATACATCTGCTGCGTCAATCCCTGAAATGGACACTGCAAAATCTGCTGAAGCGTCGATTGCATCGCGGCTGTCGTTTGACTGATTTGGCTATAGTAAGGTTGCTCGATCGGTTTCAACCAATGCTTAATCTCATCTGGAGCCTGCTGCGGCAGACCTGACATCCATTGGCAGAAAACAGAAGGATCAATGTGAACAATTACTTTCAGATTACGTTGCTTTGCTTCGATATCCAGCACTTCACCCGGAGCCATGCCACTCCCACAAAAAATGTATTGTCCAGCATTCGCACAGTCTAAATTCGAGGCTGCGGTTCCGATTAGCGTATAGCTTAGTTCTAAGGGATGTTCTCGATCGCAAGTCGTCACTCTTAAGTCTTCATGAAAGTAATCTTCTGCGATCGCTAACTCGACTCCCTCTCGAATTTGAATTTCCCGATAGTAACCCTCTCCAACAGAATTAGAGTACTGCCACACATGATCGACTGATTCTTCTAATTGATGAGTTTGAGAGGTCTCCGGGCAGATAAGATCCCAGTAGTCTTGCTGTGAAAGGATGACAGTCATAAGCTGCAATTTGCGATCGCAAAAGTTAGCGGCATCGTATCACAACTGCAAATAATTCTCAAATGTTTTTAGCAGGTAATAGTTCTTTCTGGAGTTCGTTGAGATAGAGTTGTGTACCGAGCGCACCGGGTAAACCTCGGCAGAGATAGACAGGAATAAAGTACACTCGCCCAGCTTTGCTTGCCTCTAAAGATTGAGCGATCGCATTTGTTTCCCAAGCCTGTTTTAACTTCGAGAGTTGATGAGCTTCAAAATTTCTGTCTTCTAAGCGATCGCTAAAATTGCTTCCAAGCAAGATGATTAAGTCAGCTTCATTAAAATCGGGCAAGGTTTCGAGGGAGAGAACTGGCGATGCTTCGGGATTCATATTCTCAGTTCCAGGTAAAGTCAGGAGTTGAAATCCCAATGTATTGATCAGTGCTCCACAAGGCGCGGCGGACTGTTCCAAAGTCATTGTTTGTAGTTCTGAAGCAGAAAGCAAGAGTACCTTTGAGTGCGTTGTAGCCAAGGGAGCCAACGTTTCACGAGCGAATGCAATCTTCTGTTGTGTCTCTGTTAGTAATTGTTCGGCTTGCTTGGTGCGATCGACTGCTTTAGCGATCGTTCTAAGATTCGCCTCTGGTTCCCCGTAGTTGATTAATACAGTTGGAGCAATCTTAGAGAACGTTTTGTATTGAGCCACATTGTTTTGATGCAGTCCGACAATCAGATCAGGTTTGAGTTTCAGAATACTTTCGATTGAAGGACTAGAATCTAAGCCAACATTCACCAGTGAATGAGCCATACGCTGTCCTAAATAAGGAATTTGATAGCTCGGATTTGTATAGTCTCCTTTGTGAAATGCAATGTGATCCGCGAATCCAATCGGCTGAATTCCTAATGCGATCAAGGGTTCTAGAGCATACGGTCCCAAGGCTACGACTTTCTTGGGTTGACCGCAAATTTTAGTTTCGCCGCTTTCATGCTTGATCGTCCGACAGTCAGATCGATCAGGTAAAGAAGAGCTAGAAATTCTGCTCAAATGGTTAACATCGCCCTGACAAGCGACGATCGCAACCATTGTCAGGAGCGCAAATGTAACCAACCGAATGAACGCAACGATTCTCATTAGTGTCTAAGTCCTGGCAATCACGGTCAAAATTCTACTGAAACGGAAGCCCGGACGGTCAGCGGATTTCCTGGATAAATCCCGCGCACTCTACTGTTACTGACTGCACTGATATAGTCAATATCAAATAGATTATCAACATTGAGGCGTACTTGCCAGCGATCGCGACGATAGAAAATTGCAGCATTGGTCAGAAAATAGCTATCGGCTCTAAAGCTATTGTCTAAATCGCCTTCTCGCTCCCCGACGAAATTAAATCCCACTCCAAAGCCTAACCCTCGTAAACCTCCAGATTGAACTTCGTAAGTTGTCCACAAGCTTGCACTATGTTTGGGAATGCCAATTAATCGATTGCCGACAATATCTGTATTGTCTTCAGTTACTTTTGCATCAATGTAAGCATAAGATGCAACGATGTTCCATCCTGGTGAAATCTGTCCAGTTAAATTAAAATCAATTCCTCGGCTTCGTTGTTCTCCTGTCGCGATCGAAAAGAAAGGATTATCGGGATCAATCGTGGGTACGTTTCTTTTCGTGATGTCGAAGTAGGCTAGCGTAGCAGCAAGACGATTCTTGATGATGTCGGCTCGAACTCCAACCTCAACGCCTTGTCCTTCTTCTGGCTCTAATGGTAGACCTTGAGAATCAATGTCAGAAAAATTAGGCGCAAAGGAGCGCGAATAACTTGCATATAACGAAATTGGTTCGATCGGTTGGTAGACAATGCCAATTCGAGGAGTCACAGCATCATAAGACTGACGAGTTTCAGAAACCGCTAAATTATCGGTAGTTTTTTGGGTTCCCGTGTCATAGCGCAAGCCTGCGACCAAGATTAAATTGTCTAAAAGATCAATCTGGTCTTGTAGATAAATGCCAAGTTGCTCGGTCGTAGTAGCAATGTCGATGAAAGCAGGAAGGCTTTCTCGAAGCGGAGTCGGAACGGCTGAGAAATCTGGCGCAAAAATATTGATGGGGGTGGCAAATTCGGGATCTAACCCCACTCTTGTCAAGCCTTGACTCTCCGCACGAGTGAGATCAACACCAAGCAATAGCGTATGTCTAATAGAGCCAGTATTAAATTTACCTTGAACATTGGTATAGAGAGAGAAGGTGTCTGTTTTTCCAGATTGAGATGCAAATGCACGATCGAGAATTCCAGTTGATTCATCGAGAGAGAAAGGAATCGGCAAAACGCTAAACGCATAATCGCTAGCAGTGTAGCGGAGTTGATTTCGCAGCTTCCAATCTGGATTAAATCGATGCTCTAGTGTATAACCTACAGTCAAGAACTGTTGCTCAGTTGTGTTATCAGGATTTGTATTCACAATTCGCTCTGGAGGAATGTTAGCAATCCCCTCTCCAAATGCCACAGTTCCAAAGTTAATCGGTTCATTATCCTTGGCGTACTCCACATTGAAGGTTAAGTCTGTTTGATCATTGAGTTTCCATGTCAAAGTGGGAGCAACAAAGAGTCGATCGAGATCATTATCGAAGTTCCGAAAACTATCTTCTCTACGATAGACAGCATTCAGACGATAAAGCACTCGTTTGTCATCGGTTAACGGTCCTGAAAGGTCGATACTGGGTCTGATAAATCCCCGATTGCCCGCTTGAAATTCCAGTCGATAGAACGGCTCTGATAGAGGTTGCTTTGTCACCAGGTTAATCACGCCGCCTGGTTCTGCCTGACCATATAGAACTGATGCAGGTCCTCTTAGCACTTCTACCCGTTCCAGATTCGCAACCTCTGGTTCTGCTATATCTGGTCCAAATCGATAAAAGAATCCATCGCGCGAGATGGGCGCATTCCCAAACCCTCGAATTGCAAAATTAAGACCGCGACCATCCTGATTGCCCAAAAACGTCGTACCCGCTGCATTTTCTAAAACTTCCTCAACGCCGATCGCTTGTTGATCCTCGATCACTTGCCGAGGAATAACTTGAATCGATTGAGGCGTATCGCGCACAGGAGTATCAGTGCGAGTCGCGGTTGAAGCATCAGGAACCAGATAGCCTCTTTGCTCTTCGCCTGTTACGACAATCTCTTCATCTGGCTCATCTGCTTCTGAGTTGAGGCTATAGATGCTATCTCCCGTTCTCAGCATTACCGCTTGCTGAGGAAGCGCATTGTTTCCAGTTACAATCACTCGAAGCGTAGTGTCATTTTGTTGGACAACTTGCACCTGCGTAATATCGGGTGTTGGTTGATTTGCCGTGAATGCTTGAGGCAAGGTTAGAACCGCGTTAGGAATTTCCGCAATCAGTTGATTTCCTTCCGAACGAAACCTAGCAGTATCAATCGGTAATGCTCTTCCGTCTGCGGTTTGCAGCACGATTTCTAGCCCGTTGTCACTGCGATCGAGCTTAACCTCAGTCACTTGAACGATGGCAAATTGTACTTGTGCCATCCATTCTTTAACAGTTGTAGCGGGTCGCGATCGCTCACTAATTCGAGAAGCATCCCGATTGTTCAACGGTTGTTTCTCTCCTGCCTTCGCGTATTCTGCTCTAACCAGCGGAACAATCAGGATTGTTAGAACACTCCACAGCCAAATCAACCGTTGAACTTGCATCGTGACTTCCTCAAACCAAAGACTTTTGCTAATAAACGAGAATCATGTGCAATAAGTCTAGGCTGAACAGCGTGAGAAATGAAGTGTGATTTAGCTACTCGACGGATTATTTATAGCACTGGGGGGATTTTTTAATCGGGAGCGTGTCGATCGCACTTTGATTAGAGGGTGTTTTAAAGGTAGTCGTTCGGACGCATTCACCCGCGCCGGACTGGAAGTCGTCGCTAACGGTGCGAAGTCCAGTAAACGGGACTCAAGATTCTGAAATTGGCTCCCAGTCTCCTTCAGGGGACTTCATTCTGTTAGCCCCGGACTGGAAGTCCGGGGCGAGACAGCAACGTGAGCGCAGAGCCTTTTTGTACCTTTAAAACATCCTCTTAGGATTAGATTGATACATTTTCGGAGTCACGCCAAACTTGCGCTTAAAGGCATTCGCGAAATACCCTGCATGGCTGTATCCGATCGCCTGTGCGACTTGTTGTACATTCAATTGTCCCTCTGCAAGTAGCAAACGGGCTTGCTCTAGACGATACTCCCGCAAGTAGCCAAATACTGTTGTTCCAAAGACTTGACGAAATCCCTGCTTCAATTTGAAGTCATTTAACCCGACTTGACGAGCTAACCCCAAAATCGAAGGGGGATTATCAAACCGCTGGATCAAGATGTCTTTTGCATGACGTAATCGCTCGATTTCGTCTGCTTTGAAAGTTACTTCTGAATGGGGAGAACCATCTGTCTCTAGAAACTGAACAAACTGAAGGGCGGCGAGTTCAAGCACCTTTCCTTCTAAATACATTTGCTTGATTGCGCCTTGATAAGGACAACGCAAGATTTGATGCAAGATCACCTGCATTTCTGGAGTTGTATTACCTTGGCGATAGAATGATGCGGGCATTTCTCCACGCGCCCAAGGTAACAACTCTGAAGGTAGCGTTGCAGCGTTTCCAAATCGAGCGATCGCATCTCTCTGAAACCCTAAGCGTACTCTTAAAACAGGCTCAGTTGCAAAAAGATGATCGAATTCAATGCCAGATTGAATGCTTTCTAGATAGTTTCGACCTGGAGCCTCGATGTTTTCGTTTGTAAGACCCAAGTGGCGACTTTTGGAGGTTCCTGCAACGAAAAAACTAGAGATAGGTTGCCGACTCGACGTTTCAAACTTGAAGATTACGTCTTCTGTCACGCAGCATTCTTCGATTTCTAACCGCAGATTGCCCAATTCTAAGCATCGTGAGTATCCTTGGCACAAGGAACTTGTCCAAGAATGATGAATTTCATACGATTCCGGGTGAGACACCTTTTCTGTGTTAGAAGCATCAGTTTCCCAAAACTCTTTCCAATCCCGTTCTAAAAGCATTAGCGACATCGCGATCGTGCAATTTTCGATTCAAATTGCAAATATTAACTGATAAAGATTCTCATCTATGTTTGGTGTTTGTCAAGTAGATCGTATTACTTGATAATTAACAGTGGATGGCAAAAACCTTTATTTTCTATAAGCTGAAGGCAAATCGGCAAAAGTTCCTTCTAATTCTATTTTGCCATTACTGAGAAGAATAATGCGATCGGCACGTTCTAGCACTGTTCTTCGATGAGACACGACCAGAAAAGTCGGTGTCCAAGTTTGCGACTTCAACTGAAAGAGCTTCGACCAAAGTTGCTGCTCAGTTTCGACATCCAAAGCACTCGATAAATCATCAAACACTAACAATTCTGGTTGACGAATCAACATTCGAGCCGCTGCCACTCGCTGAATTTGTCCACCAGAAAGCCGCATTCCTCTAGAGCCAATTTGCGTATCGAGTCCATCGGGCATCATTGCTAAATCTCGATCGAACATTGAAAGCGCGATCGCGTTTCGGATTTCCTCATCGCTCCTTTGTAACCCTAATAAAATGTTCTCTCGCAACGTTGTACTAAACAGTTGGGGAACTTGTGGTGTGTAAGCACTCTGAGGCGGAACAAAAAACTGAAGGGGGTTTGCAATCTTCTGACTGTTCCAATGAATTTCTCCAGCTTGCATTGGTAATAATCCTAGTAACACCTGCAATAGTGTTGTTTTACCTGAACCAATTGATCCAGTAATCACAGTGAAGCTACCGCGCTGAAGTTCAAGAGAAATATCTGTGATACCGCGCTTAGCGCTTAGCGCAACTCCGTAGGAGCCGCTATTTAGATAGTGATAGGTCAGATTGGATGCTTGCAATACTTCAAAGCGATCGCGAGTCGTTTCCTGAATCGTGGGTGGCTGAGACTTTTTCCCGGTCAGTGTAGGCAGATACAACGGATGATGAGCAACGATCGTAGTTGCTTCTGAATTCACTAAAGCTTGCATCCGTTCAAAAGAAACTTCGCTTTGTTTTGAGAGTGCAATAAACTCACCAAAAAAGCCTAGAAAGTAAGTAACGTAGGCTAAGTAATACACAAACAGTGCAAAGTCTCCTACGCTCAATGTTTGACTATTCTGCATAGATTGAGCAGCAAAAAAGAGAATCGCACCTGTTCCCAAGCTAACAAGATTATCGAAGCTAGAACTTAAAATTGCATTGAGTAGTTGATCTTTAACAATCGATTGTCTTCGTCGATCGCACAATTGCCGAAAATGATTCAATACAGTCTTCTCGGCTCCTGCAACTTGAATCGCTTGCACTGCTGTAAACATCTCACCGACTAGCCCCGTGACTTGCTGAGTCGCTTGGCGACTAGCACGACGATACCGCTTAATACGATCGCTAACTCGATGCAAAATAACAGCAATTAAGACCAACGGTAGAAAGACAAACAGCGTAATCGATGCGTTCACACTGAAGAGGAGGATGAGTGAACCGATCGCAAAAATTCCTTCCCCTAAGATTTCATTTGTACCAACGACAGTATCTTCAATTTGAGTTGCATCTTCTCGAAAAAAGCTAATCACTTCCCCTGGTGAAATTGTATTTTCTTGAATTGTTAAAGCTTCAGCACCAGGACGCTCTAGTAATTTTGCTAAGAGATTTCGTTGAATCAAAGCATTCATTGTAAAACGATGCTGCGTTTTTGTAATTCGTCCAGTGAAAATCGCGGCAATCTGCGCTAGTCCCGTTGCTAGAAGTATCACAATCCACGTCCAGGAAGAAAAGGGAAATGCAGATTGCTGAGTCAATGTATTGAAAAACTCGCGAATGATCACACCAGGTACAGCAGGAAGTCCAGCAATCAATATCCAGAGTGCCGTATCTGTCCAATATAGCGATCGAGCATAAACGATCATGCGTTGGAGTAAGAACCAGATTGGAATTCGTTTCATTGCTGCCACCTTCACGCACTTGACGATTACTTTGATTCAGTTGAGAATATCTTTCATTAATTTAAGATCCTTTTTGAAGCAAGCCCTCTCAAACTGATCATGGCGATTACCTTATCACGCACAGACTACGATGAATTGTGGGAAACGCATAATTCGATCGCACGAACTGCTGAATCTTCAGGCAGTTTCGAGCAGGTAGACTTTGTTCCTGAACAATTGGGGCAGGGCTGGGTTCGATCGATTCAACTGCGCGGAATTGAGCTTTGTATCTTCAATTACCAGCTACATGAGGATTTGATTGTTCAGCAACAGTCTTTTGGCACAGAATGGGAGTTTGGATTTAATCTCTCTGGAAATCGTAGCGGGAGTTATTCTGGCGAAAATTTTATTGGTTGGGGAACTTACGAAGATTCGGAACCCTGGCTCACATACGCGAACAATCCAATCTTGAAAATTGATATTCACCTGGAAACGCCTGATCAACTTAGTCAATTAGTTGCAGAAAGCTTGGAGAATTTGCCGATCGAGGTTCGACAATGGATAGAAGACCCGACGAAAAGCCGATTTGATGATACGAATTGGATCACGCCTGCAATGCGATCGACGTTAGAGCAAATCTTGAATTGTCCGTTTGAAGGTGCAATTCGGCAAATCTATCTAGAAAGTAAATGTTTGGAACTGATTGCACTGAAGTTAGATCAGATCAAAACAACAACACAATCGATTTCCTGTCCTGGTTTGAAACCTGATGACTTCGATCGAATTCTTCAAGCTGCTCAAATTCTTAAAGCGAATCTAGAGAATCCACCTTCAATTCTTGAGTTAGCTCGACGGGTTCATCTCAATGACTATAAATTGAAAATTGGCTTTCGGCAGATTTTTGAAACGACAGTATTTGGATATTTACATCAATGTCGAATGGAAGCCGCACAGCAATTATTAAGCGATCGCACAATGAATGTTAAAGAAGTGGCTCAAGCTGTAGGCTACAAAAATCAGAGCCGTTTTGCTGCTGCTTTTCGGAAACAATTCGGGATCAATCCCAAATCTTACTTGCTGAATCAAAGATCCGTCTAAGGCGCAAAAAGATCCAGATCAGTACGATCGTGGTTCTCTATTTCACAGCCTTTCCCGGTATGTTATTGAGAATAATTCTTATTGAACCTGGTGGCTGGTGAGTAGACCATGATTGGAACTCGGTGGATTAGGAAAGCTCAATTGTGTAGCTTGATGATTTTATGTTCAGGAAGCTTCGGAATCGGATTGGGATTGCCTGCTTTTGGTGGGGAAGATACCGAGCCAGAAACGCTACAAACTGCTCAAGAGAAATCTTCTCTCGATCGTCCTGCCACAACGGTAAAAGAGTGGATGGCACAGATTGAAGCGCAAACTGGAGAAGAACTTTCGGAGGAAGAAGAAGTAACTGTGACGGGCGATCGAGAAAATCGTTATCGCGTTCCCAATGCTACGACCGGAACTAGAACAGATACACCGCTGCGAGATGTGCCTGCGAATGTTCAAGTTGTTCCGCGCCAAGTGCTAGAAGATCAGGGTGCAACTCGAATCGATGAAGCACTGCGAAATGTTGGAGGCGTAACGTTTAATACATCTTTTGGTAATCGGGGACAGGATTTCCAAATTCGTGGATTCTCTGCAACTCAGTTTCGCAACGGACTGAGAGAAGATACTGGAGCGTGCTGTTCTTTTAACAATCGAACTGCACAAGAAACCGCAGATTTAGAAAGAATCGAAGTGCTAAAAGGTCCGGCTTCGGTACTTTTTGGCGCAGGTGAACCGGGTGGCGTGATCAATTTTGTGACGAAAAAACCACTAACTACGCCTTTCTACGATCTCGAATTCACCGCAGGAAGCTTTAACTTCTACCGTCCAACACTCGATTTTTCAGGTCCACTGACTCCAGATGGTTCTCTTGCTTATCGGCTGAATGTTGCTTATGAAAGTGCAGAGAGCTTTCGAGATTTTGTTGAATCGCGGCGTTATTTTGTTGCACCGTCTCTTGCTTGGAGAATTAGCCCAAATACGACTTTGACTTTGGAAGCTTCTTATCTGCAAGATAGACGTACCTTCGATCGAGGATTAATTGTTCTCAACGGCAGCGACCGACCCGCAGATTTACCTTTCAGTCGCGCTCTGTTTGATCCCAGAAATTCGACAACGAACATCGAAGAAACCAGAGCTTATCTGTTTTTAGATCACAAGTTCGCAGACAATCTATCACTACGAAGTGCATTTCGCTATACGACTAGCTTTGAATCCGATCGAGAAGGAACTTCAAACGTGGTTGGTCTGCTAGATGACAATCGTACTGTTGAGCTTGAATCGTACTTCGGGGATCAATTCTTTGAGACGTTTACGTTTCAAAATGACCTCACCTGGAAATTTAACACAGGCTCGATCGCGCATACGCTTCTGTTTGGGATAGAACTAGCAAACAACAAAGCTCGCTATAGTTCCCAAGTACCACCCGAACAACAAGCCTTGACTGGAGGACTGTTAGATATCTTTGAACCGAACTATGATGCCATCACTTACACGGGAGGCTATCAGTTCACATTTGAAGGCGATCGCATTGATCAAAGAACACTCGGAATTTACCTGCAAGATCAAATCGCCCTCACGGACAATCTCAAACTGCTAATTGGCGGGCGATTCGATAGCATTCAATCTGAACAGCGATTCGGAGACTTTAGCGAAGATAACAGTGATAGTGCTTTTTCTCCAAGACTTGGGATTGTGTATCAACCGAGTCGAGCTATTTCACTGTATGCGAGTTATTCTCGATCGTTTGTTCCGGTTGCAGGTCGCAGCGTCACAAATACACCATTCAAGCCTGAACGCGGTACACAGTATGAAGTCGGTGTAAAAGCGGACATCATTGAGAATCGGCTGTCAGCAACCTTGTCTGCCTATAACATTACAAAAAGCAATGTTGCGACGACTGATCCGAACAATCCTGATTTTTCGATTCAGGTGGGTGAACAAAGAGGACGCGGGATTGATCTCGACATTGCGGGAGAAATTTTACCCGGCTGGAATGTTCTTGCATCTTATGCTTACATTGATGCCAAAATCACCCAAGACAACACCTTTGAGGTCGGAAATCGGTTGAACAACATTCCTAGACATACAGCAAGTCTATGGACAACTTACACGATTCAATCCGGGGATCTTAGAGGATTAGGATTTGGAGCAGGACTATTTTTTAACGATCGACGAATTGGCGATCTAGATAATAGTTTTTCGATTCCGGGCTATACTCGCTTTGATGCTGCAATTTACTATACAAGGGACAATTTTCGCGCTGCGCTAAACTTCAAAAATCTGTTCAATACACAGTATTTTGCGGCTGCACAAAACCGATTCTCTGTGATTCCAGGTGCGCCTTTTGCGGTTCAAGGAAGTGTTTCATGGCAGTTTTGAGAAGACGATACTGGCTGATACTATTCATCACTAGTCTGATGCTCATTTCAGCCTGCCATCATTCTGATTTAATCGCTCAGAAACAATCCAACTGCGATCGCTTTCAGGTTCAACATTATGCAGGCATCACAGAAGTTTGTCCCAATCCTAAAACCATCGCTGTTTTAAGTCCTCCTTTGCTCGACATTTTGCTAACTCTGGGTTTACAGCCTGCGGCTCATGCTGAGGTCGATATACTTGCAAAACCCATTTTCGATCGTCCAAGTGAGCAAATTCCCTATCTTGGTCAGTATGTCACCACTCAACCGATCAATTTAGGCGATCGCAGTAATCCCTCACTTGAAGCGCTACTTCATCTTAAACCTGATCTAATCATCGGAGAAGACTATCAAAACACTTCGCCTTTACTATCGAAGATTGCGCCAACATTGTTTTTTGAGATTCCAGCAAACAAAGGATGGCAATCTGTTCTATCGAGTCTTGCTCCAGTCTTTGGACGTGAAACCGAAGCTCGATCGAAGTTAGCTGAGTATGATCAATTAATCAACCAGACAAAACAAGATCTAGCACCCTTGATTAATGGCAAAACGATTTTAGTATTGGGATGGGATCGCTTTTCTAAACAGGTCTTTATCCTAGAATCAGACAGCTTTGTGTGTGAATTGCTGCGCGATCTAGGCTTTTCTGTCATTGGTGGCGAATCTGGCAGAACCGATCTCTCGATCGAAGCCTTACCGACCATTCCCACAGATCATATTCTTGTAATGCCTTCGGGAGATAGTACAATCAATCAAGCTCAAGAATATTGGAAAGCGAATCCGCTTCTAGGAGCGATCCCTGCTGTGCGCTCTGGCAATGTTCATTTCGCTGATTTCCAACTCTATCGCATTCGAGGACCGATCGCGGCTGAAATCTTCATTCGGCAGATCTACACCGCGCTCAAACCTACCAATACTTCGCTCTAATCCTTATGCCAAAACATACGCTCTTTGTTTGCAAATCCTGCCGTCGCTCTGAGGAATCTTCCTCAGAAAATCAGCCCTCTGATGGTGAAATTTTGCTGGATACCCTTCAAACTGTTGCTTCTGAGCGGTTTACTCCAGAGGATTTAGAGATCAAACCCGTACACTGTCTATGGGCTTGCGATCGCGGCTGTGTGGTCGCGCTATCGAGTCCAGAAAAGCGAACTTATCTCCTGGTTGATTTGCCGCCAGATAAAGAACATTCTGCTGCCTTGCTAGAAGTGACACAGCTTTATATGAGTCATCGCAGTGGTGGCTTTGCTTGGAAGAAAGTGCCCAAGACGCTGGAATCTGCTTTTCTTGCCTGTATTCCTGCACCTCTGGGTTTTGACTCAGAGGAAGACGAAGAAGATGAGTCGATCGATAATACTTGACGGTAAGCTCGGTTCAGTTGAGAATGAGTTGCATTAGAAGTCGCTTCTCTGGAACGTCACTCTGAACCCTATCATGGCAATTACTCTTTCCCGCACAGATTACGATGAGTTGTGGCATGAGCGCAATCCTAATCCTCTAGTCTTTAGTCGTCCTGGCTACTCTGAGCAAGTCGAGTTCGTGCCTGAGCAGTTTGGTCAAGGGTTTATTCGATCGATTCAACTCAGAGAAATTAGCGTCCTGATCTTCAATTACCAGTTGCATCAGGATTTGCTGATTGATGAGGAAGTATTTGGGACAGAATGGGAATTTGGGTTTAATTTATCGGGAAATCGCAACGGCAAGCAGACGGGGGAAAATTTTATTGAGTGGGGAGTGTATGAAGGTACAACAGCCGCACTTACTTATGCAAATGATCCTGTGTTGAAGGTTGATATTTCCTTACGTTCTCCTGATGCGTTGAGTGGGTTGATTACTGAAACGCTAGAAGCATTACCTGTCGAAATCCGGCAATACATTGAAGATGATCATACTAAGCAGTTCGATGAGGTGAATGACATCACGCCTGCGATGCGATCGACGCTAGAAAAAATCCTTTCCGCTTCACCTGGCGGAAAAATAGAGCAGATTTATCTAGAGAGCCAATGTTTGGAGCTAATTGCTCTAAAGTTAGAGCAGCTTCAAGATCCAGAGCAATGTCCTAGAAAGTCACTACGATCGCTGAATCTCGATGATGTCGATCGTATTTATTCAGCAAAAAAGATTCTGATTGATCAATTAGATCATCCCCCTTCACTAATGGAACTATCGCGCCGAGTCGGACTCAACGATTTCAAGCTCAAAGTCGGGTTTCGGCAAGTGTTTGGCACTACTGTATTTGGCTACCTGCACCAGCATCGGATGGAAAGAGCGCGGCAACTATTGAGCGATCGTCGGATGAATGTTAGAGAAGTGGCTCAAGCGGTGGGCTATACAAACCAGAGCCATTTTGCAGCCGCTTTTCGCAAACAGTTTGGAGTGAATCCAAAGTCTTACCTATCGCAGACAAAATCCGCCCTTGGGTCAAAATAATCCGTCTTTGGGCGATCGACGTAAGTTATGCCTCTCTACTTTCCAGTATCTTATTGAGAGTAATTGCTATTAGAACTCTCAATTGGTGTGTGGCAGATGAGTAGAGTGGGTTTGCATCAAATCAGCAAAGTTCAGTTTTATGGATGGTTAATAGTTCTAGTTAGCGCTAGTATCAGTGGCTTCGGACTACCGGGACAGGCGGAAGACTTAAGCAGTCATTCTCGTCCCGCTACTAGCGTTAAAGAGTGGATAGCTCAGATCGATGCTGTCACCATACAGATCACGGGTATCACGCTCAACCGTACTAACACAGGACTGGAAATTGTGCTGCAAACCGCAGAGGGCAAACCTCTACGGGTCGATACAACTCGATTTCGCACAGAAAGCGATCGCTTGATTGCGGATCTTCCGAATGCAGTGCTGGCATTACCCAATGGTCAGACATTCATTGCTGATAACCCTACCGCAGATATTACTGCTGTGAGCGTGGTGCAACAAGATGCCAACACGATTCGAGTTAGCGTAGCAGGAACTGAGCAATTACCAACCTCTGAGGTGATCTTGAAAACGGGCGAACTTGTCTACAGTCTCAACCCAGAAACGGATGAGCCAGATGAGGAAATTGTGGTCACTGAAGCGCAAAATAACTATCGCGTTCCCAATGCGACTACTGCAACTAGAACGGATACGCCCTTGCGCGATATTCCTGCTTCGATTCAAGTGATTCCGCGCCAGCTACTAGAAGACCAGAAGACAATACGGATACAAGAAGCATTGGAGAACATCAGCGGTGTCCGCAAAGAAGGGAACTATGGAGGCACAGACGCGGGTGGATATAACCTTCGTGGCTTTGCTCAAGATGGAAACTTTCGTAATGGATTTGCAGACAGCGATTTCTACTCTTCAGTTGATCCAGCCAATATTGAGCGAATCGAAGTTCTCAAAGGTCCTGCCTCTGTTCTATTTGGTCAAGCTGAACCGGGAGGAATTGTGAATGTTGTCACCAAACAGCCCCTTCGTACTCCTTACTATTCTGCTGAGTTTAATGCTGGAAATTATGCTTTTTACCGTCCCAGCATTGATTTTTCTGGACCACTGACCGCTGATGGTTCACTGCTCTATCGGCTGAATGCGGCTTATCAGAATTCTGAGAGTTTTCGAGATTTCAACTTTACTGAACGGGTATTTATTGCGCCTGTCATTACCTGGAAGATTGGCGATCGTACAACCCTAACTTTTGATCTAGAGTCTCTCAACAATCGTTATTTATTCGATCGTGGACTTCCATCTCTTGGCGATCGACCTGCTCCCATTCCAATTAGTCGCCTCATCGGTCTGCCACAAAGCATCTACGACGATAGTACTTTTCGAGTTGGCTACAGATTGGAGCATCAATTTAACAATGATTGGCAACTCCGCAATGCGTTTTCTTTTGTCTCTGGTCAGTCAGAAGGAACTTACGCGATCGGTGGCAATGAACTAATCGATAACCAATTTGCTCCAATTTTTGTCGGTCGAGACGAGTTCTCACGGAAAATCTACACACTGCAAACTGAGCTAGTCGGACGATTCAAAACGGGTTCAATTGTTCACCAGCCATTAATCGGAGTAGAGCTAAGAAGAAACGAATGGGAGTACACCTCATTCGATGTAGCAGATCCAGTACTACTAGACATTTTCAACCCTAATTATGATGTTGAATTCCCCACAATTCCTGATGAAGAAACATTCTCTTACACCACTCGTAGAGATACTTTGGGAATCTATTTTCAAGATCAGATTACTTTAGCAGAAAACCTCAAGATCTTAGTAGGCGGTCGCTTTGATGCTTTCCGTCGTAGAGATGACTTCGGAACGCCTGAAGAAGAATCTCTCACAGCTTTTAGTCCTCGTGCTGGTATTGTTTACCAACCCATTCGACCTATTTCTCTTTATGCTAGTTATGCTCAATCGTTTCAACCCGATCGATTTCTGGGTCGTTCAGCCAGTAACGATCCCTTTGAACCCACACGAGGCACACAATATGAAGTGGGCATCAAAGCAGATATTACCCAGCGATTGACAGCAACTTTAGCTGCTTTCCAGATTACTAAAACGAATGTGGTTACAGCCGATCCGAATGATCCAGATTTGTCGATTCAGGTGGGAGAGCAGAGAAGCAGGGGGATAGAATTGGACTTGAGCGGCGAAATTCTCCCAGGTTGGAATATCATCGCGTCTTACGCCTACATCGATGCGATTACTTCAAAAGATAACACTATTCCTGTGGGTAATCGGTTGATTAATGTTCCCGAACACGCTGCTAGTTTATGGACTCGCTACGAGATTCAAACCGGAGAATTCAAGGGTTTAGGTTTCGGGCTTGGACTTTACTATGTGGGAGAAAGAAATGCTGATTTGGACAATACAAGCATTCTGCCTAGTTACTTCAGAACAGATGCAGCACTCTACTACAACAGAGCAAACTGGAAACTCGCTCTAAACTTCCGCAATCTTTTTAATCGAACTTATTATGAGACGGCTCAAGGTCGAAATATTATTTACCCTGGAGCACCTTTTACTGTAGTCGGCTCGCTTTCGATCGAGTTTTGATTTTGATGTTTGCTGAGTTGACCATGTTTCTCAAGGCTTGCCGCACTGCGATCGCTGACTGGTACAGATTCGCTGTTTTAGTTTTGCTATCCGCTATTTTGATCACAGCTTGTCGATCGAGCAATCCCATCAATATAGAACGCAACTTACCGCGATCGACGGATTGCAGAATCGTAGAACACGCCGTTGGAAAAAGCGAGATTTGCGGTAAGCCTCAGAAAATAGCAGTTCTCGAACCCAGACTATTAAGTATGGCATTGGCGCTTGATGTACAGCCTGCTGCTTATGCTGATGCTTATCCGGTGAGGCTTCGCCAGTTCAATGATCCTATCCAACAGATTCCCTATCTTGGAAGTTTCGTCACCAGTCAGCCAATTAATTTGGGCGATCGTAATAATTTATCGATCGAAAGTTTGATTCTCCTCAAACCAGATTTAATCCTGGGCTTAAGTTCTCAGGAGAATAAGCTCTTCTCTTCCATTGCACCTACTGTGTTGATAGACATTAGTACAGAAGAGCGGAACTGGCAAGACAACATCCAAATTGTCGCCAAAGCACTCAATCAGGAAGACAATATCCAGCAAGTTATTACCTCGCACGAACAACAGCTTTCTGAAGCCCGTACTCGATTAACCTCGATCGCAAATGCCTATCCACGAGTGCTAAACATCGTTTGCAGTCAAGCAATGGACTACATTGAAGTGCAATACAGTGGAGAGACTGTTCGACTCCTTGAAAAAATTGGATTTCAGCCTGTATTACTTCAAGACGTAGAACAAAAACTAGGTGTACGTCCCGTCATCAATCTTGAAACGCTCTCTCAGCTTGATGCGGATATTATGATTGTTCATACTTGGCTTGATCAGTGGAATGGTGACTCTACTTATACTGTTCCGCTAGAAGCGCTAAGGCAGAAATGGGTAGAAAATCCGCTACTGCACTATTCACGAGCCTGGAAAGAAGGTCGAGTTTACTTTGTTGATTATCAGTTGTGGGGAAGTGTAATCGGTGGTCCGATCGCTGATTCCTTAATATTAGAGAAGCTCCCACAGCTTTTACTCGCTTCCACGCCCAGTGCGGCTAATACAGCCACCGAGCATAGTACACCAATTATCAGAAAAGCAACGCAATAAAGGCGCGGCGGATTGCTGTCAGAAATTTCTTCCTCTTGACGATCACTCCTGTGATGATAGAATTTCAGGCTATTACTCTTCTATCCTCTGTAACTCAGGAGATAGCCTCTACGAAGTTTGACGCTGACGAATCAGTAAGTAAAGAAAGAACGGCGCACCGATCGCGGCTGTCACGACTCCACAAGGAAGCTCGATCGGCGCAAATACAGTTCGCCCGATAAAATCAGCCAACACCACTAACACACCTCCAATCAGTGCAGAAATCGGAAGTAATTCTTCATGTCGATTTCCAACAATCTGCCGTCCCACATGAGGAGCAATCAGCCCAACAAATCCGATCGTTCCCGCAGTTGCCACTGATGCCCCCGCTAATCCCACAGCTACAACGACCAGCAACCCCCTCTGCCATTCGACTCGGCTGCCCAATCCTTTCGCAATGTCTTCTCCTAGGTTCAATACATTCAAATGTCTTGCTAATCCAAACGCCGCTGGCACAAATAAAACCATCCAAGGCAAGAGTGAAAAAACTTGCTCCCAAGTGCGACCGTAAACACTACCTGCTAACCAGACCAGAGCTTGACTCACATCGTAAATTGAGCCAAAGGTGATCAATAAGCTCGTGAACGCACTTGCGATCGCAGAAAGTCCAATCCCCATCAAAATCAGTAAAATCGGTGAGCTTCCCCGATTCCAAGCCAATCCGTAGATCAATGCTGCCATGAGTGCTGCACCCGCAAACGCAGAAAATGGTAGTGCATAGACTGGCGCATCTGGAAATAAAACAATCACCGATACGGCTGCTAGACTTGCTCCGGTATTAATCCCAATGATGCTAGGGTCAGCGAGTGGATTGCGGGTTAAGCCTTGAAAGATAGCACCTGACAAAGAGAGCGCTACCCCAACCATGAAAGCAACCAGTGTTCGAGGTAAGCGTAAGGTATGAATAACAAACGCATGATCGGGGTTGCCTGTATCAATGCCGAACAAAGTTCTAATGATGTCGAATACTGCGATCGGGTATTCTCCCCGTCCCACATTGAGAACAATCGCAGCAAATCCAATTCCGAGCAGTAAAAGCGCGATCGCAGGCAGCTTTTGATCAACACGAAACGAAAGAATCGGAGAACGCAGATCGCTCATTTTTTCACCTTTGATTTTGCCAGATAAACAAAGAACGGCGCACCCACGATTGCAGTCATTACGCCAACCGGAAGTTCTTGCGGCTTTAATAACACTCGTGCTGCAATGTCTGATACTAATAGCAAAATCGCTCCGAGTATCGCTGAGTACGGCAGAATCCAGCGGTAGTCTGTCTTAATAAAGAAGCGAACCATGTGCGGCACAACTAAACCGATAAAACCGATTGGACCTGCGATCGCAACTGAACTTCCTGCTAAAAGGACAATGCTCGTTGCAGTCAAAAGCTTCACCCAGAGAGTTTCCTGCCCTAAGCTCGTCGCAACTTCCTCACCCAAGCTAATCGTAGTAATTTGCCGACCGAGCAAAAATGCGATCAACAATCCAGCACCTAGAAACGGTAGAACCTGCAAGAATAAATCAAAATCTCGTCCTGCAAGTGATCCCGCTAACCAAAACCGAATCTCTTCAAAGGTTCGCTGACTCACAATTAGAATGGCTGTCGTAATCGATGAAATCAGCGCAGACATTGCGGCTCCAGCAACGGTTAAATTAAGTGGAGTTGCGCCACCTTTTCCAAGTGTGCCAAGAAAGTAAACGAGAATAGCTGCGATCGCGGCTCCTAAAAATGCCACTCCCGCATAGACCGTTAACGAGGAACTACCAAACAAAAACAAACTAATCACAACCGCTAAAGCGCCACCTGCTTCAATCCCTAAGATTCCAGTTTCGGCTAGGGGATTGCGGGTTAAGCCTTGCATTAATGCACCAGAGACAGCAAGAGCCGCACCGACCGACATGGCAATCAGCGATCGCGGCAATCTCACCGTTTGGATTACCAGATGATCAAAGGAATTATCAAAGGTCGTGAACGATGCCAGAATCGTCGGCAATGCAATGTCTCTTGCACCAAGCGTGACACTATAAACCAGCACGATTAACAGGACGATCGCACCCAAACCGAGTCCTAGTATAGGAGAAATGGGAGATTTAGAGAATTTAGGGAGAGTAGCAGTCATCGTAAAAGAAGACTCTTAATGAGAATAAGTCCTGATTATACCTGCTTATATGCAAAAAACAAGGGCAGTTTGACTTGGCAAAGCAAGACTAGAGCAATGACTGAACTGAGCAGGTGTTGCGATCGCCCTCGACTGGGCAGCCGCAGAAGGGTGGAATCTGGGGCTGCATGATGCGGAGTGCTTTGCTGCTGCTGATTTAATCAAACCTAAGTTACGACCCCCATATAGAACCCATTTGGGAGCTTATCCTTTTGCCAATCGCTTCAGTATCAAGCAGATAAAACATTGCTCTGCCTAAACCGCTCCGCAGTTCAGAATCTAGATTCCGTCATTCGATGCGCTCACAATATTTCTTCTCTCGATAGATTCACTCAATTGAACAACGCTTTAATGTTTGCAATACTGCCGCACTTTTTTCATTATGAATTCTACTTTAATGCAAACGATCGTTAGAACAACCCAGAAGCAAGAAGCTGCTTTGGAATTAAGTAGTGAAGAGCCGCACTCAATTTTTCTATATTCAGGCTTACCACAGAGTTTGAACCGTTAGAGAACCAATAGTATCAGGAGATAGCGTTGTGCGAGTGGGACAATGGCTTGGTATTATCGCAGTAATCGTTTCCCTTTACATTTTGTGGCAAATTCGACAAGTTCTGTTACTGCTTTTTGCGGCGGTTGTGTTTGCTACAGTTCTGAATCGAGTGGTGCGCGTCCTGCAAAGATTGCAAATTAAGCGCCCAATTGCGATCGCGATCACGATTGTGTTGCTCACGGTCGTTCTGTTTGGTTTGTTTTCTGTGATCATTCCCCGATTGGCAGAGCAAGTACAGCAATTAGTCGATACTTTGCCGCAAGCCGTCGATCGCTTCCTTGCGCTTTATGACTGGGCACAAAGCAGAATTCCTGGACAAATTCTCGAAGATAATCGCATTCTGGAGAATCTCACGCAGACATTGCGACTGTGGGTGAGGCAATTGATCGGGAACTTCTTCTTTCTCGCTCGAAATTCGGTCAGCGCTGTTCTAAACTTTTTGCTGTTTTTTGCGGCAACGATTATGTTGTTGGTCAAGCCTACACCTTACCGCCGTGTCTTTATCTTGGCGTTTCCAGCATTCTACCGCAGTCGGGTGAGTACCATTCTCGATGAATGTGAAGGCTCGCTGGTTGGCTGGTTTCGTGGAACGCTACTGGCGATGCTGACCATTGGAATCCTAAGCTATATCGGGTTGCTATTTCTTGGAATTCCGCTGCCATTGGTGAATGCGCTACTGGCTGGACTGTTAGAGTTTATCCCAAATGTCGGACCGACTTTAAGTGTCGTTCCACCCGCGCTATTAGCGTTTCTCGTTGCACCTTGGAAGTCGATTGCGGTGATCATTCTCTATGTGTTGATTCAACAGTTTGAAAGTCTTGTGTTAGTCCCGTTTTTGATGGAGCGAGAAGTATCTTTACTGCCTCTATTTACTTTACTAGCGGTCGTTGTGTTTGCAATCTTTTTCGGATTTCTGGGATTGTTTCTCGCAGTTCCGCTCTTGATTGTGGTGCAGATTTGGCTCAAAGAGGTGTTAGTGCATGACATTCTGGATCAATGGCAGTCTAGACACAATGACTAAAGTCTCGTGTCCACCTAAAGATGGTATTCAACATCAATTAACCTTCATTTGAGTCAACAGAATCGGGGAATCCTTCGATCGCATCTTTCACACAACTCGCGATCGGGACTGCAATCAGTAATCCTATTAATCCGCCAATTTTTGCACCTGTGAGTAACGCAAGCAATACCCAAATCGGACGTAGTCCAGTGAGATTTCCCATGATGCGCGGCGTAACAATTTGATCCATTGTCTGATTAGTAACGATCGCGCTACCGAGAATCCACAATCCAAGACTCGGCTCATCGGTTGCAAATAACACTGCACTGATTAAGCTTGCTATTAGTCCTCCAAAAGGAACAATCGATGCCGTTCCAATTAGCAATCCTAGCAGTAATGGAAAAGGCACTGCCAAGACTAGAAACACCAAGATGAGTGCTGTAATCGTTACTGTAGTAATGATGGCTTGACCCGTGAAATAATTTTGAAAATGCTGTTGCAGCGATCGTTGCAATGCTGTTATTTTTGGATGGGGAAATCGCTGAAAAATGCCATTCCAAAGCCGCTCACCATCCACCAAGAGATAAACAGTGAAAATTCCTGTTAAGGCTAGATTGGTCACACCACCCAAAGCCGTAAACAGCAGATTTAACGTCGTCTCTCCTAAAGCCTGCAAACGACTCGGCAATTGTTCAGTAAACTGATTTGTCCATTGGTTCACATGGATTGGGATACGATGCTCGATCGCCCAATTCTGAATGATCTGAAGTCTCTGAGTTGTAGACTGAATCCACATCGGTAGAACACTGACAAACTCACCCAGTTCTTCTATAGACTGAGGAAAGATGGTAATGCTTGCACTGATCAACAGGCTTATTGCCAAGACAATCACACCTGCGATCGCATAACCGCGATCGAGACCGCGTTTTTGTAAAGAATGCACCGGATAGTTGAGCAGAAATGCAAGCAGCGCGGCTGAGATCAGGATTGAAAACAAAGGTTGTGCGTAATTGATCGCCTGAGCAATTAACCAGAGATTGAGAGCCGCGATCGGCACTACCAGTCCAACCAGCAAGCCTTGTATCAATTGATTAGAAAAACGGTGAAGCAAACCAAACATAAAAGCCTACGATTTTTCATTAAGATGGACGGCATGATGACCATTGCCCTCTAATTTTTTGCACTATGGTTTTTGCGCCGAGGTTTTGATCCCATCTTGGGTTAAGTCGTTCACTATTATCGATCGTGCTAATCCCTAAGATCGAACCAGGCTGCGGTATCGAGCTTCAATGAGCGAGTAAATACTATAAGCAATCAAGCCCAACGCCACAGTTCCTAAAATCCATGATCCATAAGGCTGTTGTGCCAAAACGGCTAAAGCTTCTCCTAACCCTTTCACCTGGGTCGCATCCGATTGCAAGGCAGCAATGATCACAAACAATCCAATAATGCAAAAGACAACTCCACGCGCCGCAATCCCAAACCGTCCGAGTCGCTTTGCCCACTTGCGCTCGGTCGAACTCATTTGATTGAGCTTGAAATGGCGTTGAAATTTTGCGCTGTAGGCTTGATAAAAGTACGACACTCCAACCCCCAATACGATCGCGCCTGCTAACCCGACAAGCCATTGCCCCAGGGGTTGAGCAAGAACAAGCTTTGTCCAGTCTTGGGTCGCTTCTCCATTGGTTCCACCGCTGCCCAGGATGAGCCTAATTGCAGTCAGCGCTAATCCTGAATAAGCGATCGCGCTAATCAAGTATCCGATGCGTTGCACAATTCGTTTTGCCGAGTTAGATTGTCCAGTCTGTTCTGGATCAAGCAATGCCTGAGCAAATCGCCAAACCACATAGCCAATAATCCCCAGTGTAACGAGACTGAGCAGGAGTTTTCCAAACGGCTGAACCACAATTTCCTGCAAGGCTCCACTCGTATCTGTGGTTCGTCCTCCAGTCCCGATCGCGGCTTGTGCTGCCAGCAATCCCACGATAAAGTAAACAATCCCCTTTGCGGCATAACCCAGCCGAGCTAACTTTTCAAACCCTGGATGAGCAACCGTCTGCTGCATTGGCTGTTTGAGGTTGGGCGGAATATTATGTGGAGTCATAGCAATTTAAGTAATATTATTCTGCACTATGAAAGGTTGAACTGAATCAGTACATCTATCAAAGTATAGAACTTGCAATTAGCTGAGGTTTTGGTTAAGTCTAAGAGGGTGTTTTAAAGGTATTGAAAGACACTCCGCTGCGGTGCTATCCCGCCCGGAAATGAATCTCCGGGCTGATTGGGGAAACTCCGCTGAAGCGGACTCGGAGGGTAGGTCGAGGCTCTTAGTCCAGTTTAGTGGACTTCCCTCAGTTAGCCTGGAGATTCATCTCTGGGCGGGTGAATGTCATCAACAGCTACTTTTAAAACACCCTCTAAAACCCTACTTTGTGGATTATTTCTGCGCGAATAAGTAACTCTCCTTAGCATCTTTGCGACAGATTCCTGTCTTGTCACCGTTCAGTCCGTTACAAATCTGCTCCTTCGTCAAATATCCATCAGCAATTACGGTCTGCTGAATATTCGATCGATCCACCGCGATCGCATCTAATAATACCGATGCCACCTGCCCTCCCGACTTTAGCACCGTCCGCCCATTCACCAATGATGCCGGATCAGTGACATTGCTCAACGCTGCGACCAACTGTGCTGTCACTTGCGCTTCTTTCGCGATCGACTTGTAAACCGTCATTGCCTGATCACCAGTGAGAATGTTCTGAATTCCTCTGACCGTTGCATCTTGTCCTGTCACCAATACTTTGCCGTCTAGATTCTGCGCTCTCAATGCCGCGATCACCGTATTCGCCATCCCATCGTTTGCAACATAAGCAATCTGAATATTGTTCTGCTGCTCTGTCAGAATACTTTCCATACTCGATTGCGCCCGCGCACTATCCCAGTTTGGCGTATATTGATCAAAAACTAGATTGATCTCTTTACGATCGATCAATGGCTGCAATGCTCTCAGCGCACCTTCTCTAAACTGCAAGGCATTGTTATCGGTTTGCGAGCCATTGATCATCGCCAGATTTGCACCTGGCTTCAAACCAAATGCACCTTTGCGAAACTGATCTACGATGTATTGACCCTGTAGTTCGCCCACACGAACATTGTCAAACGAAACATAGAAGGCAGTGTCCGGATCTTCGATTAAGCGATCGTAGGCAATCACCGGAACTTGACTTGCTTTTGCTCGTTGCACAATCACCGCAGCTTTATCTCTATCCTGTGGATTAACCACAAGAATACAAGCGCCATTCATTAGTATCGTTTCTGCTTGATTCTGTTGAGTGTCTGCATTGTTGTTTGCATTGGCATATTGAATCGTGACTTCTGGAATCGCTTGCTTGATTTCTTTTTTTAGCAATGGACGATCGTACATTTCATACCGTGCTGAAGAATCCGATTCCGGCAGCAAAATCCCCACATTTTTACATCCTTTCGCCGCAGCAAACTTTGTATTATTTACTTCTGGAGACGGATTAGTGGCAGTATTCTGATGATTGCAAGCCGCAAAGACTAAAACACTAATTGAAGGGAGAAAACGATGAGTAAATCTAACTATCATATTTACTATGTCCTACAGTTCGATCAAGAATCAGTCACGCATCGATGCTTCTGTTAATCAATTTTCAGAGATAGCTGCTTAGTCTTTGCAACAATTTCTTCAAACTGAAACTGATCAACAAGATAGGTCAGAGCTTTTGCTAATTCTGCTTGCGACTCTGGAATTTGTTTGATCAGTTGCTCGATCGCCTGTGCATCGACGCGAGTTGCTGCTTGATGCAATTGGGTTCGCCAGTCGGATGGCATTTGATCTAAATTGTCTGCTTCAATCCTCTCAGAGGGTTTGAGAACCGGGATTGCCTGAATAGACGGGGGTTCTGCTGCATATCGATAGCGGACTCCTAAATGCTGTGCGATCGTTTCAAGAATAGCTTCTGCTCGAAACGGCTTTCGCACGAAATCATCACATCCTGCCGCTAATGCCTGCTGTCGGTTCTCTTCAAAAGCGCTGCCTGTGATAGCAATGATGATCGTCTGAGCTTCATTGTTTTGCTGCTGGGCGCGAATCTGTTGTGCAGCTTGATAGCCATCTAATACAGGCATTCTCAAATCTAGGCAAATTAAATGCGGCGACCAAGATGCCCATTGCTCGATCGCTTCTTGTCCATTGCTCGCTTCCTGCACCTCAAACCCAATCGGACGGAGTAGCTCGACTAGAAGTTGACGATTTTCGAGCTTGTCTTCCACAATCAAAATGCGGTAAGTCGGTTGCCCTAGTTCTAGCCCAATGACTTGGTGTTGACTCGACCGAATCAGAATGCCATCACCATCGGCTAACAGTGCTTGAATCGTGAAGTGAAATGTTGAACCAACTCCGACTTCGCTATCGAGCCAGATTTCTCCGCCTAATAGTTGAACAAACCGACGACTAATCGCTAAGCCGAGTCCGGTTCCGTCTTGGGCTTGTGAAGGATGAAATTGCTGCTTTGCTTCAGTTTGGACAAAAGGATCAAAGATGCGATCGCGTTCTTCTGGTGCAATCCCAATTCCAGTATCGGACACCGCAAAGTGCAAGGTATCAGGCTGCCACTGTACCGAGAGAACGATCGCTCCGGTTTGAGTAAATTTGATGGCATTGCCCAATAGATTGACTAATACTTGACGCAGCTTACTTTCATCGGTGCGAATATACTGTGGTAGATCAGGAGATTGTTCTACTATCAGTTGTAGCCCTTTAGATTCTGCCTTGAATTGAAACATCTGTTGTAGCGTCCGAATAACAGCATTCAGATCGACATTGGTTTCATTAAATACGATGCGACCTGCTTCAATTTTCGACATTTCTAGAACGTCATTGATCAACATCAATAGATGTTCTCCACTACGGCTAATCGCATCTAAATATTGTTGTTGGTGAACGGTCAGCGAATCACTGTAGCTCAGAAGTTGGGCAAATCCAAGAATGACATTTAACGGGGTTCGGAGTTCGTGACTCATATTCGAGAGAAAAACGCTTTTCGCTTTGTTTGCAGATTCAGCCGCTTCTTTAGCGCATTGCAGTTCTTCTTGAGCTTTTTTCTGCTCAGTAATATCTCTCGTAATGATCAGCACTTCATTTTTTCCGCTGACAACAACCCGATTTTCTAGGTGTTGAACTTCCTGATTGTTGATTAACTGATGATCATAAACTTGTAGTTTGCCCGTTCGGAGTGCTTGCCGAATGTATGTCATTCGTTGTTCTGCTAGTTTCGCAGGCAATATCTCAAATACAGTCTTACCTACTACATCACGCTCTGTATGATTGAGATAGGCTTTGAAATTGTTAGCTGGAATAAAGTCTAGATAAGTACCATCGCGACTTAAGCGCATCATCAGATCTGGAATTGCACTTAATAGTGTACGGAATTTAGTTTCGCTTTGTCGCAATGCCTGTTCTGAACGTCTGAGTTTGAGAATGATTGATGCCGCGATCGCAATGATCCCGACTGTACACAAAACAAAGAACCAAAATCGATAAAAGTCAACGGTTGTTAGTGCTCGTTGATAAGATTGATAGTAAGTTTGCGCGATCGCTTCGCTGGTGTCTCTAGTCGGAATAATCAAAATACCGTGAATCAGGGCTTCTCGACGGGGCTGTCCTTGAAGAATTAGGTGGGCATGGTCGATCGCTGTTTTCAACGTTGGCTCATTGGATTGCTCAGCTTCTAGTTGTTCTATCTGTCGCCTGAGTTGAGCCGAGAAATCTTCGTTGTCTCCTACTACATCGATCAGTAAAACGTTCTGGAGGAACAAATTTAGCTGTTCAGCTTGAGATGGAGCGATCGTTGTTTTCCCAACTAACTCACGAACTAAAATCGGCAAATAAGATAGCGAATTCTTCAGGACTGCATTTTGAGAATTGAACTGATTGATCAATATTTCTTTGGCTTGCAAAAGTTGCTGTTGACGACGTAGCAATTGATCGAGGGCAGCCTGCTCTGTGGGAGCAACAAAGCTAGGAATCTGTTGCAGTGTAGTTTGAATTTGCTTTAATTCAGCGGTTTTAGTCACAATCGGATCGTAGGAAGAAAGCTGTCCTAATCGTGCTTCTAAAACGCTCTGATTCAATCGAGCATCAACTTCTTGCGATTGACGTAAAAGCGTGAGATAGCTGCTATGTTCATGAATGTCTAGGATGTTCGCTTTGTTCCATAGCATGATTAATACGATCGCGAATCCAACCCATGCAAATCGAGTCCAGTGCATTCGTTGGAAAACACGACTCATGATGCACCTCCTGGAGCTTCTCCAGTAAGCGTGTTGAGGAACTGAGCAATTCGCCGCACGTGTTCTTTAGAAAGGGGACGACCGAGTTGATATTCTGCCATCACCTCAATCGCTTGTTCGAGTGTTTCAGCCGTACCATCGTGAAAATAAGGCGGCGTAATTGCAACATTTCTGAGACTCGGAACCCGGAACACATATCGATCGTTCTCACTGCCTGTCACATTGAAGCGCCCATAGTCAGCAGGAGTGATATCGCCACGATCGACAAAATAATTACCGAGCATTCCAAACTTCTGAAACAAGTTGCCACCTACATTCACGCCTTGATGACAACTCACGCAGCCATAACTTTTAAACAATCGATAGCCTTCTTTTTCTTCAACGGTTAACGCTGTGTAATTCCCGCGCAAGAATTGATCAAAGCGCGAATTCGGTGTATCTAGAGATCGCTCATAAACTGCGATCGCATCTATCACATTCGGCAAAGTGATTCCATCCGCATAAATCGCTTTGAACTGTTGAACATAGTCGGGGACTTGTCGAAGGTCGGTGATGACTTGCTCCCAAGACGTTCCCATCACGTTCTGAATTAACCCTTCGATCTGAGCCTCTAACGTCTCAAACCGTCCATCCCAACCAAATCGGAAATTGTAGGCAACATTAAAAACTGTTGAAGTGTTCACCTGCGTTTGTACCCCCGTTGCGCTCATCGATCGAGCGTGTCGATCTGCCCCCCCTTGATTCAGTTGATGGCAACTCAGGCAAGACACTTGATGATTGATAGAAAGGCGAGTGTCTGCGAACAGTTTTTCGCCTAACTGTACTTTGTTGCTATCTAGTGAAACTTGCAGAGGAATCGGTTAGACCTTTTCAGAAATTTACAAGCGTTACTGCTCCTGGCTTTGAGGGCGATCT
>ERZ1066124.227-NODE-227-length-50961-cov-26.789514_pt1 | contig 50961 bp, 41 predicted proteins | sample MGYA00382771_ERZ1066124 | MGnify/ENA primary metagenome ERZ1066124 (study PRJEB33369, sample SAMEA5778354) | biofilm metagenome | biome: Industrial cooling water; feature: Water cooling tower basin; material: Biofilm | place: United Arab Emirates | collected... | reverse complement strand
CTTGAGAGCTGACGATTTTCTCCACTCTTTACAATTTTTGTCCTGTACTTAGACTCACTACTCACTACTCACTACTCACTACTCACTACTCACTACTCACTACTCACTACTCAGTTACTTCAGAGCTAAATTCATTGAAAGAGCGTCGTTTTAACTCTGGTGATTCGGTACGGGGTAGCAAGTCAAACACTTCTCGCAGCGTGTCGTCTACCCGTTCGTAAGGTACTTGTCCTGTTTCGTTCAGGACGACTTTACCCGTTTTATCAAATACGACGATTTGGGGTACTGCACCTTTGTAGTAGTAACCTGGCTCAGTTGGTTTGTAGGTCACTTCCGGCAAAATGGTATCGACGTTAATCGGAATAATGTCTGTCGCCCGACCGTAGAATGCTTGCATCCGCGATACTGTGGAAGCGTACTGCTTGCAATCGCGGCAATCGTCTAAGTACAAGACTAGCAGCGTGGCGCGATCGCTTGTCGCTATAGATTTCTCTAGCGTTACCTTCGGCGGTACTAATGAAGCATTTCCACCATACAGCACAAAAACGTTACCCTCATAGCTATCGTCCTTGATTCCTGCTAATGCAGAGGGTATTCCCAAGCAGTACGAAAATACAACGAGCAATAAGAGCAACTTGGTCAACAGCCGTCTCCATTGGCGAGTTGCGCTTGGAGGTGACTGGAGCTGAAAAAGATTCATTGCAGCAATCCCTAGATTTGAGCCAATAGTCCATATCTACCATTAGACTATCTTTTTGCTGTTGGTAGTTGGTAGTTGGTAATGGGTAAGGTTATTCTATTGGGTAAGGTTATTCTATATAGTGAATATCAGCATATTAACTAACTGTAGTCTATGTCCGCTCCCTCAGCTAAGCTTGAGTTTGTCGAGAAATGGCGACATGTGCTTGCGCCCTACAACGTAGGATATAAACTCAAATTAGCGTCGCAGCTGATGTACCGTGACTTTTTGGAACGATTAGAACCCTATGGACTTACCCCGTTCCACTATCTGGTGCTGTGCTGCTTATGGGAGGAAGATGGGCTGTCTACTTCTAGAATTGCCGAAAAGCTCGGACAATTAGGGGCAACTTTGACGGGCGTTGTAGACCGCATGGAAGAGCGCAAACTGGTGCATCGAGAACGAGATGCAATAGACCGACGGATGGTGAGGATTTGGTTAACTTCCGCCGGAGAGGAACTGAAAGAGGTCTTGCCTGTAATCGGGGAGCAAACTATAGATCGAGCCTTAGAAGGAATGACAAAAGCAGAGCGAGAGTTGGTTTCAACACTCCTAGATCGCATCATCGCTAATGTCTCTTAGATAAAAAATGACTGGGGTTATAAAAACTGCTTGTATTTACTTAACGTATTGACTATAAATATATTAAGTATAATTTTGAAGTCTCAAAGCATTTGGGACTGAGGACATTGAAGGAGAATTCTATGCCTAGACTTGCTGTGAAGCAGAAAAATTGGCTGCTATCTGCTCATGTTGCTTTTGCTGCGCTGTGGACGGGAACTGTACTGAGCATGTGCTTGCTGGCGTTGAGAAATCAACATTCAGACAGTGCAGAAGTGTTACAAGCTCTCAATTCAGCGATTAATCTGCTCGATGATTACGTGGTGATTCCTGCTGCGATTGGTTCACTATTTACTGGAACGTTGTTGTGTTGGTTGACAGTTTGGGGTTTTTTCAAGCATTACTGGGTGATTGCGAAATGGGTTGCTACGGTAGCTCTCATTCTTTTTGGGACGTTTTGGCTGTTTCCTTGGGCAAATGCCGCAACTGCCATTTCTGAAACTCAACGACTGCAAGCGTTAGAGAATCCACTCTACAGTTTTGATGCCAAAGGAGTGCTGGTGGGAACAGTCGTACAAGTTTTTTGTTTAGTGGTGATTATTGCAGTTTCTTTCCTAAAACCGTGGGGTAAACGGACTATCAAAGCACAAGGGCAGACCAACTCAGCGCCCGCCAGTTAGCTGTTTGCTTAATAGTCAATATATTGAATAACCAGATATTGACTAATGTGCGACTGAGCAAAAGTAGCCCAGATTTTCAATCTGCACGCGCTGAAGACAATTACAAATGAAAAATGATGTTAATTTTATTAACTACCTCTATCGAAAGTATGAAAGAAGAATGAATTGTTTTGATTTAATCTATAGAGGAGGAGCATTAGTTAAAAATCTGTCTTTAAGTGAAAGTGGGAGGATTGAAACTGCAAAAATTTGGAAAGAGCGAGAGCGTCATTCTGTTTGGGCGCTGGTGGTTGACAGATGGGATTAATCGATGTATATCAATATGTAACAACCATTATGTAAATAACCATGTATTAGGTTGCGTGAATCAAGAGTGATGGGAATTCTAAATGGACGCAACCCAGTTTCAACAAGTGGCAAAGGCTTTAGCTGAGCCGCGACGGTGGGAAATTCTAGAAGCGATCGCTGCCTGTGACGAGTTATCTTGCCGAGAAATAGTCGAACAGTTTCCTGTATCACAAGCAACAGTTTCTCATCATATTAAGGAGTTAGTTAAAGTCGGCTTGATAGAAACTAGACGCGCCGGACAGTGTTGTTATTATAGTTTCCGTTCAGAAGTACTAGCAGATTATATTACTCAGCTACAACAACTCTTGGCAGCAAACAAGGCTCAGTTAAGTAAAGTGAGTAGCGAGTAGCGATCGGAAGTCACTGATAACTGATAACTGTAGAGTTTGGTATTGACCGATGAACTATTACATCAAGGCGAACGCGATCGATCTATGCGATCGCTTCCCTCGGAAATGATTATTGCATCACAACAACCACATTTATTTAGCAGACTTTTTATTCAATATGGAATCATCAGAACCTAAAGTATCAATTGGAGATGAGAGACAAGTCCAAGATCGACCTCCAGGCAAGCGCAAACGTCCGTGGACGTGGATAATAGTCGGTTTAATCGCTATTGGTGGCGGAATTGGATTGTGGTATTTGCTCGCACCCAGAAATCAAAATTCTAATCCGGCGGCGCAGCAGCAACCACCAAGCAAAGTCAGGTTGGCTACCCTAGAATCAGGAACAGTCAGCGAAAGCAGCGAGTACATTGCTAATTTAGAGTCACGGCGATCGGTGAATTTACAGCCGAGAATTCAAGGACAAGTCTCCCGTATTTTCGTTCGTCCAGGCGATCGCGTCAATCGGGGGGCAAACTTACTCCAGATCGATCCAGAACAGCAACAAGCAGCCGTCAGAAGTTCCAGCGCCGCGATCGCAGAGGCTCAAGCAGAAGTAGCAAACGCTGAAGCAACGCTGAGTTCCCTAGAAGCAGAACGCCTCTCCAACTTATCTAACGTAAAATTCAACGAGAAAGAATACCAGCGATATTCCAACCTTGCCGACCAAGGAGCGGTAGCGCGATCGGTTGCAGACGACTACACTAATCGAATTGCCACGGCAAAAGCCCAACTCAATGCGATCGACAAGCGCATTGCTGCCCAGAAAGCCACCGTCGCTCAACAGGAAAAAGCTCTAGCAGCAGCAAGAGCGAATACCCAAGGACAGGAAGCGCAGTTGAAATTTTACACGATTACTGCCCCGTTTGCGGGTACTGTGGGACGAATTCCGGTGAAAGAGGGAGATTTTGTCAATACTTCTACTCAACTCGTAACCGTGACCGAGAATCAACCTCTAGAGGTGAATATCTCCGTACCAATCGAACGGGGACCGGAGTTACGTCAGGGAATGCCAGTAGAGTTGCTCGACGGACAAGGCAAGCGCGTGGGAACGAGCAAAGTCTTTTTCATCGCTCCTAACACTGCGACTAACACTCAATCCGTTTTAGTTAAATCTCTATTTGAAAATTCTCGCAATCAACTGCGTGCCGATCAATACGTTAGAGCAAGGGTGATCTGGAATCAACGCCAAGGCATTCTCGTCCCCACAACAGCAATTAACCGAATTGGCGGACAAAATTTCGTGTATGTAGCAGAATCAGCATCGCAACAGCAACTAGCTCAACAACCGACTCAACAACCACAATCGGGACAACCGCAGCTGATAGCACGGCAGAAACCCGTGAAATTAGGCAGCATCCAAGGTAACAGCTACCAAGTCCTTGAAGGACTGAAACCTGGAGAACGAATTATTACTTCAGGGTTGCTCAACCTCAGAGACGGCGCACCAATCGCGCCTGAATCGTAAGTTTAGTGAGTAGTGAGCAGTGAGTAGAAAATTTTGAGTTTTATGGTTTGACGTGACAAACATTTATCGAGCGTCAAAGCCCTAATTTTGAGAACTCATAACTATTTCTATCCACTACTCCTTCACTACTCACTACTCACTACTCACTACTCACTACTCCCTCATGTTTGTTGACTTTTTTATCAAACGACCAGTTTTTACGAGCGTCTGCGCCATCATCATTTTGCTGGTAGGGGCGATTAGCATTCCTACTCTACCCGCCGCTCAATATCCCGAAATTGCGCCGCCCCAAGTGCAGATAACTGCTAACTATGTTGGGGCAAGTGCAGAAGTCGTCGAAGATACGGTGACAACCATACTAGAACGGGAGATTAACGGCGTTGATGGCATGAGATACATCAACTCCAGTAGCGCCAACGACGGTACGAGTACGATTACAGTCACGTTTGAAGCAGGACGAGATCTCGATATTGCTGCTGTGGACGTGCAAAACCGCGTTTCGATCGCCGAACCGCAGTTACCGCAGGAAGTGCGTCAAGTCGGGGTGACGGTCACAAAGCAGACCAATAACCTGCTGTTAGGAATGGGTGTATTTTCGCCTAACCAGCAGTATGACAACGTTTTCTTGAGTAACTACGTCGATCTTTACATGGTTGATGCCTTGCAACGAGTCAAGGGCGTGAGCGAGGCGCGGATTTTCGGCGAACGCCGCTACGCCATGCGTTTATGGCTAGACCCCAACAAACTTGCCAGCCGCAATTTAGCCGCACAAGATGTTGTCGATGCTGTCGAAGAACAGAACTTGCAAGTGGGTGCGGGACAAATCGGTCAGCCGCCTACAGAGGACGGGCAACAATACCAAATTGACTTGCGGGCTGTGGGTAGACTAGTTGATGTGTCCCAATTTGAGGACATGGTAATCTCGACCGCAGCAGACGGAACTCTAGTGAAATTGAGCGATGTCGGACGGGTAGAACTGGGAGCGCAGAACTACAGTTCGTTTCTTCGGTATCGGGGTCAAGAGGCAGTCGGAATCGGGATCTTTCCGATTCCAGGTAGCAACGATTTAGAAGTAGCGCGGAATGTCAAAGCCGAAATGGAACGGCTATCCCAGCAATTTCCGCCAGGGATGGAATATCAAGTCGCCTACGATACAACGCTATTTGTAGAAGAGTCGCTCAAAGAGGTACTTATTACCCTATTCATGTCTGTGGCGCTGGTGATTGCGGTAATTTACCTGTTTTTACAGGACTGGCGCACGACTTTGATTCCAGTTGTTACCATTCCTCTAGCTTTGATTGGGACGTTCGCCTTTATTAAAGCGTTCAACTTCTCGATTAACTCTTTGACTCTGTTTGGTTTAACCCTAGCGACAGGGATGGTAGTAGACGATGCGATCGTTGTAGTAGAAGACATTTCCCGCTTGATCCAAGATGAGGGAATGCCCCCGCGTCAAGCCGCATCGGAAGCAATGCACGAACTGTTTGGGGCAGTGATTGCGACATCGCTAGTCTTGATGGCAGTGTTCGTTCCCGTTGCCTTCTTCCCAGGAGCTACGGGACAAATTTACAGGCAATTCGCGCTGACGATCGCCTTTTCAATTGCCATTTCTACCTTCTTGGCACTTACCCTCACGCCTTCACTAGCAGGCTTGCTGCTGCGGCAAAAACCACCCGCACGGGGTCCCATTGCTTGGGTGTTTGGCAAGTTTAATCACTTCCTCGATTGGACGCGACACAAGTACGAGCGATCGCTCAACTTTTTAACGCGGATCAAACCCATCGTACTGGGAATATTTGTCGTTTTCTTGGGACTAACCGCCTGGTTATATCAAATCGTCCCCACCGGATTTTTACCCGATGAAGACCAAGGCTATTTCATCACCCTAATTCAAGGACCAGAAGGAGCTTCACTGAACTACACCAGCGACGTGATGCGGAAGATAGAAACTGAATATCTGAAATTGCCTGAAGTTAAGGCAACATTTGCTGTTGGCGGTTTTGGCATCGGGGGTACGGGTAATACCGCTAACAGGGGGGCAATTTTTACCCCATTGATACCTTGGGGCGAACGTCCTGGAGCAAATCAATCAGCAGAGGCTCTAATCGACCGGATGCGGGGTGTTGTATCGCAATTTCCCGAAGCGAGAATTCTACCTGTAAATCCACCCGCGATTCGCGGTTTGGGTAGCGTCAGCGGTTTCCAGTATCAACTGCAAGACCGTCAGGGAAATGTTCCCCTGAACGAACTTGTCAGCACTATGCAGCAATTGATGCAACGCGGCAATCAAACCCCTGAATTGGCTGCTGTCTTCAGTACTTTTGGGGCAAACGCGCCGCAAATGGAGATCGAGATCGATCGCAACCGAGCTAAAGCCTTGCAGGTCGATGTAGACGAGGTCTTAAACACCCTCCAGACATACATGGGTTCGCGCTACGTTAACGATTTCAACCTACAGCGGCGGACTTATCGGGTATACGTGCAAGCTGACAAGCAGTTTCGCTCTAATCCAGAGGATATCGGTAAGCTATACGTGCGATCGAATCAAAGCGATCCAGCCCAGCGACAGATGATTCCATTAAGTAATCTAGTGAAAGTTACCCCCACGACTGGAGCGCAGTCAATTACCCACTACAACCTCTTCCGCTCGATCGAACTCAACGGTTCTGCTGCTCCTGGCTTCAGTACCGGACAAGCAATGGATGCGATGGCAAAACTGTCAGCAGAGATTCTCCCAGCTAGTATGGGTTATGAATGGTCGGGTATTTCCTTAGACGAGACAGAATCGGGCGGTCAAGCGCCGATTATCTTTGGTTTAGGCTTGGTCTTTGTATTCTTAGTACTAGCAGCGCAATACGAGAATTACGTCGATCCCTTCATCATCATGCTAGCGGTTCCTTTGGCTATCTTCGGGGCGCTACTGGCTCAGAATATGCGGGGTTTACCAAATGATGTCTACTGTCAGGTGGGTTTGGTAATGTTAATCGGATTGGCGAGTAAAAACTCAATTCTGATTGTAGAATTTGCTAATCAGTTGCGCGATCGCGGACTTTCAATTACCAGAGCTGCGATTCAAGCTGCCCAAGAACGCTTACGACCGATTTTAATGACGGCTCTTTCTACCTTGTTGGGTATTTTCCCCTTAGTTATTGCCGTAGGTGCGGGAGCAAAAAGTCGTCAAGCACTGGGTACGGCTGTATTCGGTGGTATGTTCGTGGCAACATTTTTGAGTTTGTTCGTCGTGCCAGTACTATACATTGTTATCAGTAATTTGCGCGATCGTTTTCAACCCCGTCGTCCACCTCAACCACCCCAGCAGTTGGAACCTAGCGATGCAGAACCAAGAGTTGCTTCTGAAAGCCGATAATTAGGGATTAGATATTAGGAGTTAGGGGTTAGGTGTTAGAGATTAGCACTAACCCCTAGCTCTTTTTTTGGTAATTGGTAACTGGTAACTGGTAACTGTTAAAGTTGCTTCAACACAGCCGTCAACACGCCAAACAACTCATCAATCTGCCGTTTCTCAATAATCAGCGGTGGTGACAGTGCAATATTATCTCCTGCCGACCGTACCAATGCCCCTTGTTGATAGCAGCGAACAAAAGTTTCATATCCCCTCGTCCCTGGTTTGCCTGGAATTGATTCTAATTCAATCGCTCCTACTAACCCCAAATTCCGTAAATCGATAACGTGGGGCAAACCGCGCAAACTGTGGACGGCATCTTCCCAGTAATCGGCAATTTCTGCTACGCGAGTTAGCAATCCTTCTTTTTGATAAATATCCAATGTAGCCATAGAAGCAGCACAAGCGACGGGATGACCGGAGTAAGTGTAGCCGTGGAACAATTCAATCCCGCTTTCTACAGCCTGGGTGATACTTTGGTAAATTTCCTCGCGCACGAATACCGCCCCCATTGGGACGGTCGCGTTGGTAATTCCTTTCGCCACCGTAATCATATCTGGTATAACTCCAAAGTAATCGGCAGCAAATGGCTTGCCCAAACGCCCAAAACCCGTAATTACTTCATCAAAAATCAGTAAAATACCGTGCTTGTCGCAAATTTGGCGCAATTTTTGCAAATAACCGACTGGTGGCAGTAAAACACCCGTCGATCCTGCAACTGGTTCGATAATAACAGCAGCAATGGTTGAGGCATCGTGTAACGTTACCAACCGCTCTAACTCGTTAGCTAAATGCTCGCCCCACTTGGGTTGTCCGCGAGTAAAGGCATTATGTTCTAAATTATGGGTGTGAGATATGTGATCGACTCCAGGAACCAAACTGCCAAATAACTTGCGATTTGCTCCCGTACCTCCCACTGCCGTACCGCCAAAATTTACGCCGTGGTAGCCGCGTTCTCTACCAATCAGCCTTTGTCGCGCCCCATCACCCTTAAGTCGATGGTAGGCGATCGCAATTTTCAAAGCTGTATCGACAGATTCCGAGCCTGAATTAGTAAAAAAGACGCGATTCAAGTCTCCAGGTAAAAGTTCTACCAACCGTGTCGCCAATTCAAACGGCGCTGGATGTCCCATCTGAAAAGTCGGGGCAAAATCCAACTGCATCACCTGTTTTTGTACCGCATCAGCAATTTCTCGGCGACCGTGACCAGCATTGACGCACCACAACCCCGCCGTACCATCAATAATCTGTCGTCCGTCAGCAGTGGTGTAATACATCCCCTCAGCCGCTACTAACAAACGGGGACTAGCTTTAAACTGACGATTAGCTGTAAACGGCATCCAAAAGGCATCTAAATCGCTGCTAGGAAGATTGCTAGTTGTTAATTCCATAAATTTCATCGGGGGCTGAAAGCTCAATTACATCTTAAATTGTGTTGGTTATTGGTTATTGGTCATTTGTATTTTCACCACTCCCCACTCACTACTCCCCACTCCCCACTCCCGCCCGCAACACAAGAGCGCACCACGCACTACTTTCTACCGATAACTGATAAAATAGAAAGGCGATCGCAGGAGACAAAATCACGGTTTACGCACGTCCTTTAGCTCGTTTAATCGAGCAGTTGCAACGCTTGCCAGGAGTGGGTCCCAAAACCGCTCAGCGTCTTGCTTTATATATTTTGAAACGTCCAGAAACAGAAGTTCAAGCCCTAGCGCAAGCTTTGCTAGAAGCTAAAAAGCAAGTAGGCTTGTGTAAGGTTTGCTTTCATCTCTCGGCAGAACCCGTTTGCGAAATTTGTCGCAACTCTAACCGCGACAACAATACGATTTGTGTCGTGGCTGACTCCCGCGATGTCATTGCTTTGGAAAAAACCAGGGAGTATCACGGTAAGTATCACGTTTTGGGTGGAGTCATTTCGCCGATGGATGGGATTGGTCCCGAACAACTAACAGTTCAATCGCTGGTACAACGAGTCAGTCAACAACAACCTAAAGAAGTCATCTTAGCAATTGGTCCTAGCGTAGAGGGAGAGACGACAACGCTGTATGTCGGTCAACTCTTGAAACCATTTACGAAAGTGACGCGGATTGCCTTTGGTTTGCCTGTGGGTGGCGATTTGGAATACGCCGACGAGGTGACATTGGCAAGAGCTTTAGAAGGACGGCGGGAACTACAATAGGAAATATTCGGAGCGCGGTTAAAGTGAAACGATCCGAAATCGCCTCTGCGAGAAAAAAGATTAACGTGACTTGCGGCTGAATCTTCTTACTCCCAAAGAGAGCACACCTAAAAATAACAACCCCATCCCTCCAGCCAGAGGATTGCGATCGATACCAGTTAACCATTGCGAGATGCGATCGTTATATTGCACCATTTGCCCGACATTAATCACGTAATAACCCCAAACCAATCCAGCATGAAGACCAATTGGTAAACCCAAGCGCCCTGAACCGCAACGTGCCCATACAAGAGTTAGCCCCAGTAACACCAAAGCTGGAAATTGCGGCAGAGTGGCGATCGCTTCCGATGGCGGTTTAATAAAATGTAGCGTGGCAAATATAAAAGCATCTGTCCACAGTACTACATGAGGACGATAATCTCGCTGCAATTCATCTAACAGCCACCCCCGAAATAGTAACTCTTCTGCAAAACCATAGGCGAGAGCAACAATTAACCCCTCGACAACAAATCGCCACCATAAAACCTGCCCCAATGAAATTTGGTACTGTCGCCACCACAGCCAACCCAACCATCCTTCTACCAGGAATAAGCCTAAGACACTAGCAACACCAATTCCCAATCCTACTAGCAGTTCTCGTCCATTTTGCCTAGTTTTGACTAAACCATATTCTTGCAGTAAGTGCGGTTGTCGATAGACGTACTTTCCCCACAACCGCAATAAGAAGACAAACGCCCCATACAGTAATGGTAGCGTTAGAATATTTACTAAATTTTTGTCATCCACCCACCAGTTAATTGGTGCGGCTACGGGCAACCACAACAGCAGCAGTACTAAGATAAAGATTACTAACCGCAGTGGAGCTGGATAACGAGCTATTCTGGCAAAATTGAATTTTAACAATTCAGTTATCAACCATTGCTGACTTCTGATTTATTCATCTGGCTCAATCGTACTGGTTAAACCATGAGTTTTGAGAGTTTCGCTGTAAAACTCAGCGTGTTCTTGGGCGCAGGTAATAACTAAAGCGATACCATTCGTATGGGCTTCCATCATAATGTCTATCGCTTGAGGTTGAGTGAGGCTCGGTACAGTCTGCAACAATACCTGCACCACATGCTCCATTGGGTTAAAGTCATCGTTATGAAGCAACACGCGATACCGAGGTGCGAGTTTACGAGTTGTTGAACGCTGCTCCAGGGTTTCGACGGACACTGCTTACTCCTCTTGTACTGGCTAACTACTTTCGGTTTGAAACTTAATCGACAACGATCGAGTTATTAAATGACTTATTAAATATTTTATAGCATCGAAATCTAAAGACCGTGACGATCGCACCATGACTGAGGAACTGGAGGCAAGGTGTAATGAACTCTAGATGTGACTTTCAACCGCGACAAATTGTTTGTTTAACCCATCGAGCCACTCACCTATATGCTGAAGTCATTCAATTGGTAGAATCTCGTCAAGTTGGATGGTTTCGACCTTTACTACTAGTAGAATTCTCCGACGAGGAAGGGTTATTTGCCTCGCCAATACTAATCGACCTGCGTTCTGGAGCCGATCTACTCTGCTCTCCATCGCTATTCCATCCCGCGACCGATACGGAAACTATACCATTACTGATGCAGCTATCTGCTTTGGAACCACCCCTAGAGCGAGATCCGGTTGCCTTTAAACGATTGCATCAGTTTATTCAACAGGCATGGCAGCGAGAGTCGGGGAAGAGATCTGAGGGAGCTGAGGAGGAGTCGCAAAAAAAAATTATCCCTGACTCCTGAATTCTTGCTTCTAGTATTTGTATTGCTGATGAGAATGATATGTATTTTCAATCATTTATTGACCGTTGGTTATTTCTGACGATCGCCAGCAATCGAGGGTTGGCGATCGCTAGCATGTCAGTCTCTTGCAAATTAGCTTGAGCTGTCAGAACGCGATCTTTTCTCCCCATAGCATTCATAATTCTGATGTCTCTGTCTCAAAGTCATTAAAATTCAATATGCAATTTGGGAACAATTTATTCATACTCTTCATCTCAAAATTTGACCTTTAGGCTGACATAATGCTAGTTGTTAACTTTAGTTGCTAACTGGTATATCCCTAAAAGTAGTCTACTTCTAGCTTCTATCTAAATGTATATTCAGTCACGAAAACTCAGAACTTCAACTCATCTGCTGCCCTGCCTCGGTTTCTACCAGATGGTAGATGTTGACATAGAGTAAGATTAGCGTAAGATTCAGAAGTCATTTAAGCATTTCTTAATGGAGGAGCTGGCTTGCTACACAAATGAAATTGTTGAATCGTTAAGAAAATTGGACTTACCCGAGCGTTCAAGTGATGGTAATGCCAATTAGTAATTTACTAACAGGTAATTTGGAGCAGTCAAAGGTATGTGAATAATTGATGAAGATGGTTTGTTTGTATAAGAAAACACTTTTTTTTGAAAAGCAACGCTGGTAACTTAGAAGCATCATGCCTAGCTTAATAAAAATTTAAGATTTAAAAGAGTAAAGAGTACGTAGATAAAGAAGACAAAAGGGAAAATCCCTCTTATCATAGACCCATTTGATTTTACTTAAGGTGCGCGGAATTATTAATGATGCAAACAATTACTGTTCCTAAAGCTACGGTGATTCGCCCCAGCGGTCACTTCAATGCAGCAAATGCAGCAGATTTTCAGCAATATTTGACTAAATCGGTGACTCAAGCAGCGCACGACTGTATAGTTGTCGATCTAGAACAAGTAGAATCAATGGATAGTGCTGGTTTGATGGCGTTAGTTCACGGTCTGAGGGTAGCGCAGTCATTAGAAAAAAGTTTCAATCTTTGCTCAGTTTCGCCATCAATTCGGATTATTTTTGAGTTGACTCAACTAGATACTGTATTTGAAATCTTAGATACACCAGTAGCGACTGCCGCAGCTTAGCCTAGAGCAAATTGAAAGCGACATAGCAAACTATTAGTTTCACGCCAGTAAGTGCTGTTCTTCCAGACGCGATCGGCAATAGATGCTAACTTTAAAGTTATAGATCGGGGATTAGCGGAAGAGAAACAAAGTGGCAGTTGCGGTAGAAACATTACTAACGGCTGAGATCCAACGTCCGGCTCGATACTTAGGGAACGAATTAGGAGCCATACGTAGGGATTGGCGATCGGCAGATGTGCGCTGGGTATTGACATATCCAGAGGTATATGAAGTCGGCGCGTCTAATTTAGGGCATATCATTTTATACAATATTCTAAACGTTCAACCCCACCAGTTGTGCGATCGCGCCTACTTACCAGCCCCCGATCTAGCGGCAAAGTTACGCGAAACACAAACGCCCCTGTTTGCTGTTGAATCAAGAAGAGCGCTAACAGAATTTGACATTTTAGGTTTTAGCCTTAGCTACGAGTTAGGAGCTACCAATATCCTAGAGATGTTGGACTTAGCTGGCATACCCCTGACTTGGCGAGAGCGGCAAGCTTTGGAGCAAGCAGGGAGCAGGGAGCAAGGAGCAGGGGAAGAAAAGTCACTCCCCACTCACCACTTCCCGTTAATCTTCGCAGGCGGGCAGACGGCGACATCAAATCCCGAACCATACGCTGATTTTTTTGATTTCATTGCCTTGGGTGATGGAGAAGAACTATTGCCAGAAATTGGCTTAGTCATAGCTGAGGGCAAGACAGCAGGACTAAATCGAGAACAACTACTGCTGGACTTGGCACAGATACCAGGGGTTTACGTGCCGCAATTTTACGACATGGCGGCGGATGGTTCGATTCATCCCAATCGTCCAGATGTTCCCGAAAAGATCGTTCGGCGCGTCGCCACACCCATACCAGCTTATTCGATGGGTTTAGTTCCCTACGTCGAGACAGTCCACGATCGCCTCACGATTGAAATTCGACGCGGTTGTACTCGCGGCTGTCGCTTTTGCCAGCCAGGGATGCTGACTCGTCCCGCGCGGGATGTAGAACCAGAACGAGTTGTAGAAGCGATCGAAACGGGGATGAGAGCGACGGGATACAACGAGTTTTCCCTACTTTCCCTCAGTTGTTCCGACTATTTATCCCTTCCCGCCGTGGGGATGGAGATCAAAAATCGCCTGCAAAACGAAAACATTTCCCTTGCCCTTCCCAGTCAGCGAGTAGATCGCTTTGATGAAAATATCGCCAATATTTTAGGGGGTTCTCGCCAAAGTGGGTTGACATTTGCCCCAGAAGCCGGAACTCAGCGAATGCGGGATATCGTCAATAAAGGCTTGACGAATGAAGAATTATTGCGCGGCGTAAAAACAGCATGGGAACAAGGCTGGGATAAAATTAAGCTCTACTTCATGATTGGCTTACCAGGGGAAACAGATGTAGATGTTTTAGGGATCGCGGAAACAGTGGCTTGGTTGCAACGGGAATGCTGCGCTCGGGGTAGAAAGCCTTTAGCGTTTAATTTGACAATTTCCAACTTTACGCCCAAACCCCATACCCCTTTTCAGTGGCATTCTGTTTCTACAGCCGAATTCCAACGCAAACAAGAATTATTGCGCCGTGAATTCCGCCGCATGAGAGGGGTAAAAGTCAACTTCACCGACGTGCGAATCTCGGCAATGGAAGATTTCGTCGGACGGGGCGATCGCCGTTTATCTACCGTATTGCGTCGTGCTTGGGAACTAGGTGCGGGAATGGACTCGTGGTACGACAGCGTAGAACGAGCATACAACGCCTGGGAAAGCGCGATCGCCGAGTCAGATTTAACCTGGAAATATCGCCAAGTCGAGCAAGGCGAGTGGAATTTGATAGCAGGAGACAGGAGACAGGAGACAGGAGACAGGAGAGAACATGGGGACAAGGAAGACAAGGGGAACAAGGGAGAAATTCTAGCCACCAGCTACCAGTCACTCCCGACTCCCCACTTCCCACTCCCCATGCCCCTAATCCCCACTTCGTGGGGACCCCGAGTTCCCCACTCCCTAGATCGTCCTTTACCTTGGGATCGCATCGACACGGGGATCGATAAGAAGTGGCTTAAAGAAGATCTGCAACGCGCTTTAGAGGCTGCAACCGTCCCCGATTGCTCTTTCGATGGTTGTTCTCATTGCGGTGTTTGTGGTGTAGATTTCGGTCACAATATTGTCATCGAACCACCACCGATTCCCCAATTTGCCGGACAGTACATTCCTAACAATGCTAAAGTCCAAAGACTGCGGCTCTGGTTTGGCAAGTTGGGAGATATGGCATTAGTAAGTCACCTCGACTTAATGCGCCTGTTCGATCGCGCCGTGCGACGAGCCGCATTACCCGTATCCTTTACAGCCGGATTTAGTCCTAGTCCGAGGATTTCTGTAGCACTGGCTCTACCTTTGGGAGTGACGAGTAGTGGGGAGATTGTCGATTTTGAATTAACTCAGAGCGTCGATCCTGAAGCTTTTCAACAACAGCTCAGTCGCCAGCTACCAGCAGATATTCCGCTTTACAAGGCGATCGCACTCGATTTAAAAGCACCTGCGGCAATGAAAACCTTATCTGGAGCCGAATACATTCTGACAATAGCGACAACCGAAACAGCAACCCTAACACAATGGCAGGAATGGGTAGAAACAATTAAAAATTCAAATGAAATTTGGTGGGAACAAACAACAAAATCGAAGAAAACTTATCAAGTAAACTTGCGCGATCGCCTATTTGAATTAGAATTAGTTGCACGATATAATCCAGCAACAGGAGGATCGGACAACTCTACTGTGAACTTACGCTATGCAGGCAGTTGCTCCCAAGACGGCAACCACCTCAAGCCAGAACACCTGACATTCATGCTAGAACAAGTCGCCCACCAAGAAATCCAACTCCTTCACATCCACCGCCAACGACTTATTTTATAGGGAGTGGGGAGTGGGGAGTGGGGAGTAGGGGAAGAGAGCTGCTCTTGAGCTGGGGAAGAATTTAATTGTGAATTGACCAATTGTGAATTGTGAATTGAACTATCCTCCTTGTCCCCCACTCCCGACTCCCCACACCCCAATTAATTGCTTTTTCCCAAGCATGAGTTAAAATTGAGCTAACAGAAGTTTTCTAGCTCTGCATTGGATTTCTGGTTCGCTCTCCCGCATGGGACAGTAGTGGAAATTATTGAGAAGTGTCCGCGATTCTTTTGCATAGCACTTGAAACGGAACGATCGTCTCATTAGTACGCTAAGAGCGTTTTTCAGAACCAGTGACAGGCAAAATAGGCTTTTAGGTGTCTGTGAATTAGGTGTCTGTAAATTAGGTGTCTGCGAACTAAGATCGCGTTCCTACCCTTTATTTAAGGATAAGGATAGGAAACACGATGGAAAACTGCAAAAAATGCTCGTTCCCAGAGCAGACCTACGTATGCGGCGGCTTTGAAAACATTTTGTTATGCTTTTAAACTGCCAGCATCTCTGAATTTTGTTGCGATCGAGCCTAGTGAGCGCCACTATTATTTCTAGCAGCGCCTACCTTCAGTTAATCGAAGCGAGAGAGTAGACCTCAAAGCTTCTGATGCTGCGAATTTTTGAGGGAATTGAATGCCAAAACAAATTATCATAGCAGAGCAGCATCATATTGCTGCTGTTTTTTCAGAAGATCAGATTCAAGAACTCGTCGTTGCTACCGGACGACATCAAGTTGGTGACATTTACCTCGGTGTTGTGGAAAATGTCCTACCAGGTATAGATGCAGCTTTCGTAAATATTGGCGATGCAGAACGAAACGGCTTTATCCACGTTACCGATCTCGGTCCTTTAAAACTAAAGCGAACTGCGGCAGCGATTACAGAATTACTCACGCCGCAACAGAAAGTATTAGTACAAGTGATGAAAGAGCCGACGGGCAATAAAGGACCTAGGCTTACGGGTAACATCACTCTACCCAGTCGCTACGTAGTTTTGATGCCGTTCGGACGGGGAGTAAACTTATCTCAACGAATCAGAAATGAAAACGAACGCAACCGCTTACGTGCTTTAGCAATTTTAATTAAACCTGCTGGTATGGGGTTGCTGATTCGCACCGAAGCCGAGGGCAAGCCAGAAGAAGCAATTATTGAAGACTTAGAGACGATCCAAAAACAGTGGGAAGAGGTTTTGCTCAAAGCGCAATCGACTCGCGCCCCCGCCCTACTCAACCGCGATGATGATTTCATTCAGCGCGTTTTGCGAGATATGTACGGTGCAGACGTAAACCGGATCGTAGTAGATTCTGCTACTGGACTCCGGCGAGTGAAGCAATACTTGATGAACTGGGGTGGCGGACAGCCGCCGCAAGGACTGTTGATCGATCACCATCGCGATCGCATTCCCATCTTGGAATATTTCCGCATCAATGCCGCAATTCGCGAAGCCCTCAAACCACGAGTTGAATTGCCTTCTGGCGGTTATATCATCATTCAACCTACGGAAGCATTAACGGTAATTGACGTAAACTCAGGCTCGTTCACCCGTTCTGCCACGGCAAGAGAAACCGTACTGTGGACGAACTGCGAAGCCGCGACAGAAATCGCCCGTCAACTGCGCTTGCGTAACCTGGCAGGAGTAATCGTAGTAGATTTCATTGATATGGAATCGCGTCGCGACCAGTTACAAGTCTTAGAGCATTTTAATAAAGCTTTAAGAGCAGACAAAGCCAGACCGCAAATCGCTCAACTGTCTGAATTGGGTTTGGTCGAACTGACTCGCAAGCGCCAAGGTCAAAATATCTACGAATTATTCGGGCGCACCTGTCCTACCTGCGGTGGTTTAGGGCATGTAGTTCACCTGCCAGGAGAACCGGACGAACGCGAGGTATCAGTGCCAGCACGGGAACCCGAATGGTCAGCCCCGCAGCCAGCAAGGGAAACATACCGCGTCATGCCCAATCCTCGGACAGTAGAACCACCCCGCGAAAGTAGTAGTTGGGGATTGGAAGCAGATAGCTTCGGTAATGATTTCGATAGCGATCGCCAAGACCAGATGCCGATCAACCATCCCAATTATCAAGAAGTTGGCGATACAGGCAACAATCGGCGGCGGCGGCGGCGGCGCATCGGCGAGGGCGGATATAAAGATGAAGCACCACGGGGGGCGACTAATTCTCTTACCCTGCTCAACGACCGAGATGCAGAACCAGAAGTAGAATCAGAAGGGGCGATCGCTACTGATTCCTACGGGATTGAGCGTCGCGATCGCGGTTGGGTTGACAAACCAGAACGGTCTAAACCCACAAAACCAGAACCCGTGAAAGTCGCGATCGAGCCACCAGAGACAGTTGTGGTTGAAATGACACCCGAGGAACAGGAAATTTATGCGGTGATGGGCGTATCGCCACTAGTACGTTTAGACACAGAGGTAAAAAATCCTAAATCTGCGATCGTTCAGGTAGTTTTGCCTGGGCAAGCACCATCTTTGCCTCCAGCTGAAAATGGCACGGTTGCACCTGCTCTAGAAGTAGAGACAATTCCTACTGACAGCGTGGCTGTACCCGATACTCCAGATTTAGCCTCCATACCCGAATCTCCTGCATCCGAACTACCAGCAGTTGCAGTTGCAGTTGACGAGAGTGACGCTGATAGTAAACCAGTACGTCGCCGTCGTCGTCGTTCTTCGGCGGATAGTGACGAGTAAGGTCTGTGTATACCCCCCCAACCCCCCTTAGAAAGGGGGGCTTTTAGTATAGTGTAGGGTGGGCATTGCCCACTCTATTGTTATATCTGCTGGCAATCGACCACTATGCCTAAGTCATCGTCAATCCGAAACCTTAAATCTAAAATTCAAAATGGCATTACCCAAGACTTTGACTCAGGCTTAAGCGCCCAATACTCTATCCTTATCGCTGGAGTGGATGAAGTAGGTAGAGGAGCTTTATTTGGTCCAGTCGTAGCAGCGGCAGTGGTTCTACCTCCATCAGCTTTAGAGAAACTAGTCGCAGCACAAATTAGAGATAGCAAAAAACTTTCAAGCGATCGCCGTTTGAAATTAGCAGCCCAAATTTGTCAGGTAGCACTTGATTGGCGAATTGGTTTTGCCACCTCTGCCGAAATCGATCGCATTAATATCTTACAAGCATCGCTATTAGCCATGAAACGGGCAGTACTGAAACTGAAAATTCAGCCCGAATTATGCTTAGTTGACGGCAAGCAACCGATTAAAGATTTATCCATACCGCAACAGGCGATTGTTAAAGGAGACGAACAATCCTTGGCGATCGCTTCTGCCAGCATCGTTGCTAAAGTGTGGCGCGATGCTTTAATTACCCGCCTCGCCGTCAAATATCCCCAGTACGATTTAGCCACTAATAAGGGTTACGGCACTCAACGACATCTAGAAGGTTTGCAACAATACGGTCCCTGTCACCTGCATCGACTGTCCTTTCGTCCATGCCAAATGAAGGGAGTGGGGAGTGGGGAGTCGGGAGTCGGGAGTCGGGAGTCGGGGGACAAGGGGAGTGTGGGAAGAGGGGGGAGCAACTACCGCGTTCCCCATTATTCATTACCAATTACCCATTACCAATTACCTTAAGCCTCACTGACTGGTAACTGATAACTGTTAACTGACAACTGATTTTGATTGTCGTTTACCCAACTGCGATAGTCGGCTAAGAGTTGATGTAGCAAGCGTTGTTTGATTGTCATTAACACGCTTTTGAGTAGACCATTGCCAGTAGTTTCTACAATTGGCTGAGGAGTCATATTTAAAGGAAAAGGCAATTCAACTTTTACCTCTAAATTGGCTTTACCTCTGAGTAAAGTCACATCTTGATGCTGGTACGGAGACAAATGACCTTGGAGATTCAACTCAAAGCGTTGGTTGATATAGTCTAGCCCTAAAATTTCACAAGCAACCGATCGCAAATTTACCGTACCGTTCGGTTCTGCCCACACTTTTAAATCTGCTGTTGGTTGAATGCTCAGAGTCATAAATGAGAGTGGGCGAATCTTCAACCGGAAAAGCTCATCGTCCAACTGCTCGATCCGGCTGGGATCTACCAAAGCTTTCACTAGACGCTGGGGTTGGCGCAGGTAGTGCTGGATCGGTACGGGTTGTTCTGGGACAACAATTTCAACAGACTGCGAGGCGGTGAACCGAGTGTACATGAGTTGTAATGTTGCCTATAGAGAGAATTTATAGTTTCTTTAAGTCCATGAGTTCATCGTACTGGAATTGCGCCCAAAAGATGAATAACTTATGAAGGAAATCTTTACACTTGTTAATCATTATAAATTACTGTAAAGGTAATTGGTAATTGGTAATTGGTAATGGGTGGTGTGCGATAGAAGTGGTAACTGGTAACTGGTCACTGATAACTGGTAACTGGTCACTGGTCACTGATAACTGGTCACTGGTCACTGTCCCCAGCCCCTGCTATATACTGAGTTATGACTTGTAGCGGCGACAGCAGGCAAACATGACCGTATCAATTGCCCATTTGGGACCTAGTGGCACTTATTCCGAACAAGCTGCGATCGCCTATTGCGAAAGGCTGCAACAGCAAGGACAAGAAACAATCTTGCATCCCTACCCCAGCATTCCGCAAACTCTTAAAGCTGTGGCGCAAAAAGAAGTCCAGATTGCTGTCGTGCCAGTGGAGAATTCAATTGAGGGCAGCGTTGCCGTTACTTTAGATATGATGTGGCTGTTGGATGCCCTGCAAATTCAACTTGCTTTAGTTTTGCCGATCGCCCATGTTTTACTTTCTCACGCTTCTAGCCTAGAGACGCTGCAAGTTGTCTATTCCCATCCCCAAGCGTTGGCACAATGCCAGATGTGGTTTACACAATTCCTACCAAATGTCAAGCTAATTCCGACGAATTCCACGACTGAAGCATTACAGCATCTAGAACAGGAAAGAACTGCTGGGACGATATCTTCTTTACGTGCGGCACAACTCTACAACTTACCCGTTCTAGCTAGTGGCATCTCCGATTACCCCGATAACTGCACTCGATTTTGGGTACTGAGTCGCCAGCCATCTTCGACAGTGGGCGGTCATACTTCTCTTGCTTTCAGTTTACCTGCAAACGTTCCAGGTGCGTTGGTGAAACCACTTCAGGTATTTGCTCAACGAAATATCAATCTCAGTCGCATCGAGTCTCGCCCGACAAAGCGATCGCTAGGCGAATATCTTTATTTTATTGACTTAGAAGGTGACTCTCGCAATGATGCTGTAAAGTCAGCTTTGGCAGAATTAACGGCACATACAGAAATCTTGAAGAATTTTGGTAGTTACAAAGTCGTGCTACTCGAAGGAATAAAGGATGAAGTCGGAAGTCAGAAGTCAGAAGTCGGAAGTTAAAAGTTACAACTCTTTACTACTGACTACTCACTACTCACTACTCACTACTCACCTACATATGAGATCCTAAAAAATAGAGAATCTTGATTAATAATAATTTAAAAAAATGGCACAACAATCGACGGTTGTAATTACAGGAACTTCTTCAGGCGTTGGTTTGTACGCTGCAAAAGCTTTCGTCCAACGCGGCTGGTATGTCGTCATGGGATGTCGGGATCTACCCAAAACCAAAAATGCGGCTCAAAGTGTAGGCATACCGGAAGACAGCTACACGGTAATTCATCTCGACTTAGCTAGCTTAGAAAGCGTGCGGCAGTTTGTCAAGGATTTTCGGGCGACGGGCAGAAACCTAGATGCTTTAGTGTGCAATGCAGCAATTTATATGCCCTTACTGAAGGAACCATTACGCAGTCCAGAAGGGTATGAATTGAACGTGGCGACAAATCACCTCGGTCATTTTCTTCTGTGCAATCTGATGCTAGAAGATTTGAAAAAGTCACCAGCAGCAGATAAGCGACTCGTGATTTTGGGAACTGTAACCCATAACCCAGACGAACTGGGTGGTAAGATTCCGCCGCGTCCAGACTTGGGCAATCTAGACGGTTTTGCTGCCGGATTTAAAGCACCAATTTCGATGATTGACGGCAAGAAGTTTGAACCTGTCAAAGCTTACAAAGACAGCAAAGTGTGTAACGTGCTGACGATGCGGGAACTACACCGTCGCTATCACGATTCTACAGGAATTACTTTCACGTCTCTCTATCCTGGTTGCGTTGCGGATACACCACTATTCCGCAATCACTATCCACTGTTTCAGAAACTCTTCCCATTGTTCCAAAAGCACGTTACCGGAGGATATGTATCTCAGGAGTTGGCTGGCGAACGGGTAGCTGCTGTAGTTATCGATCCTGAGTACAAGCAATCGGGTGCTTATTGGAGTTGGGGAAATCGTCAGAAAAAAGATGGTAAGTCCTTCGTACAAAAAGTTTCTCCCCAAGCCCGCGACGACGAAAAAGCTCAAAAAATGTGGGATTTGAGCGAGAAGCTAGTAGGAATAGGGGTTACGGTGTAGTAGCTTGTAGCTTTCTACAACTGAATTTAGATTTTAAATGCGATCGCCTGTTTTTTGAAATATGGGCGATCGCACTTGCAAATAAGCATGACTAATTTCTAGTAAGTCTGAGCTAGGATCTATAGACTACAGACAACTTAATATTTCAGTACTTAAAAAACTATGTCTTCAAAAGTTCGTGTTGTGCATAGCGATCCTGACATACTAGGGGGAACACCTGTGTTTATCGGTACTCGCGTACCAGTTAAAATCTTACTCGATTATCTTGAGGCAGGTGAATCGTTGGATGAATTTCTCGATCGCTTTCCTAGCGTGAGTCGAGAAAAGGCGATCGCAGCCTTAGAATTAGCTAAGGAAATGCTGATTGCCTATGCGAATTCTGCTTGATGAATGCGTACCAAAACCTCTCAAACGCGAACTTACTGTCGTTGAGGTAACGGGCTGATAATCAAAAAAATGGCAAAGCTTAAACAGGCTGTATAGCATGATAATTCATGCGATCGCCTCTCCTTAAAATCAAAACAATTCAGAATATGCGATCGCTTTACCTAGTATTTCAATTTTATTTAATCGCTCTACAAAGAATACTAGACAGCAAAAAGTCTTCTCTTTATAGAAAGATATATTGAATTTTTCTGCCTAATGACCTAGATGAGAGTATTATACGGACAAGTTGCTAGTCTAATCCCCTAAATCAGGGTACTAGACAGAAACAGTGTATTTAATTAATAGTTAGTCCTGATTTTCCAATAGTCCTGATAGAAAGAGGAGAACTTTGAATAATGGTTAGTCAAAAAACGATTGAAATTGTCAAGGCAACTGCACCGATTATTAAAGAAAAAGGTGAAGAGATTACCAGGCGGATGTATCAAATTGTATTTGAAGAGCGACCTGACTATAAACGCGGCTTTGAAACTACTTGGATGCAGCATCTAGACGGAGGTGGGCAAGTACGCAAGTTAGCTGCGGCTGTTTACGCCTATGCTACTCATATCGATCGCCTAGATGAGTTGGCTACAGCAGTAGACAAAATTGCCCATCGTCATGTAGACACTCGTATACTGCCTGAGCAGTATCCGCTGATTGGCGAAAAGCTGTTGCAGGCAATGAAAGATGTTTTGCAAGATGCCGCAACTGATGAAGTGATTTCAGCGTGGGCTGAAGCCTATGATGCTTTAGCAAACATCTTTATTCAACAAGAGAATGTCATCTATAAACAAGAAGATCGAGAGCTAACTGAGCAATTGGCGGGAGCTAACATCGCTAGTGCATCGAACTGACCGAAGCTCTTGTATTATTGCGAAAGTGCTAGCGACCGTTGACCAGGAACGTTAGCTTACTGAGTTATCAGTGAGAGCATGACAATATATTATCTATGAAAAGCGATCGCATCCTCAATCTTAACTCCTCAAACAAAGTGCGATCGCCTCTTCTACCTAACCCCCTATAGCCCCAGAATAAATTAAACCCCGCTGCATATCTAAAGTCAAAATTGCTCCATCTCGAATCACTTCTGTAGCGCGTTTCACTCCTACAATTACGGGAATACCCAAACGCAAACCCAAGATAGCAGCATGACTAGTTAGACTCTCATCTTCGGTGATAATTCCGGCAGCTTTGCGAATTGCATCGACAAAATCGGCAGAAGTGCGCGGCGCAACCAAAATTTCCCCAGGATTAAACTTACTCACGTCTATACCAGAGTGTGCCACCCTAGCCCGTCCGCTAACCGAACCCTGACCGATGCCAATACCTTGACCGAGTAAAGCCGTTACCACTTCCACTTTAATCAAATCTGTCGATCCCGATACTCCTTGAAGCGTCCCCGCCGTCATCACGACCAAATCTCCCTCTACTAAGAGATTCTTCTCTAGCGCCACATTTAGAGCCGACTGAAACGTTTGTCCCGTCGAAGCGAGATCCAGTACTAATAGCGGTCTAACCCCCCAGACGAGCTGCAATTGCCGCGCTATATCGACGTGAGGCGTGACGGCAAGAATTGGAGTTTGAGGGCGAAACTTAGAAACATTCCGCGCCGTAGCTCCAGTTTTTGTCATCGTCATGATCGCAGATGCACCCAACTGTTCGGAAATTTGCCCTACCGCTTGACTAATGGCATTGGGGATCGATCGCCGCGCATCTTTGATATGAGCTGGAGGCGAAGCTAGAGCTTGTTCCTGTTCGATCCGCACGGCAATCTTTGCCATCGTCGCCACGGCTTCCACAGGATATTTCCCTACCGCCGTCTCATTTGACAGCATTACCGCATCCGTACCGTCTAAAATTGCATTTGCCACATCCGAGACTTCGGCGCGAGTCGGTCGGGGACTGTGAACCATGCTATCTAACATTTGCGTTGCCGTAATAATCGGAATTCCTAAGCGATTTGCCGTGACAATTAGCCGCTTTTGCAAGATCGGCACGTCTTCTGCTGGTAGTTCTACCCCCAAGTCCCCTCTAGCGACCATTACGCCATCACACAGAGGCAGAATTGCTTCCATTTGATCGATCGCTTCGTGTTTTTCAATCTTGGCGACCACAGGTACTTGCTTGCCAGCATTAGAAATAATTTCTTTGATTTCTAATATGTCCTGGGGATTGCGGACAAACGAAAGAGCTACCCAATCTACGCCTTGGTCTAGACCAAAGAGTAAATCTTCGCGGTCTTTGTCTGTCATTGCCTTAATTGACAGATAGACTCCAGGGAAATTTACCCCTTTATTATTGGAAAGAACGCCACCTACAGTGACGCAACAGTGCAATTCTTTATGAGTGCGATCGATATCCTCCACGAGCATTTCCACGCGCCCATCATCGAGTAAAATCGTCGCCCCTACCGGAACCTCCTCGGCTAAGAGGTCGTAAGTCACGCAACTGCGTTCTTGAGTGCCAACAATGCGATCGCTCGTTAAAGTAAAGCGATCGCCTCTACCCACTTGAATTGAGCCAGTCTCGAACTTACCCAAGCGAATTTTCGGTCCTTGTAAGTCTTGCAAAATTCCGACCGGACGATCCAATTCAAAAGCTGTTTGGCGGATCAGGCGAATGCTGCGTTGGTGGTCGGCATGAGTGCCATGAGAAAAATTCAGCCGCAAAGTGGTTGCTCCAGCCTCAATTAATGCCTTGAGGACTTCTGGGCTACTGGTAGCGGGACCAATGGTGGCGACAATTTTCGTGCGACGAAGGGAGTCTATTGACTGCATGAAGGCGATTTTCAAGGGGGACATTAAGAGAGCTGAGGGGGCTGAGGGAGAAAGGTCACTGGTAACTGGTAACTGGTAACTGTTTCTGGCTTCTCTGCCCTTTTAGACTGGTAGCAGTAGTAAAAATGACCTATGCTACACAAAACTTTAGTATTCTAGAGAACGTACCACAATCATTTGCAACAACCGATAACAAAAGGAGTCAAGATGGTCGTGTCGGAGGTAAAGCAGCCGCTGACAGTTCCCAAGGAGTTTTTAGCACCTCCCGATAAAATCAATCCGGATGTGTGGATGTTCTTGACAGCCATTACCCTATTGGTCTTATCCAACTGCGGTTACTGGCTGTGGGAGTGGCAACACTGGTGCTGCTTTACGATTAATGTTCTTGCCATTCATTTGTCTGGCACGGTAATTCACGATGCTTGCCACCAAGCTGCCCATCCTAATCGAATTATCAATGCAATTTTAGGGCATGGCAGCGCCATGATGTTAGCTTTTTCATTTCCCGTATTTACGCGGGTACACTTACAACACCACGCCCACGTCAACGACCCAGAAAATGACCCAGATCATTTTGTCTCTACTGGTGGTCCTCTGTGGCTGATTAATGCTCGTTTTCTATACCACGAAATATTTTTCTTTCAACGGCGGTTGTGGCGAAAGTATGAGTTATTAGAGTGGTTTATGAGCCGTGTCATTGTCGCAGCAATTTTTTACATCTCAATTCAATATCACTTTTTAGGTTATATCCTGAATTTTTGGTTTATCCCGGCTGCGATCGTGGGGTTAACTTTAGGATTATTTTTTGATTATCTACCCCATCGCCCCTTTGGCGATCGCGGGCGTTGGACAAATGCCAGAGTTTACCCAAATCGCGTGTTAAATTTGTTAATCGGCGGACAGAACTATCACCTCACCCATCACCTGTGGCCCTCAATTCCCTGGTATAAATATCAACCCGCATACTATGCCACCAAACATCTCTTGGATGCCAAGGGTAGTCCTCAAACTTTGGGGATTTGGCAAGGAAAAGATTTTTGGAATTTTCTTTACGATGTTTTTTTAGGGATTCGGTTTCACTCGAAACAGTGAGTAGTGAGTCGATTCGTAGTGAGCAGTTAATTCCAACTTACGCCTTACGACTTACGACTTACGACTTACCCATTACCACATTTCAATCTCTCGTAGGCATTGCTAATAACTCTCTGACTGCGGAGAAAACCCGTGTTTGCCCCAGGACAAATGTATTGTAAGGTTTCTGGGGTAAAGCGATCGCAAATGAGTTGGACGCTGCGTAATTGGCGCAACCAGTGAAATGTTTTTGCCGTTCTCAACGGTGCTGGTTCGCCTTGAAGGTTGGGGAGAATGTGACGACCAGAGAATAAAATTCCTCCATGATGGGGGTAGTAAAGGCAAGCAGAACCAGGAGAATGTCCAGGTGTCCAGACAATTTTGATGCCATTTCCCAAGTCAAATTCTCGCTCAAACGCCGTCACCTTTAACCCTGGTAATAAATAGGCTTCTTGTTCTTGAATGACAATCTCGCAGTTGTATGTTGATTGCAAGTGTCGTGTCTGACCGATCGCACCTCTATGCGTAATAAATAACCACCGGACTCCACCTAAAGAATTAAGATATTCTCGATTTACTTCGTCCCAAGCCGGACAGTCTATCAGAATATTGCCTTGATTTTCTACAATAAGATAAGCAGTTCCTCCTAACGTATCTCTGTTGGGTGGAAATGCAAACAGATTATGCCAAATTGCCTGTGGTAGTTTGGGAGAATGGGTAGGTCGATCTTGCAAAATTTGGGACTGGTAGTGAGGGGTAAAGGTTAAATTTGGAGTCTAATCGCGAACTTATGGTGACGAGAAAAGTGATGGCACTTGCACGGCAAGTAGGAGGTGAAAGATAAGTTTTATCAACTGACTTGTCTACATCGCCTAGATGCGATACCCACTCAGTACAACTGCAATAGACATGGAATTTTGGTTTCTCCTCCTCCTTGGATTATTTACTTATATTATTGTGCAGCGCAGTGTCGCTGGCATGACGCGGACACCCGTTTGGCTTTTATGGCTGGTACTGATGACACCAGCTTTGATTTGGAGCATATGGATGGCAGTCTACGGTCAAGATAGACCTCTGCCTATTGCTCTGGCGATCGGTCCGTTTGTCGTTTGCCCAGTTTTGTACTGGCTGCTGATTCAGTGGGGGCGGAGGGGAATGTCACCTGCGCCAACAGCGACTAACCCAGCAACAGTTAATTCTACTCCAGAACCAACACCAGAACCGACACCACCAGTACGCCCGATCGAACCAGCAGAAGAAGCTCAACTGCGAGATTGTTTCCCTTGGTCAACTTTCTACATCCACAATATCGAATATCGACCCCAAGCCGTGATTTGTCGCGGGCAACTCCGTACTTCTCCAACAGATGCTTATGAAAAAATTCGCCAGAATATTGAAAATCAATTTGGCGATCGCTTTTTAGTTCTGTTACAGGAAGGACTCAACAGCAAACCTTTCTTTGCCCTAGTCCCCAATCCCCAGGCACGAAAAGCCAAAGCGGAGCGACCGGATCGGCAACGGTTAGCCAGACCGCTCTTAGCTGTAGGATTAGCTGTAGCCACCTTATTTACAACTGCCGTCGTAGGCGTGCAATTAGCTAGTTCTAACGGTAATGCCACGCCATCGGCAACTATTACCCAATTGAGCGCGGGGTTGCCCTATGCCATAGCTTTACTGACAATTTTGGGCATCCACGAAATGGGGCACTATTTAACAGCTAAGTTTCATAAAATTCTCGTTACATTACCATATTTCATCCCCATTCCCTTCTTTCCAGGTACGTTTGGGGCATTTATTCAAATGCGTAGCCCCGTACCTAACCGCAAAGCTTTATTTGATGTCAGTATTGCAGGTCCCGTGGCTGGCTTTGTAGCAACAATACCGCTGCTGATTTGGGGACTAGCACACTCTCAAGTCGTAGCACCACCCGAAAGGGCGGGAACTTTAGATCCAGATGCCCTCAACCCAGGATATTCAATTCTGCTAGCAGTACTGAGTAAATTAGCATTAGGCGCTCAACTCACCGCAGATAGAGCAATCGATTTACATCCAGTTGCGATCGCGGGTTTTTTGGGACTCGTAGTGACAGCATTAAACTTAATGCCCGTGGGACAACTCGATGGCGGTCACATCGTCCACGCCATGTTCGGACAGCGCACCGGAGCCGCGATCGGTCAAATTGCGCGGTTTTTAGTCTTAGGATTAGCCTTAGTCCAACCTGGTTTTTGGTTGTGGGCAATTATTCTGTTTTTCATGCCCATAGCTGACGAACCAGCCCTCAACGACGTAACCGAACTAGACAACAAACGAGATATTATCGGACTGCTAATCTTAGCTTTACTCGTTTTAATTATCCTGCCAGCACCCAGATTTGTGCTGAATTTATTGCAAATTTAATTTTTGTTAATTGTTAATAGTTGATGGTTAATAGCAATGAACGATTAACCATTAACCATTAACAGCCTTAACGCAAATGTTTAACTAGAAACGAGATGACACAGACAATTCAAGTTATCGGTGGTGGACTAGCTGGGACAGAAGCGGCGTGGCAAATTGCCCAGGCGGGAATACCAGTAGTTTTGCATGAAATGCGCCCACTGCGATCGAGTCCTGCCCATCATACCGAACATTTAGCAGAATTAGTCTGTAGTAATTCTTTCGGGGCGCAGGCAAGCGATCGCGCGGCGGGATTGTTGCACGAAGAACTGCGTCAATTGGGTTCCGTTGTAATAGGCAAAGCTGACAGCCACGCCGTTCCTGCTGGTGGTGCTTTAGCTGTAGACAGGGGACAATTCAGCCAAGATTTAACCGAAACACTGTCTCGCCATCCCCTGATTCAACTGCAACGGGAAGAACTTCACGCCATTCCAGAAGGAATTGTTGTGCTGGCGACTGGTCCTTTAACTAGCCCCGATTTAGCCGCCGATTTGCATCGCTTTACAGGGATGGAATATCTCAGCTTTTTCGATGCTGCTAGCCCAATTATTGTGGGAGAATCGATTAACCGCGATATTGCTTTTCTTGCCTCTCGTTATGACAGGGGGGATGCAGCTTATCTCAACTGTCCGATGAATAAAGAGCAATACTTGCAGTTTTGGCAAGCGTTGTGTGAGGCAGAACAAGCAGAATTAAAAGATTTTGAGCGAGAAAATGCTAAATTCTTTGAAGCCTGTTTGCCGATCGAAGAACTTGCCCGACGCGGGGAGGATACCATGCGTTATGGACCTCTCAAACCTGTAGGCTTGTTTGATGCTCGTAAGGGAGACTTTCGCGCCCCAGAAAATCAATCGGAACGCCCTTATGCGGTGGTACAACTGCGACAAGAAGATAAGGCGGGGCAGTTGTGGAATATGGTGGGATTTCAGACAAATTTACGCTGGGGCGAACAAAAGCGTATATTTCAAATGATTCCAGGTTTGGAAAATGCCGAGTTTGTGCGGTTGGGAGTGATGCACCGCAACACGTTTATCAATGCGCCGCAGTTATTGCAACCGACATTACAGTTTAAAAACCGTCCGACTCTACTCGGTGCAGGGCAGTTAATCGGGACGGAAGGTTATACAGCAGCGGCGGCTGGCGGCTGGCTGGCGGGAACGAATGCGGCGAGAATTGCTTTAGGTAAAGAACCTTTAGCTTTACCACCGACGACGATGATGGGAGCATTATTTGAATTTATCAGCTCTGCTGCCCCAAAACACTTTCAACCGATGCCACCTAATTTCGGCATTTTGCCCGATTTGGGCGAGAAAATTAAGCAGAAGCAGCTCAGATACGGCAGATATCGCGATCGCTCTTTGTCAGATCTTGCCAGTTGGAAAGCAGGGTTATCTTTGGGACTAGTTAGCGTTTGACTCTAGTATTTTTAAGTATTGTAAGTTCAGGTGGGCACTGCCCACCTTACTAGCCCCTAGCTCCTTTTTACCCGCCGATCGCACTAACAACTGCCCCTTCATAGGCAGTATTTACAGCCACGTCTTTCCAAGCGTCTAACTCTGTCTTGACTGATTCTAGTTTTGTTTCAATTGCACTCACGGCATCTGCACCTAAAGCTAGCCTTAAGGGTGGGTTGTCGCTATTTACGGCTTGAACCATTGCTTCAGCAGCTTTGACGGGATCGCCTGGTTGCTTGCCGTCCATATCTTGCAGCCACTGACGGAAGCCACTGATTACAGATTCGTAGTCGGCGATTTGAGTATCAGCTAAAACGAGCGATCGCCCGTTGAAATCCGTTCTAAATGCCCCTGGTTCGACGATGATAATTTTAATTCCTAACGACTCTACTTCCTTAGCTAGTGATTCAGACAGGGCTTCTAAAGCAAATTTAGTTGCACAATAAATTCCAGCGCCAGGAAAAGAAACAAAACCACCTACAGAAGAAAGATTGAGAATGTATCCGCTGCGATGCTGTCGCATAGAAGGTAACACTGCCCGCATCATATTCAGCGCCCCAAAAACATTAGTCTCAAACTGGTGGCGAGTTGCTTCATCGCTGAGTTCTTCCAATGCCCCCATTGCACCGTAGCCTGCATTGTTTACTAACACGTCAATGCGTCCGAATTTGGCGATCGCTTGTTCTACTGCTGCTTTAATTTGTTCTGGCTTAGTGACATCTAGCTGTACTGCTAAAGCGCGATCGGGATGTTTTGTTTGAATGTCTTCAACTTGCTGGGGATTTCGTGCCGTTACCACGACTTTCTCACCCCGATCTAATACTGCTTGAGCGATCGCTCTACCGAAACCACTGGAACTACCAGTAATCAACCATACGCGAGAATTTTGTAGAGATGTCATAAAACTCTCCAATTGCTAGATTGGTCATTTGTCATTGGTCATTTGTCATTTGTGAGTGGCTAGTAGCTGGATTTTTTGCTAGTCACTAGCCACTAGCTACTAATAGCTGACAACTGTTAAACCATATGTTGATAAATTCCAATTAAGTTACCATCAGGATCGCGTAGATAAGCGGTCTTAAGATCGTAGCTAGGATTGCTCATTGGCTCTCTAGTAAATTTAATTCCTTTATGTTTTAGTTCGTGACAAACTGATTCTACATCGGCAACCACAAAAACCAACACAGCGCGATCTTGACATTCTGCATAAAGTGGTAGGCGATCGCTACCAATCATTTCTGCCATTTCTTGCCGCTGCGATATAGCTAATTTCAAATCTCCAGCAGCAAACTCAGCATACCCCTCTTGGCTAGCATCTACTATTACCTTAAATCCCATGATATCCCGATAGAAAGCAAAGCAAGCTTTTAAATCGGTTACTAAAAGTCTGGTGTAAGAAGTATGGACTTGCATGATTTATTTGTTACTTGTCATTTGTCATTTGTCACGCACTACGCGCCACTCTTTACCACTACTCACTACTCACTACTCACTTTTATTTTTCATGAGGTTCGGTAAAAACAACTTCGTATAAGTGAAATTCGTTTTCTGATAAATTTTGCCAATATTCCCGCACAGGTGCAAACTTTGGGTCTTTTATAAGTAACTCAAAATTATCGAGAGTCCGCCAAAAACCATAATTCATCGTGCGCGTTCCATCGAGCGAACGGTGAAAATTTGCCGATAATAGGTCGGGATGTTCTAGGGCGATTGTGACGTTTTCTCGCTCTAATTGAATTAAACGAGACTGATTTTCTGGCTTCATTCTAAACTCTCCTAAGTGAACTAGACGACCTGGAGAAATTTGCAGATCTGCTGATTCCGGCAAAGAGATTGTCACTTCATATATGTGGGAGTCGAGCAAATGAAAATTAGATAATTTAGCTGCTCCCCGCGCCTGCACTTCAGAATTTTCGAGAAAAGCTTTGTAATCTTCCAGAGTTTTCCATTGAGCGTAGTTTAACACTCTTATACCATCTAAGCTTTTGTGGAGACTAGATGAAACAAAACCAGGTTGGTACTTTACTTCTGCCTCGACGAATTCCACAATGCTATTGATGAGTTCCTGCTGTTGTTCTGGTGCTACCGCAAAAATAATGATGACTGTAATGAATTCGTTGTGTTTGGCTATGGTAGGCATTTTTTTACCTCGACTTAGCTACAGCAATCCTCAACGATCGCTCGACTCAATTTTGCCTGTTAAGAAATACTGTATTGAATACGATAAAGGCTACTGATTCCTGTTAGATAAAGTGTTTGACAATTGCCGTTTTGTCTCCAGGCTAAATTAGTAATGACTTCAGGCGCGTAAATGCGGTCTTTCAATTCACCGCTGGGGGAGAAGATCCAAATACCTTTTGGACCAGCAGAGTAAACATTTCCCTCAGTATCAATCGCCATTCCATCTGCATTCCAGTCATCGGAATCGCCTGTCATTTGAGCAAAGACGCGATCGCTTGTTAAAGTCCCATCAGGCTGAACGTCAAAACAATAAATAGTACGAGTTGCAGAATCATTGATATAGAGTCGTTTCTCGTCGGGAGAAAATACTAAACCATTTGGTAAAGCTAAATCTTTGACTTGTAGGGAAAGTTGACCATCGGGTGAAATTTTATAAACTCCATTAAATTCTAACTCCTTGCCCTGACTCATTTCGGGCAAGCCGTAGGGCGGATCGGTAAAATAAATACTGCCATCGCTGCGGATTGTTAAATCGTTAGGACTGTTGAACCGTTTGCCTTCATAACGATCGGCAAGAACAGTTATGCTTCCATCTACTTCAGTGCGAGTGATGCGGCGATCGCGATTTTCGCAAGCAACTAAGCGTCCTTGAGGATCGAAGGCTAATCCAGAGGCGTTTCCCGCTGGTTGACGAAATATTTCTACCCTATCTTTAGCAGCAAGTTTGTGAATGGCATCGCCTTGGGCATCGCAAAACAGCAAGTAATTACCGGATGCATTGCAAACTGGTCCTTCTAAAAATGTAAACCCAGTCGCTACCCGCTCTAAATTGAAAAAATCGAGGCTGCGGGTTTGAGCGTAATACTGGACAAACTCATCAAATGTTATGGCAAGTTGATGGATAATATCCGCGATCGCATCTGTTACGGCTGAACCATGCCCCTCTGCCCAACACGCAAATAGTTGTAGTTCTGCATCTAAATACCATTCTGGCTCGCCATTTGCTAATCGCGCTGCCTTCAGGTTAGATGGGGCGACATTAACATAGGTAACAGGTCGTTTCAATGCTTGCGAGAACTTTTGCGCTACTTCGTCAAATGAAATTGCTTCAGTACCAGTCAATGTATAGCTTTTGTTCTCATGTCCCGATTCGCTCAAGCAGATAGCAGCCACAGCAGCAACATCACGGGCATCCACATGGGAGATTTTGGTATTTCCTACGGTACTATAAATTGCCCCTTGCTGGGCAATAGTTGGAGCAAACCAGCGCATGTTTTGCATGAACATATTCGGTCGTAAGTGAGTCCATGCCATGTTAGAGGCTTCAATTTGTCGTTCTACTAGCCGATGCCATTGCTGAAACGTGCTAGGTAAGGCAGGATCGAGTTCAGCTCCCATAACCGAGAGTTTTACTATATGCTGGACTCCTGCCCGTTGCGCTGCCCGCACAAAATTTGATTCCATCTCAACTTGATGCAGATCGTTGGATGTAACGAGAAATGCTTTTTCTATTCCCTGCAATGCTGTATCTAATGTATCGGGGTGTAGAAAGTCTCCTCGAACGACTTCAATTCCCTGTTCTTTTAGATGTGTTGCCTTTGTCGGATCGCGCACCATTACCCGCAACGGAATATTCTTTCTAGCCAAAAGCTTTACAACTTCACCGCCGATATTTCCAGTTGCACCTGTAATCAGAATGGTCATGTTGCTTTCCTGTAGTTGAGATTACGTTCTCGGTTACAGCCAACTTCTCATACTAAAAGCTACTCTGTCATAGTCAAGCACTTCACCTGTAATCTTTAGAATCTGCCTCACCTAATTTTTTATTTTCGACCCTGCAAGAATTAGAATTGCCGCATCCAGAGGATATTAGCATCAGTGCCGATCGATGCGATACTAGCTATTTTTCCAGGTTGACTGGTGAAGCATCTGACCAATTACCCATTACCAACTACCAACTACCAATTGACGCGCTTCTATCGGTTCTCCCGTCAAACTAAAAGCCCGTACTTCAGTAATTTTGACCGTGACTAATTTCCCCTTAAGTTGCGTAATATCGCCGTCAAAGAACGTCAGACGATTTCCTCGCGTTCTTCCCATTACTTGCTGGGGATTTTTGGGATTTTGGTCTTCTACCAGAACTTCCTCAAGTCTACCTAAATAGCGTTGCGATCGCGCTTGGGCTGTGGTGGCAACTAAATGATTCAATCTTTGCAGGCGATCGCTCTTGACTTCTTCGCTGAGTTGTGCATCCCACAAGGCGGCGGGAGTGCCAGGACGCGGGGAGTAAGCTGCGGTATTCAAATGGTCGAAACCAATATCTGCAACCAACTTCAAGGTATTTTCAAACTGTGCCTCGGTTTCCCCAGGAAAGCCAACAATGGCATCAGCACTAATGGAAGCATCTGGCATCAGTTGCCGAATTTTATCGATAATCCGCCGATATTTTTCGTGCGTGTAACCCCGTGACATCCGCTTAAGGACTTCATTATCGCCCGATTGGAAGGGAATGTGAAAATGCTCGCATACCTTTGGTAGTTCTGCACAAGCACGGATCAACCGTTCGGTAAAGTAACGGGGATGGCTGGTAGCAAACCGGAGGCGATCGATTCCTGGTACGTCGTGGACGTAGTACAGTAAGTCTGTCAGCGTGTGTAAGTGTCTGCCTTCTGGGGTAGTTCCTGGTAAGTCGCGTCCGTAGGCATCAATATTTTGACCGAGTAGGGTAATTTCTTTGTATCCCTGCTTGCCCAACTCTATCATCTCGGCTTCGATCGCTTCCGGCGTGCGAGACTGTTCTACGCCACGCACGTTAGGAACTACGCAGTAAGTACAGCGTTCGTTGCAACCATAGATAACGTTAACCCATGCCGTTACCGTACTATCGCGGCGCGGTTTAGTAATATCTTCGACAATTTGAATTGGTTCGGTTGCTACAACTTGGTTGCCATCGAATACCTGTTCTAGCAAATCTGCCAAACGGTTAGCGTGTTGCGGTCCCATGACGAGATCGATTTCCGGTACTCGTCGCAGTAGTGTTTCGCCTTCCTGCTGTGCCACGCAACCAGCTACAACTATGGTTAAGTCTGCTTGTTCCTGCTTCCGCTTCGCTTGTCTGCCTAGGTAGGAATAAACTTTTTGCTCGGCGTTGTCCCGAATCGTGCAAGTATTGTAGAGAAGTAAATTTGCTTCATTCGGGTCTTCTGACCACTCGAAGCCCATATCTTCCAGGATACCAGCCATGCGTTCGGAATCAGCCTTGTTCATCTGGCAGCCAAAAGTGGTGATGTGATAGCGGCGGTTAGCAGTGGTCATTGCGTACAGACAAGTGGGGATTTAGCTTTGTATTCACTAATTATAGATTTTTGCATAGATGTTTACGGCTCTCCCGATCCGACTAGAAGCTAATTTTCAATACATTTAGTAAAAAATATTACCTTGGAATAATTTTTATTACGCAAAATTACCGTATTATAATTATTACTACCCCTAAACTGGGTGCAAAGCTCGATGAAGAAAGTTTCTGTTATTGTCTTGGTTTATAAAAGTGAGCCATATATTGCAGCGACAATTCATTCATTGCTAGCACAGACTTACAAGAATTTTGAAATTTTGGTTATCGATGATGGTTCGCCCGATCGCAGTGTAGAAATTTGCCAGCAATTTCACGATTCTCGCATCAAAATTATTCGTCAAGAAAATCACGGCGTACCAGCAGCAAGAAATACGGGAATTCGTCACGCACAAGGGGAATACATCGCCTTTTTAGATGGAGACGATTTGTGGTTGCCGCAAAAATTAACAAAACAAATCGCGCATTTAGAATTATCTCCTTTTGTTGGAATGAGTTTTTGTCGTTCGGGATTTGTAGATGAAAATGGCAAGTGTTTAGGCACTTACCAAATGCCAAAATTAAAAGAAATTAATTTATCGTATCTACTACGTTGCAATCCAATTGGTAATGGTTCGGCAGGAGTCATACGTCGAAAAGTTTTAGAAGATATCAAATTTACACATCAGCGTGATGGAAAATTAGAAGACTGTTATTTTGACGAGGAATTCAGGGTATCGGGAGGAGAAACTGATTTTTTACTGCGAATTTTGATTCAGACTAAATGGGAAATTGAAGGAATTCCCGCAGCTTTAACACTATACAGAGTAAATTCTAGTGGGATGACAGCAAATCTCCTGAAACGGTTAGAATCTGCCAGCCAAGAAATAGAAAAGACACGTTTATACGCGCCAGAATTAAACTTGCACTGGCGCGGAAAGATTAAAGCCTACTATATCAGGTATTTAGCCCGCAGTGCCGTGCGTTTTCGAGAAAGAAAAATTGCTATCAAATTAATGCATCAAGCTTTAGCCAACTACTGGCTAATGTTAATTGAAGAACCTTATCGCACTTTCTCAACTCTAGTAGCTACTTACTTGCTCCTGCTGCTACCGCAAAAATTATATAATCAAATTGAGACTTTAGCAGTAAAAGCGATCGGCACTATCCAAGAACGGCAGATTAGACAGGATACTTTAATTATTCGTAATTGAGCAGGGGCAAGGGGTTAAAGAGACAAGGAGGACAAGGGAGAATTGCAATCTAAAATCCAAAATCTAAAATCTAAAATCGAAAGATGAATACTAAAGAAGAAATTTTACAAGAAATTGATTCCCTCAGCGAACCACAATTGCAGGAAGCGTTAGAGTTAATTCGTACTGTGAAACAAAAGCCTACTCCAGAAGGTAAGGCATTTAAAGCGTATTTAGAAAGCGAAGAAAAATGGTCAGGAGTGTATCGTCGTCTTGCAGATTCCTGAATTTGTACCGAAAGCTGTTGTGCTAGCCATTCACCAACGCCAAGTTGAAAAATTTGGTGGACTTGATGGTATTAGAGATGAAGGATTGCTGGATTCAGCTTTAGCACAACCTCAAGCTACTTTTTTTGAGGAGTTGCTACATCCAACTATTTCTACACAAGCTGCGGCTTACTTGTATCACCTTGCTAAAAACCATCCGTTTTTAGATGGGAATAAGCGTACTGCTTTTGCTACCACCATTGCTTTTTTGAGAATAAATGGCTACGAACTAAGCATGAGTGAAGAAGCGGCTTATAATATGGTAATGCAGGTGGCTCAAGGGGAGATAAGTAAGGAAGAACTTGCACAAATATTAGAACAACACCTACGATCGCAGTAAGTTTATATAAATACTGAGAAGGCGATCGCAGACAAACTATCTTGTCATGCACTACTCACTACTCACTACTCACTTCCCATATGAGAGATTTGCGGGGATTTATCAAACTTCTAGAACAGAGAGGACAACTGCGGCGAATTACCGCATTAGTCGATCCAGATTTAGAAATTGCTGAGATTTCTAACCGAATGTTACAACAGGGTGGTCCTGGGTTGTTGTTCGAGAACGTCAAAGGTTCGCCCCATCCTGTAGCAGTTAACTTAATGGGGACGGTAGAAAGAATCTGCTGGGCGATGAACATGCAGACACCTCAAGAATTAGAGGAACTGGGGAAAAAGCTGAGTATGCTACAACAGCCAAAGCCGCCGAAGAAGATTTCTCAAGCAGTGGAATTTGGCAAGGTGTTGTTTGATGTCGTCAAAGCCAAACCAGGAAGAGACTTTTTTCCCGCCTGTCAGCAAGTCGTCATTCAAGGCGACGAACTTGATTTAAATAAACTGCCCCTGATCCGTCCCTATCCAGGCGATGCAGGCAAAATTATCACACTGGGCTTAGTTATTACTAAAGATTGCGAGACAGGTACGCCTAACGTTGGCGTGTATCGCTTGCAATTACAATCGCGCCATACGATGACAGTACATTGGTTGTCGGTACGCGGTGGGGCAAGACATTTGCGGAAAGCCGCAGAACGGGGTAAGAAATTAGAAGTGGCGATCGCCCTTGGTGTAGATCCTTTAATTATCATGGCAGCGGCGACACCAATTCCTGTAGATTTATCGGAATGGCTGTTTGCCGGACTCTATAGCGGTTCTGGCGTGAATTTAGCCAAGTGCAAAACAGTAGATTTAGAAGTCCCCGCCGACTCCGAATTTGTCTTAGAAGGAACTATTACCCCAGGTGAAGTTTTACCCGATGGTCCTTTTGGCGATCATATGGGTTACTATGGCGGTTTGGAAGATTCGCCTGTGGTGCGTTTTCAATGTGTAACGCATCGTCAAGATCCAATTTACCTAACTACATTTAGCGGTCGTCCGCCCAAAGAAGAAGCAATGATGGCGATCGCCCTCAATCGGATCTATACTCCGATTCTGCGGCAGCAAGTTTCAGAAATCGTCGATTTCTTCCTCCCCATGGAAGCCTTAAGCTACAAAGCGGCGATTATCTCCATTGATAAAGCTTATCCTGGACAAGCGCGGCGAGCAGCACTAGCTTTTTGGAGTGCCTTACCCCAATTTACCTATACTAAGTTTGTGATTGTAGTAGATAAAGACATCAATATTCGCGATCCGCGCCAGGTAGTGTGGGCGATTAGTTCCAAAGTTGACCCCACTAGAGATGTCTTCATTTTGCCTAATACTCCCTTCGATAGCCTCGACTTCGCCAGCGAGAAAATTGGTTTGGGGGGACGGATGGGAATTGATGCGACAACCAAAATCCCCCCCGAAACCGAACACGAATGGGGCGCGCCTTTAGAATCCGATCCTGAAGTAGCGGCGATGGTAGAAAGGCGCTGGGCTGAATATGGTTTGGCAGATTTGCAATTAGGAGAAGTCGATCCAAATTTATTTGGTTACGACATGAGTTAAATTGGTTCGAGCTAAATATTTCTCTGCTTTGATTCGCTTGTTAAAATTCTCGTATGACTGAAGCATTGCCGCAACCCACATCGAACGCAGTTCCCTTACCTGCCAACGAAGCAGAACGATTAGCAGCGTTGCGGCGATATCACATTCTCGACACTCCGCCTGAAACGGCATTCGATCGCATTACGACATTGGCAGCACGTCTATTTGACGTGCCAATTGCCTTAATTTCCCTGGTAGACGATTCGAGAGCTTGGTTCAAGTCTTGCTATGGCTTTGATTTGTCCCAAGTCCAACGAGATGCCACTATTTGTAGCTTTGCCTTATTGTATAACGATCTTTTGGTCGTTCCCGATGCCCAACTCGACGATCGCTTCAGCTGCAACCCATTCGTGCAAAGCGACCCAGGATTGCGCTTCTATGCGGGTGCGCCTTTGATAACTCAGGATGGCTTTAATCTGGGGACTCTCTGCTTGTTAGATCTGAAGCCGCGCCGCGTCTTAACAGAAGAGGAAAAAGCAACGCTAAGCGACCTAGCAGCTATGGTAGTAGACGAACTAGAACTACGGCTGGCAGCGCGGCGAATTGCCCAAACGGATGCTGCCCTGCTGGAAATGACTCAGGGTGTTGCTACCGTGACTGGCGCAGCGTTTTTCCAAGCTTTGGTACAACACTTTACGAAAGTTTTGGGAGTCGAGTACGCCTACATTGGTTTGTTGGTTCGCGAGGAAGCAGAAGCAGTGACAACGATCGCCGCTTGTGCCAAAGGTGAAATTGTTGACAACTTTACTTACTTGCTGCGCGATACTCCCTGTCAAGAGGCAATCTGGCAGCGAAAACTGTGTTGCTATCCCAGTGGAGTGCAAGCCCTTTTTCCCCATGCCCCCCTTCTAGAACCCCTAAACGTGGAAAGCTATGCGGCGATTCCGTTCTTCGACTCTAGCGGGAATCCACTCGGATTGCTAGGGATAATGGATAGTAAACCTCTAGAAAACACTCAGGTGGCAGAAACTCTGCTTGCCATTTTTGCCTTACGAACCGCCACCGAACTAGTGCGACAGCAAACCGAGATCGCACGGCAACAGGTACAAAATCAGCTAGAGAATCTCGTCGAACAACGCACCGCCCAGTTATCGAAAACAAATGAATTACTCCGCTTAGAAATTATCGAACGACAGCAAGCCAAAGCCGCCCTGCAAAAAGAGCAGGAGTTACTTAAAGCACTGCTCGATCGCGTCCAGGCAGGTATCGTGGCGTGTAATGTCAAGGGCGTTTTAACACTATTTAATCGAGCAGCACGGGAATTTCATGGCTTGCCAGAGCAACCCCTGCCACCGGAGCAATGGGCAGAGTACTACGATCTCTATCTCTCAGACGGCAAAACGCGCATGTCTAAAGAAGAGATTCCCCTGTTTCGAGCCTTGCAGGGGCAGCCCGTTGACAACGTGGAAATGAGCATCGTACCCAAGCAGGGAACGGCACGGACGCTGTTAGCTAGCGGACGGGCGATCGCCGATGCCCAAGGCAAGAAACAAGGTGCAGTCGTCGTCATGCACGACATTACAGAACGCAAACAAGCTGAAGCCGAACGCGCCCAGTTGATTTGGGAGCAATCGGCTCGTCGGGAAGCAGAAGCAGCAAACCGAATTAAAGATGAGTTTTTAGCCGTACTTTCCCACGAACTGCGAACGCCGCTCAACCCAATTTTGGGCTGGACAAAACTGTTACGTAGCCATCGCCTGGAGCCAGCGAAAGCAGAGATGGCTTTAGAAACGATCGAGCGCAATGCCAAACTGCAAGCACAACTAATTGAAGATTTGCTCGATATTTCGCGCATTCTTCAAGGCAAGTTGCACCTGAAGGCGGCTACTGTCGATTTGACTGAAATTATTCAAGCTGCAATTGAAACCGTGCGTCTGTCGGCGATCGCTAAATCAATTGAAATTAAGTTCGAGTGCGACGATCTCTTTCAGTCGCCAATTCAAGTTTCTGGGGATGCAGGTCGCCTCCAGCAAGTCATGTGGAATTTGTTGTCAAATGCGATCAAATTCACTCCCAACGGCGGACGAGTTGAAGTGTCGCTGAGCAGAGGGAAGAGGGCTGAGGGAGCTGAGGGAGCTGAGGGAGCTGAGGGAGAAAAACACGCACCACGACGCGGCTTTATTGCGCCGTACGACGGCGCAACCGCCCGCTTCACCACGCACCACTCACCACTCACTGCCGACTCCCCACTCCCCACTCCCCACTCCCCAAATTACGCTCAAATCCAAGTTACCGATACGGGCAAAGGCATCACTGCCGAATTTTTGCCCTACGTCTTTGAATATTTCCGCCAGGAGGACGGCTCTACCACGCGCGCGTTTGGCGGCTTAGGTTTGGGGCTGGCGATCGTCCGCTACTTAGTCGAATTGCATGGTGGAACTGCGAGCGCCACCAGCCCTGGTGCGGGTCAAGGGTCTACTTTTACAGTCAGGCTACCATCGCTCCAGACAGCCAAAGTTAACGATCGCGCGATCGCCAATTCCTTCACCATTGCTGCTCGTCCTACACCGCTTACAGACATGCACGTTCTGCTCGTAGATGATGATGCAGACACTCGCGATTTCGTTGCTTTCGTGTTGGAACAGTCTGGTGCAATTGTTACTACTGCTGCATCAGCTCTTGAGGCTCTACAACTAATAAAGCAGTCTATTCCAGATATTCTACTCAGCGATTTGGGAATGCCAGAAATGGATGGCTATATGTTGATGCGCCAGGTGCGGGCATTGGAAACAGCAGCTAAGAAAATTCCCGCGATCGCCTTAACTGCCTATGCTGGAGACAGCGATCGCGCCGCAGCGATCGCTGCTGGATTTCAACACCACGTCTCCAAGCCTGTCGCACCAGAGGAGTTATTACAGGTGATTGTAGCTTTAAAAATCCAGACAACCCCACCCGCCTGACGGCTCCCTCCCCTTGCTAAGGGGAGGGGTCTTATTTCAAGAATGAGGAACGTAACTGTCAAAGTTAACACCGCTCGCGGATCGCCCCTGTTAAGTCCGCCCGCGATAGATTAGCTCCGCTTAAGTCAGCTCCACTCAAATTAGCATCGCTCAAATCCGCCGCCGTCAGATCGGCTCCACGCAAATTTGCGCCGCTGAGGTTGGCTCCCCGCAACTTTGCCCAACCGAAATTAACTTGGCTTAAATTCAAATGACTCAGATCGGCACACATCAAATTAGCATTGATGAAATACCTATCCCCTGCTGCATAGCGCCTTTTTAAGACTTCAACGCTCAATTGAGGCAATAAAGTGCAAGACTTACCACTATAACACCATCTAGCAGCTACTAAGCTCGCAGCAGTATTAATTGCTATTTCGTCTGAGGTAGGTAGGACGATACCATTACAGCCATCCCACTCACCGCCGAGCGTGAAAGCTACATCCTGGGCTGCATAACCAGAATCGAACAAGAGAACGGGTTTTTCTCGAGCGCGATCGCCTAAACTAGCGATATTTCTCCAAGATGACAGCTTTTGTAGTAAATCTTTATGATTCGCCACTTTGAAACCCCTTGACAATTCGTGACAATTCTGATTTCTCATCCGTACTGACGCGGCTGGGAGAACCGCCAATAATTCCCTCGTAGTTGCTAAAGGCATCAGTAATTTCGGGGCCGTCAGCACTAATTGTATACTCGCGAATGCCGTTGTCGTGCCAGGAACCCCGCATCTTAAACACGTTAATCGCCCGCGACATTTGCCCGCGAATTTCGACGTATTGCAATAATAAAATCGTATCCGTAATTGTCGAAATATGCGATTCTGTAATCGAATGCGCTCCCATAAATCGATCGGTGGTATTGGTAAAAAATCCCGTAATTTCCTCTTGTTTGGCAAAACCAGTCGCACCAATGACGAATTGCCGAAAGGCATTGTTACTTACTCCCCGCGCTAAGGCTGAAAGCGAGTCGATTGCTACCCTAGCTGGTTTAAATTCAGCGATCTGTGATTTAATAATTTGCAAATGGTCTTCTAATCCTGCCGATTCGGGATAAGCACAAATAATCTTTAACAGCCCTTGTTTCTCTAAGTCTTCAAAATCAATTCCCCAAGAATAAGCATTGCGCGACAACTGAGCGCGAGATTCTTCGTAGGCAAATAAAATTGCTCGTTCGCCACTGCGACAGGCAGTTTCCAGAAACTTGCTGACTAATAATGTCTTACCCGTACCAGTAGCCCCTGTTGCCAAAATAATCGAATCTTTGAAGAAACCACCACCGCACATTTCATCTAACGTCTTCACGCCAGAGGAAACCCGCACGTTAGAGGAACGCTGTGTCAAGCGCATTGCACCCAAGGGGAAGATATTCACTCCATCGTTAGTAATCGTGAAGGGATATTCCCCTTTCATATGCGTCGTACCGCGCAGTTTCAAAATTTCCATCGTGCGACGACGGCGTTCTCCTTCTAAAACATTACGGACGATCGCCACATTATCGGCGACAAACTCTTCTACACCAAAAGAAGCGATCGCGCCATATTCTTCCGTGCGTTCGGTAGTAATTACCGTTGTGACGCCAATCTGCTTCAGCCTTGCTACCAAGCGAAAAATTTCCCGTCGAACGACGGCGGCTGCTTCATACTGCTGAAAAACTGCGGTGATCGAGTCGATCGCTACCCTTTTTGCCTTATATTTATTGATAGCGTATTGCAATCGCTCGATCAAAGCCGATAAATCGAAGTTCCCAATCACTTCTTGACCTTCTGGATCGGGAGAAGCGTCTAAAATAAACAACTTCCCTTCATCAATTAGTTTTGGTAAGTTCCAGCCAAAACTATAGGCGTTTTTGATAATATCGCTCGGGGATTCTTCAAAAGTAACAAATACACCTGGTTCGTCAAAAAAAAGTATCCCGTTGTACAAGAATTGGACTGAAAATAATGTTTTACCAGTTCCCGACGTGCCGCTAAATAGAGTCGTCCTTCCTAGCGGTAAACCACCATGACTGATATCGTCAAACCCCTCAATCATGGTACGAATTTTTTGTACGCCAGTCCCATTGAGGCTGTTCTTATCTTGTTTGCCGCCGGAGGTGATTTCGCTCATCGCTTTGAGTTCAATGGTGATTCAACCAAATCGAATTTTTTTTGTTATCTACCAATCCAATTTTACTGAAGATTATCTCATAAGAAAGCAGCAAAATCACTCCTCAAGTGCTTCTGCCTCAACTAGTTCTTCGTAGAGCAAATCTAAGCCAATTAACACCTTTTCGCGATCGGAAAGATCGCCGATGATTTTTCGTACTGGCGGGGGCAAAATTTTGGATAGCGTCGGTGTAGCTAAAATTTTATCCTCTTCTGCAAGTTGAGGGCTTTTTAGCACGTCAATTACTTTGAGGGCGTATACTCCTTTAAACTCTTGTTCTAGGATATTTCTCAGGGTTCTTAATGCGCGAATGGAGTTAGGAGTATTCCCAGCTACATATAACTTCAAAACGTATGTTTTTTTGGGTGCGTTCATGGTAAAGACACAGAAGCGATCGGAGGTAGAAGCTTACCATTTATTATGCTACCAAAGTTTAATTGATACATCGATCGTCTAAGACACGGAAGTGCGATAAACTTCGCAAAGGTGAGCGAGAACATCAATTAAAGTCAAGCGGTAGTCTAGCAGTACATTGTCATTCCGTCCTTCCAGTTTAAGCTGTTTGGAAAATTCATCGATTAATTCCATATGAATTTCAATAATTTGAGGCACGGGAACTTTAGCATCAAAAACTACATTAATAAATCGATCTATCTGTTGTTTTACTGTAGTATCGTTGGTAAAGTAAAGCAGTAGGAGCTGACAATAATCAGCTTTTAGTTGTTGTCGGAACTCCCGATCGCGATTCAGTGACATTTGCGAGAATAAGCTTTGGCGTTCTCTTTGTTTGTGTCCATCCATGCAGTCAATTGGTAAGTCCTTTCAGGAAAATAGCTGGCAGGAGAGCAATCTTGTTATTATATATTTTCTTAATACTATTTTTAGATTTTCTTAATGTCAAAGGTCGGTTGAATTTGCCTGCCTTCCCGCGTGGGAGAGTGTTAGGCGATCGAACTAAATAAATTTAGATTTAAATCGAGCGAGTGATGAACTTATAAATTCATTAAGACTGGAAAAAAATAAAAAGATCTATTGGTAAAAACAAACAAAATATAGTAAGTATAAGAGCAGGTTGCTCTGTTTAATGCAGGCTATCAATGCAGGCTAAATGCAACTCGATCGCCAACTATTGAGTCAGCATTTCTATCTATAGAAGGGTGTCAGTTCCGCTCCTCTTGTTAAGATAATTAAACTAAATTAAAACATTATAGCGTTTTCTGGCTGGCGTTTCTTTTCACAACTACAGTTTGAGAGACTATAACTGTTATGTACGTGGTATGTACGCGGCTTCTTCACCGAAGCAGTTATAACTGTAGTCGGAGTCTTGACTGCTTGGCAGTTTGAGAGTGAAGTATCCATCTAGTTAGCAAAACATCGGCGGCAAAGATGAAAATGCCCAACGTATTTTTAAGCGTTAGGTTGGTGGACTGATTACCCGATCTTTGTTGCCCGCCCACTTACTACTCGATTGCCTCATGTCAAAGTCCAAGTACAACTTAGGTGACTTTATCGAGACTGTGCCTAGCTGTTTGCAAATGGCTACTTTGGCTATGGCGTGGGAAATTTTCAACCAGGGACACGATCGCTTGGTCGTGCTAGATCGACAACAAGCGCCGTTAGGAGTGCTGCACGTACGGCAGTTGCTTTCCCAAGGGCTACGAGTAGCAAGTAACAGTAAGAATACCAAGCAGTCCCCATTAAAAGCAACCACATTAAAAGCAATCGCTCGCCTGCTAGAACCTGTAGAAACGCTGCCAGCTCAGTTTAGCTTGGAACAGTTCCAATTGCACTTGGACTCCCGATCGCAGCAAGGCGATCGCCCAGTGGCGATTGTCGATGCCGAGGGTAATTTTTTAGGGCTACTAGAGCAAGCAAAATTATGGAAATTTCTCGCGGGTAGGAAGGAAGAAGGCGATCGCGTGGCAAGAGCAACCGCGATCGTTGCCCCAGTCGATCCTGGAATTGAGCCAGCCCAACTCGACCCGATCGTGCAGCTACTAGAAAAACTGCCTCTACCATTGATGTTACAAACAAGTTTTGGCGAAGTTATTGCCCAGAACCCAGCCTGGAATCGGCAATTTGGTAACATGGGCAATCCCGAAGCAGTCCGGCAAGAAGTGGAAGCTATTTTGAATTTGGCTGAAACTCAGCAATCGATCGTCGAGCCAGAATCGACAACGGTAGGAGAGTTCGTAGAAGCAAGTGGAGACGATCGGCACTCGAGCGATCGGAGTGCGGCAATTTATCACTCTAGCTTCACAACATGGCACGAACAAGTCTCTCTATTGTCTGCGGCTGATGCTGCCAACTCTCATGCCGTCAATGACACGATCCGCTACTGCCAGCAGGGGGAAGAAGAGGGGACTTGTATCTGTGTTTGTCCAGGACAGTATGGACAAGACCGAGTCTGGCAATTTCTCAAAATTCCTTTACAAATCTCAGTTATCAGCCGTCAACAGCAGTCCGAGCGCATTTGGTTGTTAATGGCAACAGATGTCACGGAACAGCAGCAGATGGCATCGGAGTTGGCTGCCAAGAATGCCGATTTGATTCAACTGAATCGCTTGAAAGATGAGTTTCTCGCTTGTATCAGCCACGAATTGCGGACACCCCTGACGGCAATGCTGGGACTGTCTACCCTGCTGAAAGATCAAGCACTCGGACAGCTCAACGAACGTCAAGCGCGCTACGCCAGGTTGATCCACGAAAACGGACGACATCTGATGAGCGTGGTCAACGATATTCTAGATTTGACCCGCATGGAGACGGGACAGATAGAACTCACCCTCGAACCAGTCCAGGTTCGCAAAGTCTGCGAGCGGGCGATCGAACAAGCGCGACTTGCCTTTAGCCCGAAAAAAAGTAAAACCGATCGGGCGACAGCGGCAGCAGACAGCGATCTCGAACATCGCTTTACCTTGGCGATCGATCCCGATCTAGACATCATCGTCGCGGACGAATTACGCTTGCGCCAGATGCTCGTTCACTTATTGGGAAATGCTTTTAAATTCACGACATCCGGTGGCGAAATCGGTTTGCGGGTTAGCTATTGGGCGGGATGGATTGCCTTTACAGTTTGGGATACGGGAATTGGCATTCCCGAACACCAGCAACACTTAATTTTTCAGAAATTTCAACAGTTGGAAACACCGCTGACGCGCCAATTTGAGGGAACGGGTCTGGGCTTGGTTTTAACTAGAGCGTTAGCTCGCTTGCATGGCGGCGATGTCAGCTTTTTGTCTAAAGAAGGCAAAGGCAGTCAATTTACCTTGCTATTGGCTCCTACACCTCCAAAAAAGAGAACTGGGGGAGCTGGGGAAGCTGGGGAAACTGGGGAGGCTACGGAGCAGGTGAATCTAAGAAATTTACCTGCCAATCTACATCGCCAGTCCTCGGCTAGCGATACTAGTAACAACAAGTTGGCTCGCCGGACAGATGGGCGTAAAGACAGGCGTAAAGACAGCAGTTCCCTAGGGTCTTTGAGTGCTTCAGCCGATCGCCAATTAGTCTTGGTGGTGGAGGCTGCCCCCCGATTTATTGAGGACTTAGCGGAACAGCTGACGAGTTTGGGATATTGGGTCGCGATCGCCCGCTCTGGCACGGAAGCGTTAGAAAAAGCCCGCCGCTTGCAGCCAGGAGTTATATTTATCAATCCCTTGCTACCCCTCCTCTCTGGCTGGGACGTACTGACTTTGCTCAAATCCGATCCGGCTACCAGTCAAATTCCGATTGTCGTTACTACCACGAGAGCGGAAAAAAATCAAGCCCTTTCTCACCGCGCTGATGAATTTTTAAGCTTACCCGTACAGCAGCAAGTCTTACAGCAGTTGATGACCCGCCTGTGTGACGTGCCGTCAGTTAACCACCCTCAGGCTGAATTATCGCATCGCATCCAGAAGTCCGAGCGGCTGACGATTTTGCGGTTAGTTACCCCCAACGCCACACTGTTGAGCGGGGGCGATGCCGATCGGTTAGAATCATCCCTATGCCACTGCCGGATTCTCGAAGCCGACGACCTAGAGCAAGCATCGTTGCTAGCTCGGATTTGGCGACCGAATGCAATTTTGCTGGAACGAGCGATCTGCGAACCCCTAGATTTTTTGCAACAGTTAACTGAATATCCTAGCTTGGTAGATTTACCAATCGTGACCCTAGATCCCGCGATCGCGCAAGCTGCCGATCGCTTAGAGCAACTGAATGTATTTCCGTGTCTGACAAATACGCCACCCTCACCAGAAGTTTTATTGTCCGTGCTACAAATGGCAGCAGGCATTAGTTGGGAATATAGCGTGTTAGTTTTAGATGTTGCCAGCTTAGACGAGTTACCCGACGAACACCGCAGTACCCAAGCTTCTGCTGTAATGATTTGGGCGGAATGGTTGCAGGCTTTAATTCAATATTTGCAAACTGCTGGTTTTCGAGTCGTGATGCCCCACAGTTGGGAGGAAGTGCAGCAGCAAATTCAACAACAAAACGTCGATCTCATGCTCGTTTGTTTGGGAGAATTGCAACTAGCTGAGAAAGCCCGCACCGCGATCGCCGCTTTAGAACAGCAGCACCAACTACCGCCAATTGTGGCTATGGAGCGACTGTTTACCCAAAATGAAGTTAGGGAGCAATTTCCCGCTTACTTAGAGGCAGAAGGGCGATCGCCCCTACCTTCAGAGCCGATTTGTAATTTGGGTAGCACGACCGTAGCATCCGATACAGAGTCGATCGAGCGAGCTTTAGGAGCGATCGCCACGAAAGTCTTACCTTCCTCTCTGTCTATGGAAGAGTTATTGGAAAATATTCACCAAACTCTGTTGGCTCACCCCATGAAGAGAGGCTAGGGAATTCACAATTCACAATTGGTCAATTTACAATTCATTCATAACTGATAACTTTGTACAGACGTTACATGTAACGTCTCTACACTGATAACTGATAACTGATAACTGTTAACTGTTCCCATACGGACGCGGATAGGGTTTGAGGAGATTTTTGGCTCTGTAGACGTGAAAAGTATCTATAACTGCACCGCCGCGCCGAATTGGGACTGTACCGATCTTTTCTATAGATTGGAAATAGAGATTGTAGCGATCGAGAAATTTTTGCTCTTGGACAAAGAGATTATTCGTGATGTATAAAGCATCTTTGCCAAGCCATTCATCTGCTTTTGACCAAAAGGCAAAACCCCTCAAATCTCGATCTAAAGTTGTTATGGGTGTTTGCGCCACAGGTGCTAGAGCCATCCCTACCTGTCCGGCAAGATAATAGCGATTGGTAAAGACAAAGCTGGAATTTCGCAAAGCCGAGAGCAAAGCTGGCGATGTGGCAAATCCCTGTCTCAATTGCTGAATATCGAAGATCTGGATTGAAGGATCGTCTTCTGGGATGACAAACCCGCCAAATAAGGCATATTGGCTCGGTTTTTGTAAGGTTCCAGTTGTCATGTGCAGCAATGCCAAGAGGAGAAGGCTGCTGAGTGTAATTCCCGTTCCCCACAGCCAACGGCGTACCCAGCGCGGATGGGCGATCTTCCAATTTGCCGTTGCTTGTCCCAATAACAAAGTGGCTGTCCAAAATCCTGGCATAGCCCAAGTTGGTAAGATTTGTTTGTATCCTCCCAGCCAGGTAAAGCCTAAGATTAAGGGCAAAGATATCCAGAGAATTAATCTTTCTCTTTCTCGGTTTTGAGGCTTTACGGGCAATCTCAACAAATCTTCTTTGCGACTTTGCGGCTTCGCGCGCAAATTTCTGATAAATGATTTTAAACTTACCCACCATAGAGGCAGTCCTAGCGTAGGAAATAAATATCCAATTCCAGCTAAGAAAGCAACAAGTAAATCTAAGAAATTATAGCCTCCAGAGGGAATTCCCCGCTGCGATTGAAAGCGGAATGACACCCATTCATGCTGATGATTCCAGATTAAAATCGGAGAAATTGCTAAGAAAAACAAGCCCAATCCGAGCAGAGTCCAAGGAGAAGTTAAGGCAGAACGATAGCGGGAAGTCAGACAAAAACCAACTAATCCTAGTCCTAAAATAAAGCCGTGATATTTTCCCAGACAGGCTAAACCGACTAGTAAGCCTAATATTGCCAAACGGTAAGTAGGTTGGTATTTTTCTTGATTTGGAAAAAATTCCCAGGTAGCGCAGTATAAACTAGCCGTCCAAAAAAAAATTAAGGGGCTATCGGGTAAAGTTAAAGTGCCAAAACCGATTTGAAAAATGGGGACGAGGGAGGCGATCGCCAAAGCAAAGATTCCGGCAGCAGGCGAGAACAATCTTGCCCCAGTTAAATATAGTAGAAATAAAGAACCTGTATGTAAAATTAATGTTCCTAATCGGATGGTAAATTGAGAAACTTCTCCTGTTAACCAACAACCAAAACCAGTCATCAACGCTACTAAAGGGGGATGATCGAAATAGCTTAAATCTAAATTTAGCGTGTAGAGAAAGTAATAAGCTTCGTCAAAACCAGGATAAAGCCAAATCGCAACGATTATCCTAAAGATCGATCCTCCGATTAATAGAACTGCTACTTTTTGGTCATTGGTCATTTGTTCATAGTGAGTGGGGAGTGGGGAGTGGGGAGTGGGGAGTGGGGAGTGGGGAACTCGGGGTCCCCA
>ERZ1066124.224-NODE-224-length-51165-cov-25.742105_pt1 | contig 51165 bp, 31 predicted proteins | sample MGYA00382771_ERZ1066124 | MGnify/ENA primary metagenome ERZ1066124 (study PRJEB33369, sample SAMEA5778354) | biofilm metagenome | biome: Industrial cooling water; feature: Water cooling tower basin; material: Biofilm | place: United Arab Emirates | collected... | reverse complement strand
CAAACCAGAAACCTGGTTTCTTCGTTGAATCTTGTCATAAAAATCACAATTTCGAGTAGAAACCAGGTTTCTCGGATGAAAATGTGAACCGTGGTTCACATTTACAAATTTAATTTCAAATTTAATTCGACCTTCGGAGAATAGAACCAAATATTTGTGCGATGTATGATTGCTGGCAATAATAACAACCGCTCTTAGTCGTGAATTGCATAACTACCAAGTTCTGGACTAGCTGTTTACTAGCTGTTACAGTGTCATTTCCTTTTGCCCATGCACAAGCGACTTCACTTTACCAGCAATATTCTGTGTACAATTTAGCGCAGGCAGGTAATTTCAATCAGTTGATGCGACAAGGTTACGCTCAAGCTGGTCAACGAAATTATCGTAGAGCATTACAATTTTTTAGACAGGCACTCTCAGCACGTCCTGGCAATAGATTTGCCACTGCTGCTATTGCCAATATGCAAAGCTATATTCAGCGTGGCGCCAGAAGGTCGATTGGTTTTACAGCGGGAAGACCTGGTAGAGTCAGAGCAGGGGGAACTAGAGGAACTTGCTTTCAAAATCAAAAAGCTCCTATTCCTTTGGTACCTTCAGACCAAGAAGCGCAGTTGACAACAGCAGAATATCCAACATTTTATATTTATATTCCTCAAATCACAACTGAAGCGCGAACAATGGAATTTGTACTGCGCGATAACACTAATATTACACCTTTGTATAGAGAATCTTTCCAGCCTGTTCAGCAAGCAGGCATTATCAGCATTCGTTTACCCACACGTATACCCTTGCAAATAGGTCAAATTTATACTTGGGGATTTTCGATGATTTGCGACCCTCGCAAACGCGATGAAGATATTTATATAGAAGGCAGAATTGAGCGGTTACAAGATGAAAATTTAGATACTCAACTACAAACTACAAGTAAAATTTTAGACCGTGCTGTTCTTTATACAACAGCCGGGTTTTGGGAAAATGCTTTCACGGATATAGCAATTCTACGGCGCCAACGTCCCAACGACCCCGAAGTTCAGCAATACTGGCAAGATTTATTACAGTCCATCGAGGCGCCACCCGAAACTTACAATAAACCATTTTTACCCTGTTGTACACCCAAACAATAAACACCTACTATCGAAAGCGGGGGAATTAAACGTATGATAAAAATTAAATTACTGCTCTTTCTTCTAATTACCAATCTAACGATTCTCCTTACTCCAAGAGCTTCATCTCAAATTACTCCAGATAGTACACTAGGCGCCGAACGTTCAGTAGTCACACCAAACGGTAACATACAAGGGCTACCCGCAACTCTCATCCAAGGAGGCGCCACAAGAGGTGTTAATCTATTTCAAAGTTTCTCACAATTCAACGTTGGAGACGGGCAACGAGTTTACTTTGCCAACCCACAAGGAATTCAAAATATATTATCCCGCATAACAGGTGGAGACCCCTCCAGAATATTTGGAACTTTGGGTGTAGACGGTAAAGCGAATTTATTCTTTCTTAACCCCAATGGAATTATATTTGGTCAAAACGCGCGGTTAGATGTAGCAGGTTCATTTTTTGCCAGTACAGCAAATAGCTTTGTATTCGATAACGGGTTACAGTTCAGCGCAACCAACCCAGAAGCACCACCACTAATAACAGTAAGCATACGTCCAGGATTACAATTTGGCGCCAATTCTTCTACTATCAGCAATACCGGAAACCTCCAAACAGGGCAAGATTTAACACTTGCTGGTGTAAAACTCGACCTGCAAGGAAAACTAGAAGCAGGAAACGACTTAACACTCTCCGCAACAGATACAGTAAAAGTCAGAGATACAGCAACAAATCCTTTTATTGCTTCTGCGGGTGGAAAGCTACTTTTACAAGGTAATCAAAATGTAGATATTTATGCTTTAAATCATCCTAACAGTGGGTTTTTCTCAGGTTCCGACATGGTGCTGCGGAGTGCAAATACTGTAGGAGGAGATGCACACTACTGGGCAAACGGTAATTTTCGCATAGAACAACTCGATGGTAATGTCGGAAATCTTTTCAGTCCTTATGACCCAGTAATTCGCGCAAGTGGAGATGTAAATGTTGGTGACTATACAGGTGCTTCACTCCATATTCTGGCTGGAGGTAGTGTAACTCTTGGGAATGTAAATATTACAGGCGCCGACTCTAAAGCAAACACCTTATCAGGAAATGTTACGCTTTCTGATGGAACATCGCTACAAATTGATGGCGCCAATAAACCAACTTTAGATATACGCGCGGGTACAACTGATTTTGGAACACCCGGAGTTACACCTGATAATTCGGGCAATGAAATTATATATACTCCCATTCAAAATCCTTTAAATAATAGTATTAGCTCTGTCATTAGCAATCAAACTCAAACAGAAGGTGCAAAAATTTCAATTGCAGGAATTAATGTTGTACAGAATGGTCAGGTATTATTAACAAATCAATATCAACCTAATACAAATTTTCCAGGAGGTACGATTGAAATTACGGGGACTTCTCCTAACTTAGATGTAGGCGCCTATTCAATAACAGCTTTTGGTAGTCCAGTTACTATAGATTCTAGAGGCAGTGTACGAATTGCAGAAGGAATAAATACAGGTGCTAGAGACAGAACTGGAGGAGACATCAATATTCTGAGTAACGGAAACATTCAAGTTAGTGATCAGAATATTCGTTCCGGAAATCAAAACGATTTTGGAGGAAGTTTAACATCCATAGCCAATAATGGCAGCAGTGGCAATATTACTCTTAACAGTAGAAATGGAAACATAGATATCAAAAGAAAAATTGGTTCTTGGGCTAACATTACTAAAGCTGGGAATATAAGTATTAACGCGAATGGTAATATTACTATAGAAGATGAAATAGCGTCTCGTATAATAAATAATGGAACAGGAACAGCGGGAAGTGTAGAAATTAACAGTAGTAACGGCAACATAAATTTTATAGCTGAGGGAGAAGCACCTTCTAGTAGTGGATTTATTCGGGAAATTACATCCTCTACACTTAGCGGACAAGGTGGTACAATCAGGCTAAATGCACCTCAAGGTCAAATTAATACAACAGGTTGGACAATTAGACCTCAGTCTCAAAATGGTTTAGCTGGAAATGTGGCAATTGAAGCTCGTGGTGATATTCGTATTGGTAATATCGAAGCTTCAAGTAATAATACTAACCAAGCAGACTTTAATAAAGTTACGATTCAATCGAATCAGGGTTCGGTCTTTTTAAATAACTCTAGGATAAGTAGCAGTAACTCTGGCTCTAATTTTGCAGGAGACATCAGTATTACCGCACGTAATCAGGTATCAATAATTGCTGATAATAATCGAAGAGCAGAAATTTTAAGTCAGGGAAATTTTGGACGCATCTTTATTGGTAAATCTAATGAGTATGCATCTTTTTCTCCACAAGAAGTTAAAATTACAAATTCTATACTTAATACTACTAACCTAGTTCCATCTCAGCAGGTAACAAACAATACTAGTAACATTGATAGTGGTTCTATCTCCATTGATACTGGTTCTCTAGCACTAAATGGCGCCAGTATTAATACAAACACTGTCACAAGAGGGGATGCTGGCAATATTACAATTAATGCTACCAGTGGAGGTGTTGACATAGACCAAAGTTCTATTAGTAGTCAGGTATTGTCAAGGGAAAACCTTTTACCAACAGACATTAATAACCCGAAACCAGAAGAATTTCGTAACGGCGGCAATATAAATATTACAGCAGGTTCGTTCAAATTAAGCAATAATAGTCAAATCAATGCTTTTGTAAATAGTGGCAACTCTAACCTTGATGCCCAAGACCGTCCATTTGCCAATGCTGGAAATATAAATATTAATGTTGGTAGTGGCAACTTTGAAATTAATGCTGCGCCAAATGGCAGGGGTATCACTGGTATTTTTAGTACATTAGGAAACGGGGGAGAGGATGGTTTTACCAATGCAACTGGTAAGGGAGGAGATATCACTATCACCTCTGGGTCAATGTTAATTAATGGTACAAATACTGAAGTAACGCCAAATGCGGGAATAGCTGCTAAGACTTTTGGAATTGGAGATGCTGGTAAAATTCAAATTAATACAGGCAACCTGACTATTCAAAATGGCGGTTTTATAGATAACAGTACTACCAGAAATGGAAATGCTGGTTCAATTAATATTACAGCACAGTCAGTCAATCTAACTAACGATAGCCCAAGGCGCCGTGCTATACAAAGTGTTGTACAAACACGGTCAGAAAAGGGTAATGGTGGTGATATTTTTATCAATACAGGTTCATTATCTTTAAATAATGCCGGTATTGATGCTAGCGTTATTGGAAACCAGGGAAATGCTGGCACTATAAATATTACAGCTAATAGTTTTAATGCCACTGAAGGTGGTCAGGTGCGAAGTGCCACCAATACAACTAATAGTAGTGAGAAAGCTGGAGGTATAGTACTCAAAGTTAGAGATAATATTACTCTGTCTGGCTCTAGACAATCAGCTAATCCAAATAGTGACCGAAATTCTTATTACATAGATGCAAATAATCTAATTCCTAGTGGGGTTTTTGCAACTACAGGCGCCAATTCAACAGGCAGTGGTGGTAATATTTTTATAGACCCCGAACAAGTAACAATTGAAGACGGTGGCAGAGTTGCTGTAGATAGTCAAGGTACAGGTAATGCAGGTCAAATAAACCTTGAAGCAAACCGTCTTATTCTTAATCAAGGTAATATTACTGCCAATACAAATAACGGTAATGGTGGAGATATAACAATCAACGTAGCAGATTTACTGTCAATGAGACGTAATAGTTTAATTTCTACCACTGCTGGTCAAACTGGTGGAAATGGTGGAAATATCACTATTGGTGGTATCGGCAACTCCGTTCCACTTATTGTTACAACTCCAGGAGAAAACAACGATATCATTGCCAACGCGCGTACAGGTACAGATGGTAAGGTCATAATTAACGCAATTGGTGGTTTTGGTTTTAACCCCTTGACTAGGCAAGACCTAGAGAAATTAGACCCTATAAATCAAAATCCTCGTAATTTACAAAGCAGTGATATCACCGCTATATCTTCAGCAGCTTCTCCTATCAATAATCCGCAAGCAAATCCTAACTCACCAGAAAGCGAACTAAGTGTTCCTTTAATTGACCTACCTCAAAAGACAGTCGATGCTTCTACATTGATAGCTACTAGATGTGACGCTTTTGCTGGTAAAGGTAGTCAATTTGTAAATACAGGAAACGGTGGTTTACCACCTCGACCCGATGCACCACTGAACAGTGACGCTGTATGGAAAGATACACGTTTAACCACAACTCCAACACAGCAACAAATACCTACTGCAACAACTTCAAATCGAAAAACAATCGCGGCGCCTCCAAAACCTGCGACTACATGGGTATTCAACGATAAAGGCGAAGTAACCCTTGTTTCCAAGGCGCCTGGTAGTAATTCTTCATTGTTTAATAATACGCCTATTTGTCCAGTTCGCTAATCCCCCTAGCCCCCCTTAACAAAGGGGGAACAAGAGGTCTTCTTAAAGCCCCCCTTAACAAAGGGGGTTGGGGGAATCAATCCAAGTTATTACACTTAATTTATCTCATAAAAAATGAATATTAAACTTTTGTTAATCCTTACAATACTACTAAACTTAATAACTCCAAAATCTATACTTGCCCAGGCGCCTGGACAAGACTTACAGCGACAAACAGAACCCCCACCTACCCCTCTTCCCAATATTCAAAAACTACCATCGCCACAAGAATTATTTCAATTTCCATCAATAACCGCTCCCACACCTCCCACTCCCCAAGTTATTCCGAGTGATGTACAAGGCGCCATCAAAGTCACAAACTTTGAAATTGAAGGTAGCACTGTTTTCACTCAACAACAATTAAATGATGCCACAAAAGACTTAATTAACAGACCTATCAGCTTTACCGAGCTACTACAAGCTGCTGATAAAATTACTAATCTTTACACAAAAGGTTGTAATGATAATAACTCTAAAGAACCTTGTTATGTAAACTCCGGCGCCTATATTCCTGCCGACCAAACCTTTAAAGTAGATGGTGGGATAGTAAAAATTAGAGTTTTAGAAGGTCGTCTAGAAAATATTAACGTCAAAGGAACACGACGATTAAATTCTGATTATGTACGAAGTCGTTTAGCTTTAGGCGCCGATAAACCTCTAAATCTCAAAAAACTACTAGAAGCTTTACAATTATTAGAACTAGACCCATTAATACAAAATGTTAAAGCCGAATTAGCAACAGGCACCACTCCGGGTGGTAGCATTTTAGCCGTTCAAGTTGCAGAAGCTAAAACATTTAGCGTTCAACTAAATTTAAATAACAATAGACAACCTAGTGTCGGTAGCTTTGAACGACAAATTCAATTTAACCAAGCCAACTTATTCGGACTTGGAGACGGTTTGAGCGTTGCTTATGCCAATACTGACGGAAGTAATAGTGTATACGCTAGTTATGGAATACCTTTAAATCCTCAAAATGGCACATTGACATTCAATTACAGCTATGCATCAAGCGAAATTATCGAAAAACCATTTGATGCTTTGGGTATCGAGGGTACATCACAAGAATATGGAATTACATACCGTCAACCTTTAATACGAACACCAACAAAAGAGTTTGCGTTATCTTTATCAGCAACTCGTCGCGAAAGTGACCTTGGTTTTTTAGAAACATTAGTGGGTGAAAGACTTCCTTTTCCTTCTCCTGGTGCCGATGAAAATGGTCAAACTCGCGCGACTATTTTACGTTTTGCCCAAGACTGGACGCAGCGTAGTAGCAGCGAAGTTTTTGCCGCGCGCTCACAACTAAGTTTAGGTATCGATGCTTTAGATGCCACTATAAATAATACTGACCCAGATGGTGAATTTTTTGCTTGGCGTGGACAAGCACAGTGGGTAAAACTATTGGCGCCAGATACTTTATTCATCGCGCGTGCAGATTTACAACTTGCCGATAGACCGTTACTACCGAGTGAACAAATTGGTTTAGGAGGACAAGCAACAGTTAGAGGATATCGTCAAGATAGAACTTTAGCAGATAATGGCTTTCTGGCTTCAGCAGAATTTCGTTACCCTGTATTACGAGTTCCAGAAATTCAAGGATTACTACAAGTTACCCCGTTTATTGATTTTGGTACAGCTTGGAATACATCTAACGCTGGAAGAGGCGCCCTCAACCCAGATACTTTAGCATCGGTAGGGCTTGGGTTATTATGGCAACAAAATAATAGGTTAACCGCGCGGTTTGACTGGGGTGTTCCGCTAGGTCGGGTTTCTGGTGAGAAAAACTCTTGGCAAGAAAATGGATTGTATTTTTCGATTATTTATAATCAACCTTTTTAATTAATTTATCAGTTAAATATATGTATAAAATTTTTGCTCTAGCTGCATTATCTCAAATATTTATCACCACTCCGGCGCCTGCTTCTATGGTGCCTCAACAAGTAAGCGTTCAAGCATCTACAAATGCCAAATCATTATTTGACCAAGGTTTAAACTTATACCAAGCACAAAAGTATTCAGAAGCAGTAAAGTCATTTCAACAAGCTGCAACAGCATTTGGCAATAATGGAGATAAACTAAATCAAGCCCTCAGTTGGAACTATCTCTCATTAAGTTACCAAGAGTTAGGACAATTATCTGAAGCTGGAATAATTAATGAAAGTATAAAATTACTACAGAGTAAAAGTGGCAGCAAAGAATATTTATCGATACGCGCGCAAGCTTATAATACATTGGGCAAATTACAATTAGCGCAAGGACAACCCGAAAATGCCTTCTTAAGTTGGCAAGAAGCTGTTAATATATATAGTCAAATTCAAGATATTTCTGGAAAAATAGGCGCCCAAATTAACCAAACGCAAGCACTACAAGCTTTAGGACTGTTTCGACGCGCTAAAAATACTCTTGAAAGCGTAAAGTCAGATTTAACAAAACAGCAAGACCCAGTATTAAAAGCTACTGGTTTACTCAGTCTTGGCAACGCACTGCGAGTTGTTGGTGATTTAAATTTATCTTTACAAGTATTAGATGATGCAAGTCAACTGGCGCCATCAAAAGAAATATTAGCAGAAATACTGTTGAGTAAAGGTAATACAGTTCAAGCGCAGAAAAAAACTTTAGGAGAAGATACAACTCAACAAGCATTACAGCTTTATCAGCAAGCAGCTACAACTTCATCTATACCAACAACTCAAGTCCAAGCACAACTTAATATATTACGCTTGTTAGTCTCATCATCACAACCAGAACAACTCCGAGGCGCCCAAACTTTATCACAACAACTTCAAGCTCAAATAGATAGTTTACCACCAAGTCACAGCAGCGTTTATGCTCGAATTAATTTTGCTCAAAGTTTAATCAAGTTAGCACTCCAAACCAACTCAACAGCAGTATCACCTCAAGATGCATGTACGAACGGACATCCTATTTGTACAGCAGCCAAAGTCATAGTCATAGGTATTAAGCAAGCTCAAAGTTTGAATGATTTACGTGCGGAAGCTTATGCTATAGGTACTTTGGGTCATTTGTACGAACAAACTCAGCAATGGACAGAAGCAGAAAATTTGAGCAAGCAAGCTTTAAAACTATCAGAAAGTATTCAAGCAAAAGATATAAGCTCGCGTTGGTTATGGCAATTAGGTAGAATTAAAAGCGCAGATAATAATCCTGGAAGAAATCAAGAACAGGCGATTGTAGCTTACGAACAAGCTGTTAATATTTTAAAATATTTGCGTCGTGATTTAGCGGCACTCAATCGGGATGTACAATTTTCGTATCGTGAAGAAATCGAGCCAATTTACCGTCAATATGTGAGATTATTATTGATATCTCAGGCACAACCAGATTTTAAGACTTTAGAAAAAGCGAGGAAAACTATTGAAGCATTGCAAGTAGCAGAATTAAATAACTTTTTCCGTAGCGCTTGCGTAGATGCTCAACCTGTGGAGATGAAAAAAATTGACCAAAATCAGACAACATCTGTAGTATATCCGTTCATATTAAGCGACCGTTTAGCAGTAATAACATGGTTTCCTAAGCAGCCTCAAGAACAGTCATTAAAACTGCACACAATAAATATATCTCAAAACGAATTTGAAAATAAAGTAAGTACATTGCGTCAACAGTTGACGATTAGAAGCACATACGAATTTTTGCCACTTGCACAAGAAATGTATAATTGGTTAATTCGACCAATAGAGACAGACTTACAAAACAGTCGTATCAGCAACCTTGTATTTGTATTAGATGGTAGATTACAAGGTATTCCAATGGCAGCGCTTCACGATGTACAAAAAAACGAATATTTAGTGCAGAAAAAATATGATATTGCCCTAACACCAGGATTAGAAATATTACCACCAAGAAATATCGCGCGAGGCAGACTAGAAGGAATCTTTGCTGGAATTAATGAACCAAACAAAACTTCAACTCAAACTTTTCCAGGATTACCCGCTGTCAGAAGAGAGTTAGAAACAATAACCAAAAAACTTTCGACTCAAAACTTATTCAATAATAACTTTACCACAGAAAAATTTGAACGGGCAGTAACCTCATCTCAGGCGCCGATAGTTCACCTAGCGACTCACGGAAAATTTAGTTCTAGAGCCGAAGATACATTTATTTTAGCCTGGACACAACCATTAAGCGTCAAACAATTAGACTCCCTTCTCAAAGCAAGAGAAACCAAACAGCAAGCAATAGATTTATTAGTTCTCAGCGCATGTCAAACAGCAGTAGGTGACGACAGAGCAGCATTAGGACTTGCAGGAATAGCCGTTCAATCGGGCGCCCGTAGTACAATCGGAAGTCTATGGAGCGTTGACGATAATGCTACTTCCAACTTAATGATTCAATTCTACCAACAACTCGTCAATAACCAAAAACCAAGAGGAGAAGCTTTGCGTCTAGCTCAAATGTCCCTACTTTCAGCAGAAGACCCCACATTCAAACATCCTTACTATTGGGCGCCATTCGTTTTAGTAGGTAACTGGCAATAATGGCAACGCATGTAACGCATGTAACGCATGTCATGCTGAGGCACGAAGCATCTGTACTTCTTGTCATGCTGAGGCACGAAGCATCTGTACTTCTTGTCATGCTGAGGCACGAAGCATCTATACTTCTTGTCATGCTGAGGCACGAAGCATCTATACTATTGTCATGCTGAGGCACGTAAACGCAGTTTTCCCGGAGGGTAGGGTAGCATTTATACTACAAGTAACTAACTACAGAAATAGATCAATTAAATAAATTATTAACTCCCGATAGAAGTTAGGATAAATAATTACAACTATAATTATAACTTCTTATCATATGTATCACAACTAAGTGAAAACAATATAAGCAGCTATAAAAATGAATGTACAGTACAACTTCGACTATTTTCAAGGCAACTCTTTTTCAGAACTATACGCACAAGATACCAAAGATGCATCTTATGCATTTATTTTAAACTATCCCACTACTGCGGGTTGGGCTGCTTACCCAAATAAAAGTAAATATTTAATTCAAGATGGTAGTGATGAATATAATAAAATATCTTACGATAAGCTTTTTCAAAAAGAAGCTTGGAAAAACCTTGCTGTGTTAGGTGATACAATTTTAGGCATCACTGTAAGTCCACCACCAAATTTATTATTTGACTATTGGCGCCAGCATTTTGGCTATAGTTATAATAACATTCATGTAATACCACAATCAGTTTATCTCGATTACCTTAATCAAAACGCCCGCTTCGATAAATTTATTACATTATTTCCCTTTGATGCTTTACAAGCAGAAAAACATGCTGTTGCACCAGATGTTCATTATAATTTACTTAGTAAAGCGACTTTATCAAGTTTAGGAGTACAGTGTCCACAATACGCAAGCTATAATCTGAATAAAGTAAATATAGAAGATATTAACTTACCACGAAAATATCCATATTTAATCAAAGTCTCTCATGGACTTTCTGGAGAAGGGACTTATATAATAAAAACTGAAAGCGATTTAAACTACTGTCATTCAGAACTAAAAAAATACCTTGCGAGTAAATCAGTTTCTACAATCGTTGTCTCAGAATTTGTAAACAATGTTGTACAAAATTATTGCGTACAGTTTTATATCAGCAAGACTGGTAGTATAACATTAATTGGTACTACAAGCCAACTAGTTACCGACGAAGGAAATTATTTAGGGGGAATAATCAACTATCGTCAAACCGATATGAGTAAATTCTTTTCCATGATTACAGCAATAGGTGAATATGCTCATAATAAAGGATATTTTGGCGCCATAGGATTTGACGTTCTCGAAGACAGAGATGGAGAACTTTTTGTCATTGATGCAAATTTTCGAGTTAATGGTTCCACTCCTTTATGCTTACAGCGTCATAATTTACTAAAACTTGGAAAAGGAGTTGCTAAATATTCTAGTGACTACCGCATTGCAGGAACATTAGAATCAACTTTTAAAACATTGCAACCAGAACTGGAAAACAGCGACTTTATAATTTTATCAGCGCAAGAAATAAACAAGGGAAGTGACTATACGGATATTTATGGAATTATTGCAGCACAATCAATTCAAGAAATACAGCTAATTGAGAAAAAATTACAAGCTAAAGGTTTGTTTGCGTAAGTTCTGAATTATTTCAAGAATCTTATTTTATAAATAAGGTTTGACCTGCGTTAAATATACGATAATATGGGTAGTCTGCAATATCTAACATTTCTTTATCTCCTCTGCTGTCTCCATAAACATGAAGGCAATAATTATCTGTAGAACCTAATAGTTCTTGAAGGCGCCTGACTTTTTCTTGACCATAACAGCATTTTCCATTGATACCAATAAAAACATCACCATCAAAATGTAATTGAGTTGCTAATACATCATCTATGTCCATAAATTTTGCCCAAGGAACAAGATATATATCTAAGTTAGCGCTAATAATTATAATTCGATGACCTTGGCTTTGGTGCCATTTTAGCTTTTGAATTGCTAAGGGATTTAGTAATTTTGGTATTTCGTTAGTAGCATATGTCTTGCCTAGTGACTCCATCTCGCTTTGTAGGTGCCTTTTAAAGAAACTAGGGAGTAGTACTTCTTTAATTTTGTGGTTAGATACAATTTTGAGTAAATAACAAATTATAGTCAGGCTGTGTGGAATTAAGTGTAGCCAGTAAAAACGACCGTGAGTTGATTGTAAAAAAGGCAAAAAAGAATCTTTGAAAGTCAAAGTTCCATCAAAATCAAATACTGCAACAACTGGACGGGTTTGACTAGTTAAAAGTAAGGTATTCTTTGCATAAGTCATAAAATATTAGCTATCAAACACATTATTTTTAATGCCAAACACATTACTGGGGTCAATACTTTGTTTCATTTTCTTTAATAAATTAATGCTTGTAGAAGATATCATATCTTTCATAAAGCTACTACGAAGTTTACCAACACCATGATGATGTGATATCGACCCACCATTTTGAATAATTATTTCTCGTAATGAATGTTCAATTTTACTCAAAGCACTTTCTGGGTTATCAATACCTTTGGCATACATAGCATGTGTAAAATAAATACATACACTGGTATGATAAAGTTGAGTAATGCGGTAAGATAAATAAGGTCTACCTGGAAGATTATGTTTTTTATGTTCTTCTTCAATTGCTGCTGACACACTGTTACATACTTGTTCAACTTGACTCCAAGGAACTGTTGTTTCAAATGTCTCTCCAAGAATATGAAAATTAAATAATAAATCTCGAATATAGGCAATAGCAAAGGTTAACATATAACCTCTTTGACCATTTTTACCACCTGCAATTAATCCTTTATTCTGTTTTGCTAAAGATTTAATAGTTTCTTTTTGATGAGCTACTTCTTGTTTAGAACCTTCAAAAACAATTGTTGCTGCAACTATTTTATGCGGGTCTAATCCGCGAATTTTAAATACATAAAATTCTGTAAGCTTGTTTAGTAATGCACTTATACCTTTAATTTCTGGCTTCAAAGCTTGAGCAAATCGAAATTGTTTGTTGTCAACTAAACGTACACTTGCTGGAACGGCGCCAGTTCGGGCAAGTTGATTTAAAAAGTTTAATCCATGTTTAAAACTGGGAAAAATAACAGAGTTATATTCTTGGACTTGAGGGAGGGGATGAATTTTAATAACTGAAGAAGTAATAATTCCCAAATTACCTTCGCTGCCAAATAATAGGTTTTGAGGTTGCATCCCCATTGATACTCGACTCGAAGGTTGAGATTGTTCAATAATACCTGACGGTGTAACCATCGTGATATTCTCTACAATTTGTTCTATATTACCGTAGCGGTTTTTTTTCATTCCACTAGCATTAGTGGCAATCCAACCTCCTAATGTAGATAGTTCCATGCTATCTGGTTCATGACCGCAGGTAAACCCTTGTTTTTTCAATTCCTCTTCTAACTGAACACCAGTAATTCCAGCTTGAACACAAGCACGCAAGTTATCTTTATCTATCCACTCGATACGACTCATTCGCCCCATATCTACAGCTACAATCATTCTTACCTCATTGTGAGGCAATTTTAGAGCGCAGCTAACGTTAGTTCCACCACCATAAGGAACTAAACACACATTATGTTTTGTGGCAAGTTCAATTAATATTTTTACATCATTCTCTGACTCGCAGTAGAACACCATGTCCACAGTACGGTCTAGTTGGTGATACAGAACTTTATACACTTCTTCTGCTGAGGTTTGTCCATGACTATGCTGTAATCTGTCTTGTTCTGCAAAATTATACTGATTGTCATTAAATGATTCGCTTACTTCCTGACAAAAATTTACATTTTTATTATCAGATAAAACAGATTTGTTTAGACTTTCTTCTTGAGGACGGTCAAAATCTATTTTGACATTTAATTGTTCTTCAAAGTAAGGCAAGAGTTTGGTTATTTTATAACCTGCTAATTTATAACGACTTCCTGTCATTGTTACAGATTTATCATTATTAATTATGAAAGTCGTGTCTTGAAATCCCCACTTGTGTTGCCAACGATTATTTTGTTTCATAAATATCATTTTGATTTAATGAATTAATTGAAGACGTTACATTTGTCCTATATTTGACCTGTATTATCAGGTTTAGTTATTTATTATTGGGAATGACAACAGTGAAAATACTTATTTTGTTAATTAACAGGAACTAGCAAATTTACGGATTGTATCAATCTATTGGATTGTATAATATTAGTAGTGTATAGCATTCAAAATTGTTGCATAAAATAAATGAACAGTTTTAAATCACTTCAAAGATGTAAGTATTAACTCAACTTCAATACTAATCAATCCTTAATAATTGTAACAAATACTTCTCCAGGCAGCATCGAATGAAACCCATTTTAAATTATATTGATAATCAAAATCATTTGTTTCCAAGTTTAGTAGATTTATTAATTTATAAAGCGCAAGAAAAGCCAGAGCAAACAATTTTTAAGTTTTTGCAAGAAGGAGAAGTTGAGACTGGCAGTCTCAATTACAAGGAATTAGATTCTAAAGCGCGCTTAATTGCTGTTCAACTCCAAGATATGAAGATGGCTGGAGAACGCGCTTTACTTTTATATCCACCAGGGCTAGAGTTTATTACTGCTTTTTTTGGATGTTTGTACGCTGGAGTAATTGCGGTTCCTGCATATCCACCACGCGCGAACCAAAATCTAAGACGGTTACAAGCAATAGTAACTTCGGCAGGCGCCTCAATGGCTTTAACTACAACATCTTTGTTACCTAGTTTAGAACAACGCTGGGCACAAAACTTAGAAAACCAGAACCAAAACTTTCCTTTACTTTGGTTAGCCACAGATAGCATTCAAGGAGACTTAGAGTCATGGAAACAAGTATGTATTGACCAAGATTCTTTGGCTTTTCTTCAATACACATCTGGTTCAACAGGTGTACCGAAAGGTGTAATGGTGAGTCATGGAAACCTGCTGCACAACTGTGAGTATATTCGGCAAGCATTTGAATTATCAGACCAAAGCGTTTCAGTAACTTGGTTGCCTAGCTTCCATGACATGGGATTAATTGACGGTATTATTCAACCTTTGTATACAGGTTTTTTAGGTGTTGTAATGCCACCTGCGGCTTTTATTCAGCAACCTATACGATGGCTACAAGCAATTTCTCACTATCAAGCAACTCACTGCGGTAGTCCAAATTTTGCTTATGATTTGTGTTGGAGGAAAGTTACATCCGAGCAGTTGCAAGCTCTTGATTTAAGTAGCTGGAAAAGCGCTTACAGTGGCGCCGAACCAGTACGTCACGAAACTTTAGAAAAATTTATTTACACTTTTGCTGATTCTGGTTTTCAAGCGCGCTTTTTCTATCCTTGTTATGGAATGGCTGAAGCAACTCTGATGATTTCTGGAGGTTTAGTAAACGATGAGCCTGTTTATTGTACAGTGGATTCAACGGCATTGGCACAAAACCAAATAGTTGAAACTGCCAATACTCAGAAGCAGAAGCATCTAGTCGGATGTGGGCATGTTTGGTTAGATACTAAAGTTGTTATTGCAAATCCAGACACATTGACACAGTGTTCATCTGAGCAAGTTGGAGAAATTTGGGTCAGTGGTGGAAGTGTTGCTCAAGGTTATTGGAGACAAGAGGAATACACGGAGCAAACCTTCAAAGCTTATTTAGCAGATACAGAGGAAGGGCCGTTTTTGAGAACTGGTGATTTAGGGTTTATGAAAAACGAGGAGTTGTTTGTTACCGGGCGCCTCAAGGATGTAGTTATTATTCGTGGTCGTAACCACTACCCACAAGATATAGAATTGACGGTAGAACGAAGTAATATATCTATTCGGACTTCTTGTAGTGCAGCATTTTCAGTAGAAATAGCAGGAGAAGAAAAATTAGTAGTAGCAGCAGAGGTAGATAGACGCTTTGTTCGCTCACATCGTCAGTTAGAGCGTCGGCAACAAAAGATACAAGATAATTGTGAGCCAGTGATTGCCCATGAACTTGATGCACTCGATACTATCAATGCTATCCTGAGCGCTGTTTCTCAACATCATGACTTGCAAGTTCACGCAGTTTTATTACTCAAAACAGGAAGCATTCCCAAAACATCCAGCGGTAAAATTCAACGTCACGCATGTCGTAATGGATTTTTGAACGGTACTTTGGATGTAGTGCAGCAGTGGGTTGGCTCACATTCTGTACAAAGTTTGATTGAAGAGGTCTCAGAGACAGCAGTAGTAGAATCAAATTGGCTTGTCTCGCTCATTGCTCAGAAATTACAACTAAATCCTCAACAAATAAATACTCAAAAGCCTTTATCTTATTATGGACTTGATTCGGTTCAAGCTTTAATGTTAGTTGCGGACTTCGAGCAATACCTAGGACGTAAGCTACCCCCAACACTACTTTATGAGCATTCAACAATTGAAGCTCTAATCAAATATTTAGAAACGAGTGAAGATACTAACACCAACAAAGATATCAATAAGGCGCCGACTAGTTTAGTTGAATTAAACCTTAACATAGAAGCTATACTTGACCCTGCAATTCGTCGTATCAATAATTTGAATCAAAGTGACAAAAGTCAATCTATTTTTCTAACTGGTGCTACTGGATTTTTAGGAGCTTATTTACTTCAGGAACTATGTTGTCAGCAAAAAGATGTTTATTGCTTAGTACGCGCCTCAAATACTGAGATTGCCAGGTATAGAATTAAACAAAATCTTGAAACATACGGTATTTGGCGTGAAAGCTTCAGTTCAAGAATTATTCCAGTACTTGGAGATTTATCTAAAATAAAATTAGGACTTACTAATGATGAATTTGAAAATTTAGCTTCTAACATAGACACTATATATCATAGTGGAGCTTTACTCAATTTTGTTTATTCTTATTGCGCGTTAAAGCCAGTAAACGTTCTGGGAACTCAAGAAATTTTGAGATTAGCTAGTCAAGCAAAAATTAAACCAGTTCATTATATTTCTAGTGTTTCTGCCTTTGAGTCCAGTGCTTATGCAAACCAAGTGGTCACAGAATCTGACCCACTTGTGCATTTTGAGGGAGTTTATATGGGTTATTCCCAAAGTAAATGGGTAGCAGAAAAATTAGTAATGGTAGCGAGCGAACGCGGATTGCCTGTTTGTATTTACAGACCACCATTAATTTCTGGAAACAGCCAAACAGGCGCCTGGTATACTGATGATTTTATTTGCCGCATGATTAAAGGTGGTATTCAAATGGGATGTTTACCAGATTTAGATGTTCTGTTAGATATTTCGCCTGTAGATTATGTTAGCAAAGCAATTATTTACTTATCTCAACAAAATCAATCTAATAGTCAAGCATTCCATTTAATGAACCCATCAGGTATACATTGGAGTGATTTAGTAGATTGGATGCAATCTATTGGATACCCAGTAAAGCTTCTTTCTTATCAAACCTGGGTAGAAAAGTTAATTAATACAGGCGCCACAGGTAATAAAACTTTATATCCATTACTACCGTTTTTTAGTCAAAAATGGTCAGACAAAGAACTAGCAATTCCACAGCTTTATCAAAAATCACATGCGCCTAATTTTAGCATCAATAAAACATTGAATGCTCTAGCGGGTAGTAATATTACTTGTCCTCTAGTTAATAGCGAGTTGCTCAAAACCTACTTTGATTATTTCATTACTACTGGTTTTTTAGACAGACCACATAATTTTATATTGAAATAAGCTTTATCAAAGGAATAAATAAATGACAGCAATTTTAAATAATTACTCCAAAACCAAACAAATCTTTTCCAACTTAGTTGAATTGCTACGCTACCGCGCGCAGCAAAAACCCGATGACACAGCATTCATTTATCTAAAAGACGGAGAAATTGAATCAACAAAACTAACTTATCAAGAATTAGACCGACAAGCTAGAGCTATTGCTATTAAATTGCAACAAATTACTCAACCTGGAGAGCGCGCGTTATTACTATACCCGTCTAGTCTAGACTTTATTGCCGCTTTCTTTGGATGCTTATACGCTCAAGTAATCGCAGTTCCTGCATATCCACCAAGAGCAAACCAAAACCTTTTACGTATAAAAACAATAGTAGCTGATGCTCAAGCTACAATTGCACTAACAACAACATTTTTACTATCTAATTTGACGCAGCGCTGGACTGATGACTTAGATTCAGCTAAATTACATTGGTTAGCTACTGATAGTATTGAAGATAATTCAAGCGTATTATGGCGAGAACCGCTCCTGGATGAAAACAATTTAGCGTTCCTTCAATATACTTCTGGTTCTACGGGTAAACCAAAAGGTGTAATGGTTACTCATAGGAATATTTTGCATAATGAGCAAATGATTGCTACAGCTTTTGAGCATAGTCAAAAAACTATCTCAGTTGGTTGGTTGCCATTATTCCATGATATGGGATTAATTGGTAACGTTCTACAACCTTTATATTTAGGACTTCCCTGTATTCTTATGTCACCTGTAGATTTCCTTCAAAAACCTTTTCGGTGGTTGAATGCGATTTCTCGCTATAAAGCAACTAGTAGTGGTGGCCCCAATTTTGCTTATGATTTATGTGTACGCAAAATTACAAAAGAACAACGTTCTCAATTAGACTTAAGTACTTGGGATGTAGCTTTTACAGGCGCCGAGCCAATTCGTGCTGAAACATTAACGGCATTTACTAATGCTTTTTCCGAATGTGGTTTTCGGCATCAAGCTTTTTACCCTTGCTATGGAATGGCTGAGGCAACTTTATTTATTACTGGGAGTATTAAAACTGATGTACCAGTTATTCAGACTGTAGACACTCGAAACATAGTAGGTTGTGGTCGCAGTACGTCGGAACAAAAAGTCATTATTGTTCACCCAGAATCATTAACTCAGCTTGCCGAAGGAGAAGTTGGTGAGATTTGGGTTAAAAGTTTAAGTGTTGCTGCTGGTTATTGGAATAACCTTGAACAAACAACCACAACCTTTCACGCATACCTAGCAGATACAAAAGAAGGGCCATTTCTACGTACAGGAGATTTGGGATTTTTATTAGATAAAGAGCTATTTGTAACAGGAAGGCTTAAAGATGTAATTATTATTAGGGGACGTAATCACTACCCCCAAGATATTGAAGCGACTATCGAAAACAGTCACCCCTCCATTAGAAAACCTAACTGTTGTGCAGCTTTTGGAATAGAAGTTGAGGGAGAAGAACGTTTAGTTGTAGCTGTAGAGCTTGACAGACGTTATCGACAACGAAATCATCACGATATTGAAGTCAGCTTGAAACAAGAAATTGAGGAAATTATCACAAAAATTCGCTCCTCAGTTGCAGAACAACATGATTTGCAACTGTATGCAGTCCAACTACTAAAAGCAGGTAGTATTTCAAAAACTTCTAGTGGTAAAATTCAACGTCATGCTTGCCGAGAAGGTTATGAAGCTGGTACATTAGATGCGATTTATACTTGGGTTGAAGAAAATGCAAGTGTAATTCCTCAAGATTGTCTACTTGTGTCATCATACTATGTTGAATATTCATCTGCTGCAATTCAAGCTTGGTTAGTTGCGCGTGTTGCTGTTGAATTAAAGGTAAAGGTTGATGATATACATGTTTCCCAACCCTTAACTCAGTATGGGCTAGATTCATTACAATCTGTAAGTATTGTAGCAGCCTTAGAAGATTGGTTAGGGCGCCAACTTTCCCCCTCACTTCTAGAAGACTATCCCCAAATTGACACTTTAAGTCAGCATTTAGCTAGTAAATTTTCACAAGTAACATCAACAAAAAATATTGAGTTAACACATAAGTATAATTGGTTGCAAAAAATATTTTACAACTGCACTTCAAGTTTAGAAAAAATTATATATAGTTATTACTTTAAACTAAGTTGTCAAGGTTTGAAAAATATTCCTCAAAATACACCGTTTTTGATAGCAGCAAACCATACGAGTCATTTAGATAGAGGAGCAGTTGCAGTTTCGCTATCGAAGTCTGTCGATAGAATTTTTGGCTTAGGTGCAAAAGACTACTTTTTTGATAATCCCATCAAAGCATGGTTTTTCAGCACATTTTTTAATTTAATTCCTTTTGAGCGTCAAGGCAACTTTAAGCAAGCAATACAACACTGTCAGCAAGTATTAGCTCCTAGCCAACCAGTATTAATTTTTCCTGAAGGAACTCGTTCTATTAATGGCGAATTACAAAAATTTCAGCCAGGAGTGGGACTTTTAGCATTAAAGTTAAACGTACCAATTGTACCAGTGTATATTCATGGTACTTATCAAGCTTTACCTAAAGGAAATTGGTTCGCGCGCAGAAGTCAAATACGTGTAATTTATGGGGCGCCGATAGAAATATCATCATACAAAACTAAACTAAGTGAATTTACAGAGAGTGATGTATCAAAAATTATTGTCAACGATTTACAAACTATGATTGTGCAATTGCAAAATAATGTTTAAAAAGGATTTATAGAATGTTAGCACTTAGTTATATAAAAAGCGTACCCCGATACTTGTTAATTCGGGCTTTGGCGCCTTCCTTACCCCAAATAAGTACAAGTTTTCTTTCTAGTCTACAACTAAAAAAAGTCACAACACCTACTCTACCAGGAAAAGAATGGATACGAATAAATACTCATCTTAGTGGTATTTGTGGTTCTGATATTGCGACTATTCAAGCAAAAGGTAGCTTTTATTTATCTCCATTTGTCTCGTTCCCTTTTGTCTTCGGTCACGAAGTTGTAGGAACCGTAAGCCAAGTTGGTACAGAAGTATTGTCTACACAAGTTGGAGAACGAGTAGTTATTGAGCCTAATTTAAGTTGTGAGGTACGAGGAATTTCTTCTTGTCCTCAATGTCAGAAAGGAAATTATGGAAATTGCGAAAATGTGACTTTGGGAGATATTGCTCCTGGTTTACAAACTGGTTACTGCCAAACTACTGGTGGTGGTTGGAGTTCAGAGTTGGTAGCGCATCAATTGCAAGTACATCGTGTTCCAGACAAGTTATCAGACGAGGAAGCTGTTTTAATTGAACCATTTAGCTGTGCTATTCATGGGGTTTTGAAAGCAAATTTACAAGGTGATGAAACAGTAATGGTAATTGGTTGCGGTGTAATTGGATTGTTAACAATTGCAGCAATTCGCGCACTAGGATACAAATCGCGCGTTTTAGCAATTGCCAAATATCCACACCAAGAAGAACTTGCTCAGGTTTTAGGCGCCGACTACGTATTTCGTTATAGTAAAAATATCCATCAAGAAATTAGTAAATTTTTAGATAGCAAAATTTATCAACCGGACTTGGGTAAACCAGTTTTAGCTTCCGGGGTTGATTGTACATTTGATTGTGTCGCAACTTCTAACAGTATCGACGACTCATTAAGATTCACTCGTGCCAATGGCAAAGTTGTACTTGTTGGAATGCCCGCAATTCCTGAAGGAATAGATTGGACTGCCATGTGGTACAAAGAACTGCAAATTATTGGCGCCTATACTTATGGTACGGAAATATACCAAGGCGAAAAAATCCGAACTTTTACACTTGCACTTCGACTAATGGAACAGCAAGATGGTTTATTAAAGAGTTTGATTACAGGTCACTACAAATTACAAGACTACCGTCAAGCTCTAAAAGCAGCAATGAATTCAAAACAATCTAAATCTATCAAGACTGTATTTGATTTACGTTAGTAAAAATAAAATTAAAAAACACATACAAATTATGGTGACATTTCAACAACCGACATATTCAAAGCCAAAAAGACAAGTATCTTTAAATCAACAACCAAAATGGCTCAGAGACAGTATTCTACTTGGAAATAAGTTTCACTACCGTAAAAAAATACCCATCATTCACAATACTATCAATATTTTTGTATTGATGTTGATTTTGTTAGAAGCTTTAGGAGTTTCTTATTCGAGTACATTCTTGCCAACACTAGTTTTTATTCCATTAGGTTCGGTTGCTTTTGGCTTAATCCACTTTACGCTGTTTATCTTGGTAGTACATGAAGCATCACATAATATGTTTATTATTCACAAAAATCAGCAACAAGCTATTTTTTTGAATCGTCGCTTTGCTTGGATAATTAGTACATTTTATGGAATTGAGTATACAAAGCATTGGGAGGTTGGACATCAAGTCCATCATATTGATGCAATAGAATCTCATGACCCACAAAATTGTCCAAATACAATTTATATGGGTAAAGAACTCTTTAAATATACATTAATAGTTTTGTTATTACCTGGTTACTTCCAGTTTGTTCGCAAATACGACGACTGCCAAGCACCCAAAAAATATGGTGTGAATATTAAGCTAATCATCGGGCAAGTAATAATGTGGGCAACTTTTATTTTTTTGTCCACAGTTTATATAAGTTGGAAAGTTCCAGTAGCAGCTTTTCTCGGTATACAAGTTCTATCAGTTTTGAATCAATTTAAAATCGCAATGGAACATGGGGGAGAAATTGGTTGTCGAGAAAATCCGTTAATGCGCTCATGTAGTTCTTTTTTCCTTTTGAGAAGAATTATAATGCCATTAAACATTTCTTTACATTTTGAGCATCATCTTAATTATTGTGTTCCCTGGTACGACTTATTAAAGTATCACAATGAATTGAGACAGATTATACCTGAGTCAGTACAGAAAGACGTTTTTAAATATAACTCAGAAGTTTGGGAACAAGTGAATTCATAAAATAACTATCCAACTTATTTTAAAATTATGGACAAGAAACAACTCTTATTAATTGAAAAATTTTGCCTAGCTAGTTACGCCATTTTGGTATTTTCAGCAACGATTGTATTTGTGACAATATTACCGTATCCAGAAATAGTAGCCAAATTACCAAATTTTTCAAAGTTTGTACTAAAGTCAGCGATTAAACATCAATTTGTACTTCAGACATTATTAGCAACAATTGCAACTTGTATTCATGCTTACCGCACTATAGGTATCCGACAGATGCTCATTTTTATGGTGCCAAGCATGGTTTTACCATTCAGCGCTGAAATGTTAACTATTAAAACGGGGTTCCCATTTGGTCATTTTGTCTACCCTGATGGTAATGGTATAAACTTTACTACAATTGGTTTAGGTTATAAGGTTGCTGGTTTAGTACCTTGGACAATAGCCTTATGGTGGTTCTCTGGTTCACTTGCTGCTTACTTGTTAGCGCGCGCTGCTTTGGAAGCAATTGGATTATCACAAAGGCTATCTCAGATAGGAGCAGTAATATTTGGAGCAATGCTAATAACAGCATGGGATTTTGCTTTTGAACCTTCCATGCATTTAAGTGCTGTACGTTTCTGGAATTTTCAACAATCAGGTGCTTACTTTGGTATACCGGCTTTTAGTTTTACTTCCTTCATGATTGTTCTTGTACTGTTTATGAGCGTAGCAGCACGATTTTGGCGCCAAGAACCTTTACAATTAGAGCCATCGCAACTCAACTTACCTCTAGTTAATTACTTGACCAACTTAGGAGCAGCTTTTATTTTTGACATTTTTACCCATATGTGGATTCCTTTGGCTATAGGAGTTATATTTGGATTGGCGCCAACTCTAACTTTTTGCTCGATTGTTTATCACAAAGAGACAGGTAGAGACGTGATTAATCACGTCTCTACTTAAAATCGATTTAGGTTAACAGTTTTTTGTTGTGTTACACACATAGCAATACCCTTTTCGTAATAAGCTGCTTCATTAATAAAAATCGGGTAAACTGTCGATGCTCCCTCATAAAAAATTTCTTGACCATCAAACGTTAGAAATATCGGGTCTCCTGCATTTAAAGGTTGATAATCTTGAAACTGACGTGATGGATGAATCATTGCTTCAATTTCACCTTGTGCGTTTCTTGGATAATCGATGGCGCCTATATAATTATAAATAGTAATGGAACTTGGTATTTCAGGGAGTTTACCTTGATTGTATGCTTCAAAATAATCTAAAGCAGCAAGTATTAGCTTTTCTGTTTTCTGAAAAAGTTCTGCATTTAATATACCTTGAGCAACGGCGCCAACTTCAATAGCAAAACCCAATTCGCTCAAAGAATCAAGATATACAGCATTTTGAGATTTAGGAGAACAGCAAACCTTTACATCATCACTAATCAAACTTAAATAACTAGATAAACCCAGTAAAAAAGGATGCTCACTACTTAATAAAATGCTTAATCCCATGTTAGATGTTGTAGTGTGTAAATCAATAATTACATCACAAGCTTTACCTTGCCCAGATAATAAAATTTGTTGAATTTCTTTCGCGCGCGTATCTTCATAACTAGAAAGGTTAGCATTTTGTAAATCAGCACGACTAAAACAGCGATTTAAATCTTTATCAATATACCGTCTACATTCTTCAATAGCTTTAGGATTTCCAAATACAACCTGAGATGAAAAACTAGGTCGAGTTATTAAATCTTGATTATTAGCAAACTTTTTGGCTAAGTAGACACCCGTCAACTCGTTACCGTGAGTCCCACCCACTATTGCCACAGTACTGATTTTATTCATAAAGTAGATGTAAGTAAAATTAGATACAAGTATTTGAAGAATTGTTAAAGGGCGAGTAGAATTACCGCGTGTGTATATATAGATGATAAATAGGAATTGATGTTGAAAGTAATTTTATCGCGTGTGGGGTTAATGACTGTTTGCTGTTTAATGGTTGCCTGTACGCAAGCACAGGATAATCAAGCAGCGAGTACTCCCACCGAAGCACCAACAGCTACCAACGTAACCGCAACACCAACACCCACTGTTACAGCAACAGCAACAGCGACTGCAACCCCAGGTGCATCAACTGGCGCCGGAAAAGTTGTTACCACGCCTTCAGGGTTAAAGTATGAAGTACTCAAACCAGGTACAGGCGCCACGCCCAAAACAGGTCAAACTGTCACCGTTCACTATACAGGTACTTTAGAAAACGGCACCAAGTTTGATAGTTCGCGTGATAGAGGAGAGCCTTTTGAGTTTCAAATTGGCACTGGGCAAGTAATTAAAGGTTGGGACGAAGGTTTAAGCACGATGAAAGTTGGCGAGCGTCGTAAATTAATCATCCCATCTAACTTGGGTTATGGAGAACGTGGAGCTGGTGCTGATATTCCTCCAAATGCAACTTTGATTTTTGATGTCGAGTTATTAGGAATCAAGTAGTTAGTAGTATTAATTTTAGTTAGTCATAGCACAAATCTCTTGTGGAGTGGGCATCCTTGCCCGCCCCTCTCCTCAACCATTAAGTTAAAAATTTCGATGTAGGAATTACAGATGTCGGCGCCCTTCTATTATCATTTCTACCTAACTGGCTAGCAATAAAGTAAGAAATAATACCTAATATCAATGTAACAGCTAGGGTAATGCCAACAATTTTTAAAGTATTACCAGAATTACGAGATGTTGATTTATCTTTTCTAGGCTGATAAATTGTACCATCTGGCGCCTGTTGTGGTGTTTGATTGCTAGCAGGTTTTGGTTGATATATTGTATTATCGGGTGTTTGATTAGGTATTTGATGATTGCCAGCACGATGCTGTTGCATTATTGTATCTTCGATAGTATTTTGATTACCTGAATTTGTCGCTGGTCGTGGTTGAAATAATGTTTTATCTGGTGGTGTTAGTTTATTTTCACTGTTAGAAACGCGCGGTTGTACAATTGTACCTTCTGGGGGAATTTGTGGCGCCATTGGTGAAGGGTTTGGAGGTCGTTGAACTATTGTACCTTCAGGCGCCTTGATTGCGTTTGAATTTGACGCTGATGATTGAGGTGGTTGGAATAATTGAGTTGGTGGTGGTTGTAAAGGTTTATTAATGGTTTCGTTATTAGAACCTTGTTGAGGTTTATTTTGTGGTGGTTGTAAAGGTTTATTGATAGTTTCGCTATTAGAACCTTGTTGAGGTTTATTTTGTGGTGGTTGTAAGGGTTTATCTACTGTCTCATCGTTAGACACTTGAAGTGGTTTAGGAACAGTTTCGTTATGAGAAGCTGCGTTATATTGCTGTGGTCTTGGTTGAAAAATTGTTGTAGACTTTAAAGTACCAGCATTATTAGATAGAGGCTTAATTGCAGCTTCCAACGCTTGAGAAAGTTCACTAACTGAAGCAAAACGATTGCTAGGTTTTTTTTGAAGACATTTAATTACTACAGCTTCTAACTCTAAGGGTAAATGCTCACACCCACGTTGCTCCCGTAATGGTCTAGGTGGTTCATAACTATGGGCTAATAACCATGAAGGTTCACTAATTTGTTCACCTTTAATACTTAAACCAAAAGGGTCTGCCGCACTCAGCATTTCATAAAGGATAATACCCAAACTATAAATATCAGCACTTACATCTATAGTCTGAACGTTTTGAATTTGTTCGGGTGAAGAATAGCGAAATGTACCAATAAATGTTTTAGTAAGATTCGTGTGTTCAGAAGAATCACTATATATCTTGGCAATACCAAAATCTAAAATTTTTACCCACTCACCAAACTCTGTAGGAACTAAAAAAATATTATCTGGTTTCAAATCGCGATGAATAACCTTGATACGCTCTGTATTAGTTCCATCGCGCTGCATAATAACCCCTCGATGGGCAAGCTGCAACCCCGTACACACTTGCGTCATAATTTTTACTACACGTTCAGGTGGTAATTGCTTTTCACGCTGTAACAATTGTCGTAGCGTTTGCCCCCGCAAATACTCCATTACATAAAAAGGAAAACCTTCGGTAGTAACTCCACAATCACTAATTTCGATGATATGCTCGCTTTGTAAAGCAGCACAAATCGAAATTTCTCGCTCAAAGCGTTTTCTCATCTCACCAGATGCCACCAACTTATCTTTAAGCAATTTGAGCGCAACATCTTTACCAACGCGCGTATCAGTGGCAAGAAAAACTTCTCCCATACCACCTCCACCCAAACGTTTTTCTAAACGATAACGTTGGTTATCACCAATCAAGCGACCTATCCAAGAATTATTTGATGGTGGGGAGTTCATCTAAAGAAACCCATCCTATTTTTTAATAAAGTTTTCAACAGGTTTAATGTACTAAATAATTCAATAATTAATAAAATAATCAATAATAATCCTAATATATTATATATATAGCTAACATTCAACTTTTGTCTATATTAACGTAGGTTGGGTAAAGCGTCAGCGCAACCCAACACATATACACCTACCAACACACATACAAGTACAACTACTCTCATATATCATAATCTATTGACATTACCATGAGGAACCAGAATGAGTAATGCGCTCTCTATAGCCACAGTCACAGCAGTAATAAAAAACTTATTAGAAAATGGTTTAGTAAGTGATGCCATAGCAGCAAGTGTAGGTGATGTACTTGTAACAGCATTACCACCAGATAAAATTCAAGTAGGAAGTGACGAACGCGCGCAAATCAACCTTTTTCTATATCACGTCACCCAAAATCGTAACGTAGACTGGATATCTCAGGAATATCGTAATCGTTATAGCAGCACACGCACCGCAAACCCACCTTTAGCACTTGACCTACATTATGTACTAACAGCTTACGGTGCCAAAGATTTCCAAGCCGAAATTTTACTTGGCTACGCAATGCAAATGTTACATAAAATACCTATCGTGACATCTGATAGTATTGCCAACGCATTAAAAAATGCGGCTGAAACAAGTACATCTAGCGTATTTTCACAGGCTATATCAGGTTTATCTGTATCTACATTAGCAGAGCAAATTGGGCAAATAAAACTTAGTCCAGAATTTTTGAACATGGAAGAAAGTTCTAAAATTTGGTCTGCGCTGCAAACACATTATAGACCTTCGGCTACTTATCAAGCGTCAATGGTTCTGATAGAGAGTGATAACATTGATAAATCACCGATTGGCTCAGTACTGTTACCTAATCAACCAAGTATTGAACAAGTAACAGCGGCTGCACAAGCTGAAACTTCTATTACTGTAGGCAGTACAATATTGATTCGGGGTAAGCGGCTACAGGGTGATATTACTAAACTTAGACTGGGTAATCAGGATAAATTTTTTACACCTTTTGATGTTCAAGACACGCAAGTGAGTTTACAAACACCTCCAGATTTGCGCGCGGGTGTGCAAAGTGTACAAGTAGTACATCAAACAATGGAAATTGGAGGATCTCAGAATTTAATCGAGTCAAACGTTGCCGCTTTCATATTGCATCCCAAAATCATTGATCAGACGCGATACACCAAGTCTAACGAAGATAGTAAAGACAATTTAAGTTCCGGCGAAATTAACGTTAAATTCAACCCAAAAATTGGTAAAGAACAACGAGTTATTTTATTACTCAATGAAATATCAAGTGAAAATCCAGTATTTTACTCTTTACCCATTGCAGCGCGCGCAACAGATACTGATACTATCGCAGTTACTGTCAAAAACGTTAAGCCAGGAACGTATTTGGTAAGGATACAAGTAGATGGGGCTACTAGCATACTTTATAGAAATAAAAATGGGGAATACGATTCGCCACAGGTGACTATTACTAGTTAACGCTCGTTTCAAAAATATGTTTTCGACTTTTGGAGAATATGTTTAAAGCTGACTATGCGGATATTTTAATAATAGTAGCAGTAAAAAGCTTATCTAATCCGTGAGGATAGAAGTCTTAACCGTGCCTTTAAGATGAATGGTACAACAATTCACAATTGGTTTGACGCAAACCAGTGTTACTTATCAGCAGCAAGTGCCTTGGTGCGCTATGAGATAGAGAAATACACTGTCAAGTCGCAGGATGAAACTGATCAAGAACAAGAAAATGCACTGCTACAAGCTTTGCAAGAAGCAACTGTTGCCATGCCAGAAGCAGCAGCATTAGATAAAGTATGCAGAATTTTTGGTCTGTCCAACTTTGAATCTAATATATTGTTAATGTGTGCCTGCATGGAGTTTAGCGGCGACTTTGGTGGTTTATGTGCCGCAGCTCAAGGAGACACGCAGCGAGCTTACCCGACGTTTAGTTTAGCCTTAGCAGCATTAAGAGATGCTCATTGGGACGCGATTGCACCTCATGCTCCGTTACGTCATTGGCGCCTGATTGAAATGGGGGAGGGTCGCGCACTGACTCTATGTCCCTTAAGGATTGACGAACGGATTTTACACTATCTCGTCGGTACGGAGTATATTGACGAACGCTTAGTCGGTATTATTGAGCCGTTATCGGAAGTTGGAAATTTGACGCCATCACACTCTCAATTAGTAGAGCAAATATCACTCTTGTGGACGCACGCAAAAGAAGTATCAGGGGCGCCAACATTACCCATCGTACAATTGTGCGGACTTGAACCAACAACTAAGCGGGCGATTGCAGCAAATGTTTGTAAAAAGCTGGGTGTTGATTTGAGTATAATACCCGCTCAACTTGTACCATCCGCACAAGGCGAAATGGAAGTTTTGATTCGACTGTGGGAGCGGGAGACAATATTAAGTGGAGGCGCCTTACTGGTAGACTATGACATCGACACAACAGACCAAGCGCGCTCTTCATCAGTTAGACGTTTCATTGAGCGAGTCAACGGTTTTTTGTTTGTAACTAGTCGGGAACGGGTGTCCAACGTCCAACGCCCAATAGTTAGTTATGATGTTCACAAACCTACTACCGAGGAGCAAACAGCACTTTGGCAAGGTACTTTAGCTGACCTTGCACCCCAATTAAACGGACAAGTAAACAGATTAGTCGCTCAGTTTAACCTTAGCCCCTCGACAATTCGCGCAGCTTATACTGAAGCAGCAGGCAAGTTGAGTCAAAGTCCGGAAAAAGATTTGGTCAATATTTTGTGGGATGCTTGCCGAATGCAGGCACGTCCGCGATTAGATGAACTTGCCCAGCGAATCACCCCCACAGTCAATTGGCAAGATTTAGTGTTACCAACCGCGCAGCAACAAATGCTACATGAAATTGCAGCACATGTACGACAAAGAGCTATTGTGTATCAATCTTGGGGATTTGCAGCTAAAAATGCCCGTGGACTAGGAATTAGTGCTTTATTTGCAGGTACTAGCGGTACGGGTAAAACACTGGCAGCAGAGGTGTTAGCTTCGGAGTTGCGTCTTGATGTTTATCGCATTGATTTATCATCAGTTGTCAGTAAATACATTGGTGAGACAGAGAAAAATTTGCGACAAGTATTTGACGCAGCAGAAGAAGGGGGAGTTATTCTACTATTTGACGAAGCTGACGCTTTGTTTGGTAAGCGTAGCGACGTTAAAGACAGCCATGACCGTCATGCCAACATTGAGGTTAGCTACCTGTTGCAACGTATGGAATGCTACCCAGGTTTAGCAATTCTGACAACCAACCTCAAAAGTTCGCTCGATACCGCTTTTATGCGACGCATCCGCTTTGTAGTTCAATTTCCCTTCCCAGACACTGCTCAACGCGCGGAAATATGGCGCCGTATTTTTCCAAAGAACACCCCAACCGAAGGTTTAAATGCTACCAAATTGGCGCAACTAAGTGTTTCTGGTGGTAATATTCGCAACATCGCCTTAAATGCTGCATTCCTCGCTGCTGACGCTGAAGAACCCGTGCAGATGAAACATGTATTACATGCCGCACGCACAGAATATACTAAATTAGAAAAATCATTGACCGATTCCGAAATTGGTGGTTGGATATAACCCAATATCAGAAACTCGACTAAAGTCTAAAACACCGAAGGTTGTGTAGGTAAGATAATATATTAATTTACCATTGGCAAGTTGTGAGCAATGAAAAAACGGCTGCAAGTACCCCAAAAACTTAGCCCCAAAGCCTCTAATTCAGAATTAGAGCAAAGCCGTTTGCAGTTGCGCTCTTCAACTGGTAAAGCTAAAAGTAACTTGGGTAAGGTAAGGACGCAGGTAACAGAGAATCAAGAATTTAAACAGCATCAGATAGAAGCAACGAAATTAAAAATACAAGCGAAGCATGGCACTATCACCTCGCAAGGACAGGAACGGTTGACTGTATTACAGGCGAAGATGGATAGTGTGTTGCAGAATAAAGTTGGACAATCTAGTAAAAATGTTTTGCAACGGGTAAAGTCAAACGATAAGGGCAAGGCGCCTGTAAACGAAAAAGATAAAGATAAAGATAAAGGTAAAGGTAAAGCAGCGTCCAAAGCCTCAGCAGAAAAAGAGGCATTCTTAAAAAAATATCCAGTCGCTAAGAAATTAGTAGCTGGAATAAACGAAAAATCAGAAGCTAAAGAAATCCTAACAAACCTTTTCAAAAACTTTAAAAATATTGGTTTTAAGTACACGATGGTAAATAAGAGCCATGAAAAACTCTTAGAAGGAGCCTTAGAAGGAGATTGTCAGACATTAGCGCGCGCATTTAAAGCGGTAGCAGAAGGATATTTTGGAATACAAGGTGTAAAAGTTGGTGACGATCAAAGCAGCATCAAAAAACCATTTATAAGTGAAGCTGGAAAAACTCCATATCAAGGCAAAGATCCAAATTGTGATAACGGCAAACGGTGGTTCTTCCAAAACCATTATTGGGCTGTTTGGAACGGACAAATTTTTGATGTTTTATTCCTCAGCGACAAGAAACCTGAAGCTGATATGGCAAGGCAGAAAGACCCACTTAAATCAATGCTAATGCCTGAACAAGAGTACTATGAAACAGAAAAAGGAAAAATAGTCTATCCATATGCAAATAAATATTCCACTGCTGAACTAACAATGTTTGAAAAACTGAAAAACTTAGTAAATAACCTTGGTAGATGGTTATACAGAGATATCAGTGGAGTCACAAATAAAATTCGGTCTATATTTGCCAGAGGTGGAAACAACAACAGCGATTTTGAAGCTCTAATACGAGAAGTAGAAATAAACCGAGCTAACCAGGCTGCATCAAAGTAAATAAATTATTCAATTCGATGGCACCATCTAAAAAATGTTGATTTTAACCCATATAAACTAGCTTAGGAGAATTAAGTGAGATGATGAGCGAACGCATGATGCTTAAGCGCAATAAAACAGCCACATCAAATTTGGCGAGCTTATCATTAACCTCCCCCACATCTCCAACGCTGGGAAATCCAACGCGCGGATTTGGTATACAAGCGGCGCCTCACGAATCATCAAATCAGCATTCCTCGCAGCCTGACCGTGAGCAGTTGCCAAAGGAAGATGTATTCAAACAACACCCTGTAGAGCCTAATATTAGTCAAATTTCAATGCGTCCACAGGCAAAACTTACTCTGAGTGAAGCAGGTAGCTCCCCCATTTTCTCAAATCTTGTGAGAAATCCGGGTTATGTACAAAGGGTGGAGTCAAATTCTCCGAAGAAACCTAAGAAGCTATATGAAGATGACATAAATATAATTTATAATCAGTTTACAAAAAGAACAGGTAAGCTGAAAGAAATCGTATGGGAAAAACATTTAGATGCAATTGCGGATGTTTGTAAGAAGAACAAATATACAATAGCCATACGTGAAACAGGTCCATTATCGATAAAAAGAATAGCGCAGGGAGCAAAAGCAAAGCCTCATACTATACTAGAAAAATCAATTAAAGAAAGCTCGCTAAAAAAAGGTTACGAAGACGAGGCTAAAGACATCTTAAAGAAACTAGAAAAATTAGACTTAGACGGTTTCGTTGGGCATTGGAATGAGGCAGGGAAGTTAATTGGTATAAGAATTGACAAAATTCCAAGAAATATTAAGAGAAGATTTAAATTAATTGTGAAAGAACGAGATAGAATCGCTTTTGTTCCCTTAGATTTGGAAAAGAATGATGGTGGTAAAGCAATTAGAAAGCTGAAAATAACACCAGATTGGAAAAAATATTTATACACAGGCGATTATGATCTCCACGAGGTTTATTCCCACAAAGGCGGCGGCAGCGGTCAAATTCCAGAAGCTACACCAGAGAAGGTAAAATTACTGAATCAACTTAATGAGGGTATTCAAAAGAGTGGGGAACACTCCAAGATGCGAGAAGGCAAAGCAAAATTGGATGACAAGACCAAGACAATTCATGTAAGTGGTGATCATGCAATGTTCCAGCATGGTGACCAAGCTACATATCGAAAGAATCAGCATTTAGAAGCGAAGGCGTTGGAGCAAGATGTTGCTAAAGTTGCTAAACTTGTACAGGCAGTCGCTACAGAATCTGACGAGCCAATAGCGTGGTGCAAAAATGGAAACTGGTTTGTAACACTAAATAAACAAGAGCATGACATTTTCCGAACTAAACACGGACTTAAGAAGCCTCATACTTGGACACCGAAAGAAGATAAAAGGACTAAAGACGGAGACAAAAGGACTGAGCAGTATCATGGGCACGAAAAAGCCAAAACTAGAAAAAAGGTTAATTAGGCTAATCGCTAATTTATTAGACTTTTGGCTAATTGCTTCATAAACACAGTGGCATTATCCTAGATATTTGTACTGGCAAGATATTTATTAACCTACTGCTTGGGCATGAGGAGAAAGAAATGAGAGAACGAGTAGGTAAAGGTAAAAAAGATACCGCGAATTCCTTCTCAATATCTACACTCAAGCAACCGACGCGCGGCTTCGGCTTAGAGTCATCTCATGTCATGCCCAAAGCTGCTAGTGAGCAACAAGCAGCAAAAAAAACTCCTAGCCAAGGCTTTGACTTTAACCGCATATCAATGCGTCCCCAAGCAAAGCTCACAGTTAATAAACCAGGAAACGTTTACGAGCAAGAAGCAGATAAAGTTGCACAACAAGTAATGCAACGGATGAGTAACCCTGCTGGCTCGCAAAAATTACAAAGACAATCGGCGCAACAACAAGAGGAAGAAGAAAAATTACAAACCAAATCTCTGGCTAATTCCATCACTCCACTTCAACGTGAGGCAATGCCAGAAGAAGACGAACAACAAAAATTACAAACCAAATCTCTGGCTAATTCAATTACCCCACTGCAACGCGAAGCTGTGCCAGAAGAAGACGAACAACAAAAATTACAAACCAAATCTCTGGCTAGTTCCATCACCTCACTACAACGTGAGGCAATGCCAGAAGAAGACGAACAAGAAAAAGTACAAACTAAATCTCTGGCTAATTCCATCACCCCACTGCAACGTGAGGCGGCGCCAGAAGAAGACGAACAAGAAAAAGTACAAACTAAATCTCTGGCTAATTCCATCACTCCACTACAACGTGAGGCAATGCCAGAAGAAGAGGAACAAGAAAAATTACAAACTAAATCTCTGGCAAATTCCATCACCCCACTACAACGTGAGGCAATGCCAGAAGAAGAGGAACAAGAAAAAGAAAAATTACAAACCAAATCTCTGGCAAATTCCATCACCCCACTACAACGTGAAGCAGTGCCAGAAGAAGAGGAACAAGCACAGATGAAACCGATGGTGCAGCGTAAGTCAGGAGAAACTGGCACGGCGCCCGCTTCGGACGTGGAAAGTTCTATCAAAGGGGCGCGCGGAGGCGGGCAACCGATGGGGGATGAGATTCGGCAACCGATGGAACAGGCGTTTGGTACTGACTTTAGTGGCGTAAAAATCCATACAGATTCTCGTTCTCACGACCTTAACCAATCGGTTCAAGCCCGCGCGTTTACAACAGGAAATGATATTTTCTTCCGTCAGGGGGAATACTCACCTGGAAGTAATGGAGGAAAGGAGTTACTTGCCCATGAGTTAACTCACGTTGTTCAGCAAAATGGTGGTGGCGCCGTTCAGAAGAAATCCGTTTCTACAATCGCTCGAAAGGAAAATAAAGTACAAGCAAAAGCTTCTCCAACTTCATCTTCAAAAAAAGCACCCGTCTCTAATCCCACATCAGTAAATAATCCCAAAGATAATCAAAAAAAAACTGAACCCGATAAACAAGAGCAAAAAGAAAACCCAGACGCAAAGGCTAATGTTGAAAAAGGCGAACAGGGTAAGTCTTCTGAGAAAAAAGGTGGGTTGACGGCGCCACCACCTAACGGTAATGGAAATGGTGCGGCAACAGATGCATCTCCTGGTGGGAGTGGGGCAGGAGCATCAGGAAATCCATCGGAAAATAAGAACGGAAAGGACGAACAAAAACAACAGTCAACTGACTTAAAGAAAGATTCTCCGGAAGGAGCTTCTGGTCAGGCGCCAGAGAAGTCAGCCAAGAACGAGGAAAATCCCCAGAAGCAAGCTGAGGGAGATAAACAAGAACAAAAGCCAACTGATTCAAAGGCAGGTGCTGAAAAAGGAGCTTCGGAGGATAAATCTGGGCCAGAAGGCGCCGGGGGAGAAGTAGTTGGAACTGTAGCAGGTGTAATGGCTGGGGTGCCAGCAGCACAAGGTGATGTAAGTACTGGGGTGCCAGGGGCACAAGGAAATGTAAGTACATCTGGGTCAAAAACAGATGCGACATCAACAACTGGGGGTGGTGAAAAGGCGCCAGCTTCCGCCGAAGAAGACCCAGAATTTCAAGCGGTAGTAAACACAACAAAAGAAGTTGCTGAAACGCAAAAGGAACACGAACCATCTGAAAGTAAAGCAAAAGAAGCTCAAGATGCTGCCGTACCTCCAGGCAATGAAGTTGACAGTAAAGCGCAAGCCAATCAAGTTGGTGAGATGGAGCAAGCCGAAACTCCAGCATTTGACGCAGCAGGTTTTAAAGCCAAGCTGATGGAGCGCATTGCTGATATGGCGCCTAAGAACCTGAAAGAGGCTGACAATTTTAAGGATAATAACAAACTTGATTCGGTTAAGGGCGATTTAAGTGGCAAGGTTGAAGAAGAGCAAAAATCCTCTCAAGGTCAACTCGAAGAGAAAACAAAAGAAAAACCTGATACCAGTGGCATTGAGGCAAAACAAGTAACACCTCTGCCACAAAATGAGCCAGGGAAAGCTCCATCAGAAATTGGTGCAGAAAAGGCTGCTCCCAAGCCGAAAGGAGAAAGTGAAGTTGAGGCGCCTCTCCAAGAAGACAGTAAAAAGCTCGACGATAAAATGTCTGAGAATAATATTACTGAGGAGCAGTTAAAAAATTCCAACGAACCAGAATTCCAACAAGCGGTAGCAGCGAAGAAAGAGTCTCAAGACAATGCTACACAAGCTCCTCAACAGTATCGCAACTCAGAACAACAAATAATCTCAAATGCTCAAGCCACTGCTGAAACCACAGCGCAACAGCATCTTGAAGGAATGCACGATGTCCGCACTCAACACCTGAATGAGGTTTCAGACAAACAGGTCGGAGGCAAGGGCAAAGACGAGGAAGCACGGACTAAGGTCGCTGGCGATATTAATCAGATATACGAAAAAACCAAAACGGAAGTTGAAAAAACACTCGGCGATCTAGATGGTCAAGTTCAGCAAGCGTTCGATGCTGGTGCAGCAGAAGCGAAAAAGGCATTTGAGGATGATGTCTCCAAGCGGATGAGCGATTATAAGAAAAAGCGTTATGGTGGCATGTGGGGTTGGACAAAATGGATACGAGACCAATTTGCGGGTTTACCAGGTGAGGTAAATGCTTTCTATCAAGAGGGACGGAAGCTTTACATCGAGAAGATGGATGGTGTAATTGATAACGTCGTCGGCATCATTAGTAAAGGGTTAACCCAAGCAAAAGCGCGAATTGCCGAAGGTAAACAGCAAGTTCAAGAATATGTAGCTCAATTACCACAAGACCTGCAAGCATTTGGTCAGGAAACAGCAGCAAGCATTGAGAGCAAGTTTGAGGAATTACAACAGAGTGTTGACAGTAAGCAAGATGAATTAATTGATACCTTGTCGCAAAAATATCAGGAGAACCTGAAAGCTGTAGATGACCGCATTGAGGAAATGAAAGCAGAAAATCGCGGTTTCTTCCAAAAAGCATTCGATTTTATCGTCGGAGTTGTCAAGACGATTATCGAAATGACAAAATTACTGCTTTCGATACTAGCGCGCGCTGCTAGTGTAATTGGAAAAATCATCACCAACCCAGTTGGTTTCCTGAGCAATTTAGTCCAGGCAGTCAAACAAGGCTTCATGAACTTTATGAAGAACATCGGGAAGCACCTTGAACAGGGGCTAATCGGTTGGCTGACTGGTACTATGGCAGAAAGTGGTATCCAAATGCCAGAAAGCTTAGACCTCAAAGGCATTTTTAGTTTATCAATGCAGCTTTTAGGCTTTACCTATGAGGCAATTCGCGGACGAGTAGCGGAACGACTAGGAGAAGAAAAGGTCAGCTACCTCGAACAAAACGTTGAGATGTTTAAAACCTTGTCAAGCCAAGGTGTGATTGGTTTGTGGGAGTTTATTAAGGAACAAGTTGGTGACCTCAATACATTGATACTTGAACCAATCAAAAACTATATTATTCAAACCGTAATCGTCGCCGGGATAGAGTGGATTATAAGTCTCCTCAACCCAGCTTCGGCATTCATCAAAGCATGTAAAGCAATTTACGAAATCGTCAAGTTCTTTATCGAGCGCGCGCAGCAAATTGCGGATTTAATTAACGCAATTCTTGATTCGATAGTCGCAATTGCCAACGGTTCAATTGACCAAGCCGTTAAAGGAGTTGAAAATGCCCTCGCCAAGTCGATACCAGTAGTTATCAGTTTCCTCGCAAGCCTTTTAGGCTTAGGTGGAATAGCCGGAAAGATTCAATCAATTTTCCAAAAACTGCGCCGACCAATGGAAAAAGCTGTTGATTGGGTGATTGACAAGGGTAGTCAAGCTGCCAATAAAGTTGGTGATAAAGCTGGTAATAAAGGTAAGAATAACAAGGCAGGCAAAAAAGGAGGCGGCGCGAAAGATTCGGCTAATGATAAGGGAAGTGCAGACCAGAAATTTGTAGATAAAAACAACGAAACTGCTAAGGACAAGCCTAAAGAAACAACCAACAGAAACGTTGACCAGCCTGGGCTTGATAAAGGTAAAAGCAATGATACTGCTAAGGACAAGTCTACAGAAACAACCAGAAACGTTGACCAGCCTGGGCTTGATAAAGATAAAGTTAAGGATAACAAGGTAGGCGCCGCTAAAGATTCGGCTAATGATAAAAAGGAGAATTCAGACCAGAAATTAAAAGATAAGAAAACGGCAGAAGGCAAGTCTGGCAAGGCAAACGATAAAGGAAAGGATAAACAGGAAGCAAATAAAGATCGCAGTAGTCAAAAAGATACAACGAAAGATAAGCAATCTGAGAAAGACAAAAAGAAAGATTTAGCTGCTGCTGAGAAAGAATTGCAAAAAATTATTTCCAAATCTGAAAATACAAAAGAAGTCGAACGACATTTTCCTGCTCTTAAGAAAAAACATCGACTCAAAAAGCTTGAGTGGGACAAGTTGGGAACACCCTCAGCTGCAGTAATTATGGAAATAAACCCAAAAGCCGTAATTTCTCTTGTTGATAAAAAATTAGTACTTCAGGAACAAGTAGGAAAAGCTAGTATAAAATCTAAACAAGAGGTTACTTTTGAAACAGGTAATATTGACGGTCAATTGGTTGGAAAGAAGATGGAAGCTACTAAATTAGGTTGGAATCATCCACAAGGTGCCAGCCCACTTGGGGGCGCCCTTAATATATTAATGAAAAAGTTACTTACTGAACAGAAGGGTTCAAGTAATACTAAAACATATGTAAAAGGACACTTACTAAACGATAGTCTTGGTGGTCCTGGAAGCGCACAAAATCTTTATCCTATAACTGGTGACGCAAACAACAAACACGAACGACAAGTTGAAAGTATAGTTAAAAATTGGGTTAATAAAGAAGGCTATTGGGTTTATTACAAAGTTGAAGTTGTAAACGAAGATTTTTCTCTTAAGAGTAATAAATTGGAAGAAAATTTTGTGAAGGCTGATTTTGCTTGTGAAGCAGCTAAACTAGATGCTGATGGGAAAAAATCATTTATAGGTGCTATTAAAACAACTATAAATTCCGAATCAGGGACAAAATCACAGCCGAAACAAGGCAAAATAGATAATAAAGACTTTAGTGATAAACCTGGAGAAAAAGATTCTACCTTTGATAAAAATAAAGTAGAGCTTTCTCCGAATGCAAATAGAAAAAGAAAGAGAAAAGATGAAACAGCAGAGACAGAAGATAAAACAGCAGAGCCTGAGACCAAAAAAGCGAGACGATAAATTGAATATAGCTTATGAACCACCAAAGTATCTTACAAAAGTTTCATTCGATGATAGATTCTCTCAGGAGCAATCGAGCTATCAATATCGATACCGATATGTACGAATTTAATCCTCCTGCAACAGACGAAGAATTAAATGCAGCCCGAAGCAAGTTCAACCTTACTCCTGCAATGATTAATTTTTATAGCGAGGCAAATGGTTTTAATATTTACTGGGAAAGAGTGGAGCAAGTAGAGATTTATGAAGGAGGATATGCGGCTGGATACATTAATATTTTGCCTGTTCAAGAAGTTTTTAAAGACTGGAAAAATATTATTTATTTTAGTGAAGATGACCCTTGTAAACCTTTACACCCCATAGATTTTTTCATTGGCAATGCTTGTGCAGCCCTTTATTTAGATGGTTCAGATAACCCAGAAGTCTATTACTATTATCGTGGTGAAAAAATGAGACCACTAGGTGTAGATTTTGAAGGATATTTAAAACTGTTACTGAAATCACGTGGCTTTTGGTATTGGCATCTAGCGATTGCGGGCCCTGAGCATATTAATCCTGCCGAACCTATGTCAGTTGAAGAAAAAAACTTTAGAGAAATTATGCCGCAACTTTTTCCAGATTTTAGTGCGTCAGACTTTAAACGCTTGAATCATGAATAAAGTCCTTAAATAACTAATTTTGCATGACTACAAAGATTGAAAACTCTGCACTAGCCACTGAATTAACTCTACACGACGACTCCCAAACCCCTTTAACCCTTCGCGCGCTAGCCCTAACCCTAACCAAACAAGACGACCAACTTATCGAATGTCGTCTCACCTTTTGTGTCAACTCACAACTTTATAAACGCATTGACACAGGCGCCTTATTCAATCTTAAACCAGATGTCCGCAATCTATGTACAGAAAAATTCCTGCCCAAACATGACATTACAATCGAAACTAGCCTCAAACCCGATTTACTACCGTACCTAGCAAAACACGGCGCCAATATTGACGAGGCTGCAAGCTATGTTTTAAATTTAAACCAAGACCAACCCGACAATCCACTTCTATCCACCGAAAGTTGGTTAGGGTTATCTGTTATACAACAGCAGGAGTCAGGCGAAATTGGCTACCGTACTTTTTGGTCTTATATAAATCCAGAAGATATTGCCCAAGCAACAACCTCTGGGGAAGGAATTAGCAGTGCAATAGTTAACTTTTTTAAAGATTGGACTACAGCACATCTATCTGCTAAAACCCAGAAAGGCGCCGACGAAATGCTTACGGGGATAAGTAATTTCTTAACAGAACTAGCTGATATTAATATAGAGAAAATGAGTGAGGAAATAGAGACAATTACCCCACCCTCCTCAACAAGTGGGCAAATATTTGAGGAAATGGTCAATTTCTTCACAGCAGACAATTGGCCCTTTCTTCAACTTCAAGGACAACCCGCGTTACAAATAGCTTTTCAAGGCGAAAACGGTACATGGACTTGTTATGCTAGGGCAAGGGCAGAACAACAGCAATTCCTATTTTACTCAGTTTGCCCAGTTAAGGCGCCTGAAGATAAGCTGTTGTCAGTAGCAGAGTTCTTAACTAGAGCGAATCTTGGCTTGGCAATTGGTAATTTTGAGCTAGACTTCAACGACGGGGAAATTAGCTACAAAACCAGTATTGATATAGAGGGTGACAAACTATCCTCAGCACTTATCAAAAACTTGGTTTATGCCAACGTCAGGATGATGGACGAATATATACCCGGAATTATGTCTGTCATTTATGGTAATTTATCGCCAGAAGAAGCGATTACTCAAATCGACTCATAATCAAAATTATCTTTTGGTAATTTTGAACTAGACTTTAACGACGGGGAAATATAGCACTAAGAACCAGGATAGTTTTGAATATGAGGGTTATTGTTTTAAGCGTGCGGGTGTATAGGACGTGAAATAGCTTGGCAAGTAACCAAGATAAAAAAATAACGCAATATAAAATTATTTTAACCTTATAATGCAGTTCAGGGGTGCGACTTAATGGGGGGTAAACTGTAATGCCTGATATATAGCTTCAGGATTTGCAGCAATAACCTTAAGGTAAGCCTTTGCGGTCTGATCTGGCTCGCTGCGTCCTTGCTCCCAGTCCCGCAACGTGCCGAGCGGAATATGGTAACGCGCTGCAAATTCTTCCTGTGTCAATTGCAACGCGCGGCGTATGGTTTTAACGCGGGGAACACGTTTGGCATTGCGTAACTCGGCTTCTGTCATCGGACGAGCATCAGGGTCTGCTTGAGCTGCCGTGTGAATTTCTTCTTCGGTCATGTGACGTATAGGCTCATCAGGAAAGGGGCTTTCGCTACCGTCAGGTAATACCTCAACCACCGTCCCATCCTTGTGCATTCTCGCGGTAATAATCGTTTCGTTCATGCTTTTCCGCCTTTCTGGCTGATATTAAACGGATACGCTCTCCCCGTTCGGTATAGGTTATATGAAGCAATACCCCGTCACACATACCAATCAGGTTAATACGCTCTTCTCCATAATTTTCACGCTCATCAAAGCGCTCTATGGCAAAGGGGTCGTTAAATGCTTTGATTGCCTGAGAAAAACTGACACCATGCTTTTGCCGATTGGCAATGGCTTTGTTATTATCCCATTCAAAGTTATCTGCATCATTCATAATATACGGGATAGCAGTAGTTTTGTCAATCAAAGGCAGGTTAGTGGCGCCTTCAAAATTGATATTCAATGCTATAAAAGGCTTGTATCCAAAGAACGGCAGGCAGAACCGTGCGCCGAACAACACCTTAAATATACTGATAAAATGCACAGTATAGTTTATTTGTTCTAATTAGAGGTGCCGGAAACGTTAACATAAAACTAACAGTAATAATTTGGTCGTTAAACCCCAAGCTAAACTCACACACGAAAACGTGTCAGCCAACCAGGTCGTTGCCTCTACTGTTAAATATTTCCTATTTATTAACTCATTAGTCCTAACGCGCTACAATTCTATGGATTCAACCGACTAAATTTAATTTTCAAACCATCATGAGGATGCGGTGTAGGTACTGTAATCATGTTGAGATTTTGCTTTGGTAAAAGTTCCCAATCATAGTTCCTAACTAAAAGTGCTGCAAAAAGTTTCATTTCTAACTTAGCAAATTCCTTACCGATACACTCGCGCACACCACCACCAAATGGTATATAAGCGAAGGGTTTTGATTTATCCTCAGAGCGAGAAGGTGCAAAACGTTCTGGGTCAAATTCTACTGGGTCAGTATATACGCTGCTATCCTTATGTGTATTATTTACTTGGTATAATACGGATACACCTTCAGGAATAAAGTAACCATTAAATTCAAAGGATTTAATTGCCTTTCGGAAACCACCACCAACAGGAGGAATTAAGCGCAAAGCTTCTTTCATAACTTGGTCTAAGTAAGTCATTTGCTTGAGATTATCTAAAGTTAATGGTTCTGAAAATCCCAATTGCTGCTGTTCATTACGTACTGCTGCCATAACTTCAGGATGCTGTGCTAGACAAAGACACATTGAAGCAATTGCCGATGTTAAAGTTTCATGTCCCGCAAATAATAAAGTCAATATTTGGTCTTTAATTTCTTCTACCGGAAGGCTATTACCATTCTCATCTTTAGCTTGTAATAACATTCCTAAAGCATCGCCATTTGAAGCAGGTTGTTGTTGACGCTGTAAAACAATTTCTTCAATTTGCTTGAGTAACAATTTGCGACAACGTAATGCTTTACCAAAATTAGTCCAAGGTAAAGGTAGGGGAATAGTAAATAAACCTCCTACCCATTGTTCAAAAAGTTCTACAAAATTACCATTGCTTCCTGCATCTATTCCTACAAATAATTTACAAGCTACATCAAAGGTATATTTTCTAATTTCTGGATACCATGTTAATGTACCCATGTTTTCCCATTTGTTCAAATAACTACGAAGAATCTCCTCCATTGTAGAAGTATATTCCGCTAAAGCTCTTGGCTGAAATGCTTCTGCGAGAATCTTACGTCGATTTTGATGCGTGCTACCTGCTTGTACCGATAAAGAAGCTGGCCCTAGTAAAATCTTAGTACTAGGTGGCCATTGATTAGTAAAATATTTATTATCATTTGTAAACAGAACACGGTTAGCTTCCGAACCAGTGATAATTATTGTCGGACTTCCAAAAATATGGGTTTTAAACAGAGAACCATACTTTTTATATCGTTTATCTGTAAAATTTGAATCTCGTAAAAAGCTGATTGTTTCGCCAATTATGGGTAAACCATAGTTTCCAGGAGGTAAGGGTAGTGTTTTGGGATTAGTAGTTGTCATAAAATCGTTAAGTAAATTATACAATCTTAACATAACCTACTTAGAAACCAGGTTTCTGTTTGAACGGTGCTACCACTTGCCAGAATCGTCTTCTTGTTGTAGCCCAATTAACTGGCGCCGTTTCCAAGCATAATAGAGAATATTGATACCTAACTCTTGGGCAGTACGAATTGCTAGTCTAGGCAAAGTTAGCTCTTTATCTAATCCCCAAGCGGATGCTAAATCACCAGTAATTAAAATAATTCCTCCCGCAGTTGCTATTTCCACTGGTCGCTGATTAACTATTGGTAAAGCAGCAAACAAAAAAGGTTGGACTCTTAAAGGATGGTCGCGTCGTAATTCTGTTAAAGGTTTTAAAGGGTTTTTTAACTGTTCGGCTAAAGAATAAGTACTTTCTATTAAAGCAGTTGCATCTCTAGGTGCATCCACTAAAAGTACTCCACCTGAATTAAGATATTTACTTAAAGATTCTAAGTCAAGTTTGTTAAAAGATAATGCTTCTTGACCAGTTAAATACAGTAAATCATATTCTTGAATACTTTTTTCTGTTAATGTCACTTGTCCAGCTTCTTCAGTACCTTGTAAATAAGAGTACAAAGGCTCAATAGATTGTAATAAATAAGATAAATTAAAGAAATTACGGTCGCATCCAGAATCACTATGAGTTACCTGTGCTAGTTTAACAATAGCTTGAGGTCGAGCTTGTGCTTGGCGCCGAAAACGTAAATTTATATTATTATAACCAGGAAAAAACGCATCTGCTGGTTGAGTAACATCTTTTTTTCCTGGCTCCAAAAGAATACGACAAATTTCTATTTCCGAAATCTCTAGTGTTGAATTTCTTTGGTCAAATCGATAAGTTTCACGAACAGTATCTCTAGAATCGCGCGCACGTAAATCTTCGGGGTCAATATAACTAACAGTTAAATAGACCATAAGCGGCTCACTAGTAGCAACTTCTAAATCAACCGGAAAATCATAAGGTGTAGGCACTACAATTAAATTACCAGCTAAATCTATTGCAATACCGGGCTGAATTTGTACCCAGCGTCCATCTCGATATTTAGCCTCAACCTTACTTGGCGCCGGAATATCTCGCACACCCAAACCGCAAACAATACCTGGTTGATTTAAACATTGATAATGAGTATTCTGCCGCACACGATGGTAATTATGTGCTTGGCGCCAGCGTTCAGCATTTATTAGTAACCCATCAGAAGCCTGTAAACGTTCAAAAGGTTGAATTGGTGGTGGTGGAAAAGGATGTGACATAATTAATTTTACATTTGATATTTTGAATTTGATCCCCCCTTAATAAGGGGGGCTTTAAACTTCTCTCTTGTCCCCCCCTTATTAAGGGGGGCTAGGGGGGATCTATAAACAATTCATAAGTACAATAAGCGGGTTTCTCTTGCTCAATAATCCTCCTTATCAACCCTTCATGTACACTATTCGCACTCCTCGGACGCAAACGCACAACAAAATGAAAAGCTTGTCCACCTCCCAACACAGCATTACCGAGTTCCGCCTCATTCAAAATAAAACCATTACCGAAAGGCTCAGTAATACTAATATGCTTATCTCCCTCATTTAGTACATTTTCATCCAAAGGCAACCCAGTATATAAATGTAAATAAAGACGCAAACCCTTACGAGTACCACGCCATCTATATAACTCAACCGCGCGTTTAATTAAACGACGTTGTTGTGGAAGTTCCCATGTAGCATCAAACTGCCAACCGACCCAATAAGCCAAAAACGGTAACAAAGCAGACGGCGCCGTTAAAGGGTCAATCAATGCCCACATAGTATTAAAGCTATCAATAGCAGGTTGATAAGCTTGCTCAAAAATATTCATAAAGCGACCAATAAAATCCACTTCACGGTAAAGAAGCGGCAAAAATTCCATGTAAGTAGACCAAGGTCGTATACATACACTAAAATAATCGCTTGTTTCAATTTTTTCTTGGTCAGTACCTGGATTTATATATAAATGAACATTAGAACTAAAATTTAAATTTAATTTATCTACCCTTCCTGGTAAAATTGCTTGCTGGTCTTCAAAAAAATTAACAGGTATTTGAAAATAAAGCACAGCTTGCATTTGTTCACCAGGTGCAATTTCGCTGCCTTCAGTACCAACTCGACACCACGATGGAGGAAAATTACCTTCGACTTTAAAATTCAACCGCAGGGGATTTGCTGTTAAATTTTTAACTTGCACAATCATCTCGCTTGGCTGTCCAGGATGTAGTAATAAACTATGTCCATGAGTCACATCAAGACTTTCTGCCCCAGTAAACGCCATTGCAACTCCCGGTAAAGCTTCGGGAATTTGCATTGGAATTAGGTCTATTTTGACATCAGTAGTTAAGCGACTTTGAACCATATAAATAATGTAGAGACGCGATATATCGCGTCTTAATAATTAATAAATTAACGATTAAGAATATTAACAACATGACCAGAGCGCAAGCTATTATCAGCCCACGAACAAATTAAACCTTGCACACCCGGATCAATTACACGTTCTGGCGAAGGTTGGCGCCTCCAAGTATCCCCCTGTTTACGTATAGGAAATAGTAAAACAGGCCCCAAATAGCGAACACCGTGCGATTGTTGGAGTAATGCTACAATATCAGACTCGTAAAGTGGGCGCCCAAATGCCCAACCCTTTCCTTCAATACCTCCTGTTAATGGATTCAAGTATTTATACAGAGATACTCTAATCGCACGCAAAATTTCATCACGAGCGAGAGGGTTATCATAAGCAGGTTCCAAAGCAATTTCAGTTTGAACAGAAACACCGACATATTCAGGCTGCTGCAATTGAACTTGTATTCCTAACAACTTTCTCTCGTCTAAGTAACGCTTTATTTGTTCTTGTAGTGCTGGACTCAAGTCAAACTTATCAGGAGATAATCCTTGCCCTTGGGTTATACCGTCTGTATTATAATTGGGCACTATTAACAAACCAACAGTTCCAGCTTGTCGCGTCATATCTGCTGGTAAACAACGAACGCGCGCTACAGCACCTTCACCCGCAGTTTGTGTTAAAACTTCAAAATCTTCAACTGTAACTGCACGGTCGCGAGAACGTAATATTCTCGGCGCCTTTATTACCGCTTGTTCAAGAGACTCCGCATCTGCTCCATTAATGGCGCCAAAATGATTAATAACACTATCAACATAAGGAACAGCCGACTTTAAAAATTGCAGTGACTGAGCTTGTACATTCCCTTCTCTACCTCCTCCTGTACGGTAAGTAACCATTCTAATTTCGGCGCCTCGTGGAGGAACGGCACCATACTGATGCTGGAGAATGTTATTCTCAATCGTACTAGTTTGAACAAAAGTATCTTCTGGTCTTGGTTGTTGAATACGCACGCGAACTTCTGTCTGGCTTTTTAATTGACTGGGTTCGCGAATTAACGGGCCAAACTGAACTGTACCGGAACACGAATCTATTGTGTAATGAAGACACTCTGAATTAGAGTCAGCAAAATCTCTAACTTCTTGCCATCTTTGGGGTAAACCACCAGGAGGAATAACTATAATGTACTCCGAATCTCGACGTTCTAATATTGGTGGTTGTTGGAGTTGAAAAGTTTGTCCGGGTTTGCCGTTACTAATACCCAAACGCTCATCTTTAATTACATAACTCTGACTCGCGCGAACAGTGGCGCCAACAGAACGTACTCCAACACCTACAATTCTAGGAGGACGATTATAACCAGAATTATTTGTATCTAATGGCGTCAGAACACAACGAATCCAGCGACCTCGATAGGACACAAAGTTAGTCACAGGCCAACTTTGCGGTAAATGTAACCGCACTTCTGTTCCCTGCTCTGGGTTACTACCTTGTTGGGCAATTTCGTAAAAACTAAAACCCCGTGTTTTATCGTCTGCTTCTTTCAAAAGAACATCTTGCCACTTTTCACCATCCCAAGCTTCCCAACGACGTGGTGGTTGGTTAGGATTAATACCAGTAGGTGTAGCAGAGGCGCCTTGAACAGTAATTTCTAAAACATTACCATCAAGAGGGTCATCGGAATTAACAACTAAATAGAAACAGTTTCCAGGTGATGGTTCTTCTTCAAATATAGGTTGTTCGCTACCTTCCCAAAAACTATTAGATTGACGATTCCAAGTACTCGTAATTCTTTCTCTTAAAGATTGGGGAATTTCTTCAGTAGTTAGCGCTGTTAAAACATGCTGTAAACGAGGTTTTGCAACAATTAAAGCAGAATCAGTACTAAAAGTAATAGCTTCAGTTGTTTCTGTTCGTACAGTTGAAACTTCAATACCTTCCTGAACAGTATAAGTCTCAGGTAAATCGGAACTTAAATAAAAAGTTAAATCAGTGCGTGCAGGAGCAGGAGGTTGGAGACGAAGACCCAGTAATTCGAGAAAAGCGATATAATTTTTACGCGGTACCTTATTAAACCTAAGTAGCATTTGGTCGGTTAACCAAGCAAACAATTCAATTAGCGTAATTCCAGGGTCACTAAGATTATGGTCAGTCCATTCAGGACAGTAGCGAGGAATACGCATAATGCACTCTTCCACCAAATCATCGAAGGTGCGGTCATCTAAATTAGAAGAAGGTAGTTTTGGTAAAAATTCAAATTCCACAGTCGTCCCTACTCTGCTGAAACTAAATAAAACGGATAAACAAAACTGTGAACATCAGGATAATCTTTAAGTTTATACTTAATAATAATGTCCACTTTGCCGCGTATAGGGTCGGTATCAGTAAGAACTTCATTCAAAATAATACGTGGTTCCCAAACCTGCAAAGCTTCAGTAACATATAAACGAATTTGCAGCAAAGTATCACTATTCAAAGGAGCAAAAGCTAACTCAGACAAGCGACAGCCAAAATTCGGTCGATAAACTCGTTCTCCCACACTAGTGCGAAGAATAATCCAAATTGACTCTTTAACCTTTTCATCTTCACTACTAAACTTAACCCCACCCTGCAAATTTAATTGCAATGGAAAAGCCCAACCCCTCCCCAAATATTCTTGCTGCTGACCATATGGTGGCATAAACGGCGCCCTCCCCATTAGACATCACATATATATCTAAAATAAGTGGTGCAAAAGACATAAACCTATTCGCCAAAGGTCGAGTTTCACAGAAAAAGCAAGCTTTAAACAATTGGTTTTGGCCCAGTTATTGGTGTAATCATCGTAATGGGGCCTAAAGTACTAGTCAGTGTCATAGTTCCAGCAGTTATTGACAAAAGACCGGGTGTAGTAATTGTAATGGCGCCAGTAGCAGTCATATTAATAGCGGCGCCTGCTGTCATACTCATAGCAGCACCAGATTTCATGCTCATATTACCCCCTGCCGTTGAATCAATAGATAAAGCTCTAGAGAAAATAGAAGTTGTAGCTGTATTATTAATTGTGGCATTTGCTTTTATACTAATACTGCCATCAAGGTCATTAACAAGTATTCGCTGTCCTCGCGATGTTTCAATTTCTATAAACTTTCTGGTGTCATTAATACTGATTTTGTTTCTACCTTTTGTTTCAATATATATACCAGTATTACTACTAGCTTTATCTTCATCTACAAACTGTAGTTGATGACCAACGCGCGTTTTGAGAGTACGCAAACGCACCCGACCACCGACCACACTATCTCTAACAGCAGTTGGTGCTTTATCCTTTCCATTCCAAACTGCACCAATAATATAAGGTCGATGAATATCACCATGCTCAAAACCTACCAGCACTTCATCATTTATTTCTGGCAACCAGTCAGTTCCACGACTTGAACCGGCACCAGTAGATACCATCCTTGCCCAGTAACTCTCATGTTCCTCAGTGAGAGTCGGAAATTTAACTTTGACTCGACTCAATCCTTTAGGGTCTTGATTATTCGTAACAACTCCGACTAAAAAAGTTTGACCAGGTTGTAAATGAGTTTGTGGTGATATAGATGTGTATAAATTACCAGAACGCAAACCTCGAACACTAAACTCTGTTGTATAAACTCGCTGGTTGTAAAAGTGCCGTGTTTCAGTAATGTAATACTTACCGCTAAAACGCTCACCCATCTCTTGTAAATTCACAATCCGACCAGGACGAATTTTAGGATTACCCTCTGCCTTCGCATCAGCATAAACAAATTCTCCCCCCAGTTCATCACATAAAGCTTGAGCCATTGTTTCAGCTTGTTTAGCACTAGAAACAGGTTTATCAACAACAATCATTTCTGGAGGTTTACTAATATTAAATTTCTTACTGCTATTACTACCTTGCTGGTTGCCTGTATTTGTTACTACTTTCTCTGATTTAGCGGTAGAAGTAATTAATTTTTTTTGTGTATAATCCCAACTACGTACTTCTACAGAACTTACTTGTTCTGCACTTGTAACGCGCGTACTAAAGCTGCTGATTTCATCGAGCCACTTTAGTTCTACAGCTTCTTTACTTTGAGGCTTACAAAAATTAATTTTACCTTCTTCTATAAATAACTCAAACCCAATACGAGCAGCCCTTTGGCGTAAAAACTCCATATTTGTTTGATTTTCTTGAAAAACATACTCATGAGCGGCGCCACTGTTATCTATTTTACCTAACTGTATACCTGCTTCTTGTGCGACTCTGCGTACTATATCACTATCAGTAACATTTAAAAAAGAACGATTATGGCGCCCTCTATGTAGTCGATGCGACATATCATAACCACGAACAATTATCGGCGCCTCCGACTTATCATTAAAATGAACTTCAATCGCAGTAATTTCGCCTTCAATTAAATAACCTTGCTTATCTAACTTAAAATTATCATCTTTAGTCGTACTAGAGTTAAAGCCTATTCTAACTTTTTTACCAATTTCAAACAACTTTTCGTGGCGCCAAGGCTTATAATCTGATTTCTTATTAGTAGGAAGGTAGCTATTATGTACTACCAACGTAAACATCGCAGGTAAATGTAAACTTTCCTCAACAGTAATTTGTAATAAATCCTTAATTAATTCAGGAGATGCTGGTGTTCCTGCTATTTCAACTTTGGGTAGAGCCAAGTAAAGACTTTGATTAGCCATAAGTAAATTTAGTATTGTGAGGTTATATAATTAAATTCGAGAATCTGCCTGACGTGCATCACCTTGAGAAGCAGATTCACTACCTCCAGGTAAATTATTTTTGTCTACTTCTTGTAATGAAATATCTACCATTGCTCTTACAGGAGTGCCATCAGTAAGAAACATATTTAAAGTATAAGTTAAACTAGTCATCACACAATAAAAATATTCATCCTTCCAAGTAAATGTATAAACTGGAGGACGTTTATCGGTTGCTCCTTCAATAGTTTCTACTCCCTTTTTAATAATATCAATATATTTCATTACCGATTCTTTCGTTTCATAGGTATCAAAAATTAATTGTTTAAGCGTAAATTGATATGGTTCAACACCAGAAAAGTTAATTTTAGGTAATAAAGTTGTTCCTCTATTACCTGGATGTTTTTGCCAGTTAACAGTTCGACTAAAACTAATTTCTGTAGGATTAAACATTAACTCAATATCAGGCGCCTCACCATTACCCTTAAGTTTAGCTTTTTCGAGTTCAGGTTTACGTTTTTGAGGTGTAACAACTGATTGACTTACCATATTAATATATTCTCCTAAAATCTAAAATCTAAAATGGTATTACCAGGGTATACGACCCCTAGATGTACCTTGACGTTCTTGCTC
>ERZ1066124.223-NODE-223-length-51384-cov-24.133161_pt1 | contig 51384 bp, 45 predicted proteins | sample MGYA00382771_ERZ1066124 | MGnify/ENA primary metagenome ERZ1066124 (study PRJEB33369, sample SAMEA5778354) | biofilm metagenome | biome: Industrial cooling water; feature: Water cooling tower basin; material: Biofilm | place: United Arab Emirates | collected... | reverse complement strand
TTCTAGACTGATGATAGCGGTTGCAACCACAGTGCTAATGATTGTGACCTCTTGTGTTTTTCCAGCGGTATCACTGAGCAAAAGTGCGATCGCTCAAGTGCCAGGTGTCTATCCATTCAAGTTAGGTGATTTCACGGCGCGAACGAAAGCTCCAATTATAAAACCAACTAATTAACCTGCTTTAACTACATTTATTTGATGCGTACCACGAACTGTTGGGTATGTTAGTGAGGGCATTCGCTATCAAAATGATCTCACCTTTGGTATTTTTCACCCATCTTGTTGCTTCAACAATAGGCGATTGCGTAGGGTTATTAGGATTTTTTCTAGCGGTTGGACTATTACTGTTGTTACTGCGCCCGTTGCGTGTCACCCAACCTACTTGTGGTGTATCACTGCCAAAAGTAACTCTTGGATTAAGTGGCAAACCACCTCGTCCAGTGTAAACAAATCGACTTTTATTTTCGCCTGTAACCGCTTGACAACCAGTAGCTACTTGTGGTTCACCAGGTTCGGTCGGCAAGTTGATTAATCCGGGGTTGGGTTCAATATCCAGTGTGTTAATGTCTATAGTGCCATCAAATTCTGCTCCTGCCTCAGAACTTGCATTAATGTCACTGATGTTACTAAAGTATTCATCACCTCGATTGCGGTCATATTTCTCAAATCCATAAACGCCAGCAGCTTGGATATTAATTCTACCCCCTCTACCTAGAGCAGCGTTGGCAACTATGTCGTTATTTTGACTTGTGTCAGTAACGATGAAACCAAACGGAGAATTAATTGCAATGTTTCCACCAGTTGCACTGTTGAGAGCTTGAGCGGATATCTTGCTATTATTAGACATTAGCAATAAGTCAAAATCTCGTATTATAATATTTTCATTTTGAAGACTGGAGGCGCCGTTTACAGCGGCAATTTCTCCGAACTGTTCTAAGCGAATATTTGAGGCTTTTATTTCTAGTTTACCTGCTTGCGCTCTTGGAGCGCTGGCTGTAATTTGAGCCTGGTCTTTAACAAGTAATTCTCCAGTGGTAATTGTCAAGCTTCCAGCATTTCCCGTTCCTGATGTCGAAGCAGATATTTGGGCGCCATCTTGCACAAGTATTTGTTTACTAGTTACGTTTAAATCTCCCCCCTGACCTGTAGAACCTTCAAATGTATTTGCAAAAAGTCCACTGGCACTACCGACAGCAGCAACTGCAACCTCGCCAAACCGGGCAATACGTTCAAAATAACTGTCATCTTTGCCAGCAAGGGTAACATTATCATTTACATTGACGTTGATATTACCAGCCTTACCACTACTGAAACTGGTAGTAACAACTTGTCCACCGTTTATAGCTTCTAAGGTATTGGCATTAAGAGTAATGTCACCCCCATCTTGAGGTACAGTAGTCACTGCACTTAAGACAGCACCATTTGTAAGCGAAAGTAATCGAGTTGTGATGTTGATATCGCCTGCTTTACCTACGGCTCCTCTTCCCTCTATACTGCTGAATGCTGTACTGGAGACACCATTGCTACCTGTCCCATCAAAGGAGACAGTATCGCGAGCATTTATATTTATATTTCCAGCATTTCCTATTCCTTGTAGGTTGCTAGCATCTAACAGCGCTCCATTTGTCACCGAAAGTGAACCAGTTGTAATATTAATATCGCCTCCATTCCCTTCGGTTCTTGATTGCGTAATACTGACTGCCGCAGTAGAACCTCGATTTCTACCTACTCCATCAAAGGAGACAGTATCACGGGCATTAATATTTATACTTCCAGCATTTCCCCTTCCATAGGTGGCAGTCACCAGTGTGGCGCCATTTCTCATCGAAAGGTTTCCAGTGGTGATATTAACATTACCTCCATTGCCCACAGCGTTTGTTCCTATATTGCTTTCTACAATACTAGGGCGCCCATCGTTGCTGACTCCATCAAAAGAAACCGTATCGCGGGCGTTTATATTTACATTACCTGCCGAACCCTGTCCAAAACTGGTTGTTTGTAGTCCGGCGCCATTTGTTACCGATACTGACCTGGATGTAATATTAATATCACCAGCATTCCCCACGGTTTCTCGTGATTCTACCCTAGTAGTTATCCCACTATTAGAGCTATTGTTAATCACGCCTTCAAAAGAGACAGTATCGCTAGCATTAATTGTTACGTTGCCAGCCGAACCCTGTCCACGAGTTCGAGATTGTAGTTGGGCGCCAGTAGTAAGCGAAAGTGACCCAGCATTGATTATAATGTCACCAGCATTACCAATTGCTCCAGGGCGTATCGTATTCGCTATCAAGCTTAAATCCGTAAGACTAATTGCTCCTGTAGCATTAATTTCAATATCCCCCCCTTGGGAGTTAACCGAACCCAACCCAGATTCTATGCCTGCCAGTAGTCTACTGTTTCCTGACATATTAAAGTTTTTAGCAGTCAGCGCAATACTACCCCCATCCGCTGCGCGCACATAAACTTCAGAGTCATTAATTAGAGATACCTGAGCGCGCGCTACACTATCGGGATAATTTAAACTTAGGATATTATTTACATTTAGCCCTACAGTTCCCTTTCCTAACAGCCCTCCTAATTCGACTCGACCACCTGGAACCTGTAATGAACCGTTATTCAATTTTATGTCGCTACCAACCAATAATAAACTTTTACCATTCGGAACCAATAATGAGGTTTGATTTACTTGAATCGAGTTAATTGGTTGGTTAGCAATTTGATTAAATAGAAAAGCAGAAGGATTCACTGTTAACAATGCTGAAGGAACATTCCCAACAGAGGCATCAAAAAATCCTTGATTTCCAAACCCGATAGCATTAGCTGTAGTTGCTACAAATGACCCTTTAACATCCAGACTGGCATTTTTTCCAAAAATAATGCCGTTAGGATTAATTAAAAACAAGTTGGCATTGCCCAATACACCAAGCTTTCCTAAAATTTCAGAAGCATTATTACCTGTTACGCGACCCAAAATATTCTCAATTCCACTAGGATTTGTGAAATAGGCGCCTCCGTCCTTAATATTGAATTCCCGGAAACTGTGAAATAGATTAACTCCTCGACTTGCCCCTCCTGATATCTGTTCGCTTTTAATACCAAAAATATTAATATTAGGTGTAATCACAGAACTTTCGGCGCCCAAGGAATTATCGGGAACGATGTTGCTCTGCTGCGCGACCGCACAACTTGGAAATAAAGCGAGTTTTTGTAGTACGGTTGTGGTCAACGTGGCTTTAACAGCTAACCAGCTCCATTTCCTTAAGAATTGGCGCCAATCCAGTTTACATCCTGTCATTGAAAATTACACAATTAATAAATGTTAAGATTTAACCGTGCGTCTTATTCCTAACCTTACAACTAATCACAGCATTTTCCAATAGCCAAATTCCTGAATATATTGGCAAATTGCCGCCAAATAGAGTACTGCAACCAACGAACGCTCAGTAAAATAACCAAAAGCATTGAAAAATATACATTATTCTACCGTTGTAGTTTCAAAGCTTCATGGGAAAGCTGTCTCTAAATTATCGCTAGAGACAGGTAAAAAAGTATTAGCTTTCAGTGTACAATTTAAAAATTATACTAGCTTATCTGTTTGCAGCCAAGATTTAAAGAATGATTCTAAAATTTGTTCTCTAACTGATTCATTAAGTTCAGTTGGGAACCTTTTTTCAATTCTTATAATGTGATAGCCAAGTTTTGTTTGAATTGGTCCAATTATGTCGCTAACATTTGCTTCGGCAATTGCTTGCGCTATTTCTGGCATCAATTCAGAAACAAAACTAATTCCAGTAAATCCACCGTTTTGTTGAGACTTTTTACCTTGCGAATTTGAGAGTGCTAAAGCACAAAAAGAAGCATTTTCTACCCGCAGTTCATAGGCGAGTTCCAAAGCAGTTGGTAAATCACTTACTAAAATCTGAGAAAGAGCAACACGGTGAAAATCATTACGATTACTAATATAATGAGCATCAATGATGTCACCGAAAAGATGTTCTTTTAATTTACTTGTCAGTAATGCTATTCTAATACCATCTGACCAATCTTCTACAGTGATTCGCTGTTTTTGAAGCCAAGCAAGGGTTTCTGAAGCTCCTAACAACTTGTTTTGGGTACGAAATCTGTCTCCGGCTGCTTGTAACTCTTCATCAGAAACAGTAATGTCAAGCTGTTCGCATATGCTTAAAACTAATGCATCACGTTCAGTCATCGCTGCAATTTCGGCGAATTTATGAGAACGACGCAGGTAAGTAATAACATCTTCATTTGTTGCGGGAGAAATTTGCAGTGCCGTGGGTTCCTGGTCGGGTTGCAATTTCTCTGTTTTTGAAGTTATCTCTAAAGTTGTTTCCATGCTGATTCTCCTGTGAAAATTAATACTTAATTTCGGTAAAGTAGTTTTTCTGGTGGAACTTCTTCAATTTGCAGTCTATCGCGATGTAAATCACCGTAAAGGTTAAGGTATTCCAGTTCAGGTTTTGTGAGTTTACCCTGCTTAATGCCTGATATAGCAGCATCAATTTCTTGCTGTGTTCTCAAACCTGTTAAGCAAACATCAACACAGTTCTGGCTTAAAGAATAGCGGTATAAATCAGGTACAGTAGGTTGCCAGCAGCCTTGTGGTAAAGTCTCTGGGGCATCCCATAAGGCGCCTGTATGAGAACCTGTAGATTTGAAAGTGACGATACCTGGTCTAGAAGGGTTTTGTGCATCTAGCTGATTAAATACTTTACTTTGGGCAGAACGATGAGCAGCATTGTGTCTAACCATTACTACATCTAATAAAGGGCTATCGCACCACTGTTGAGCTAAATTGATATCGTGAAAAGAAGCACCAATGTAGCGAACGGCACCCATTTTCTTGAGACGCTCGGAAGCACCAAACATTTTTTCGATGGTGCGCTGGTAAGCAGTGTTGGCGCCTCTCAAATCAGGGGAAAGCTGTAAACAATCATTTAAAGCTTTTCCATCATTCTCTCCAATCCAACCCCAAAAAAGTATATCAATATAGTCAATGCCTAATTCCTCGAACTGGTCGTATAAAGCAGCAAGTGCCATTTCTGGACTTTTGATGTAAGTTACTGTTGCCAGAACTACTTTCTCGCGTACAGATGAACCACGTCCACATAGTTGTCGCAACGCACCACTCATCGCACTATATAAAAAATGATGTAAATCGCTGGAGTAGAAAAAATAATTGATTCCCTGCTCAAAAGCATAAAGCGTGTCATCACTGGAAATAGCACCTCCTCCCCCTAGTCCTAAACAGCTAACTGTTAAATCAGTCCTTCCTAGTTTGCGATAAAAAGGCAGGTCTGTATCGTTGAATTTAAGGCTTAATTTAGAATCAACAGTTTGGGGTTGATTTAATGTCGGTTTTGATTGTGGCGCCAAGTCGGTTATTAGCATAAGTCCAAAGTTGTATATGTATCTTGGGAATTGGCATTAAGGTAGGGTCTAAGTAAATCAATTCCTAGTAGGGAAAAATGTTTGTGGATACAAGCCATCCGGTAATCGATGGATTCGTCACCTGTAGTCCGTGCTTCTAACAACGCATTGGCGACTATTTGGCAACGGTTTGTACCAAAGCTTTCTACGTCAGCAAATTTAGAATTAGGTTCTTCTGCTAAACTTAGCCCTGGTGCCAAAAATTTTGTAAACAGAGGTATCTCTTTACGAAAATGAAACTGGTTTTTTATATAAACACTTTCAAGAACTTGCCGGACTGCTTGATAGTTGCTGCGCTCAAAGTACAATACTCCTGAGTCGTAGCGTCCGTAGTCAGAAGGGTTATATAACACCTTGAAGGAAAAAGGAACACTAATTTCGTTTAGTTGCCGTGTTAAACTTGCCATCACCGCAACTGCGCCTTCAGGACTTAAATTAAAGTACACTCGCACTATCTCAGAATTATTATCTTGATTATGGCGATTATCTGACCCCGCATTACCCACTGCCATGTAAAACCCGTTTTGTATAAGATTACGAGGCATACGAATAGCAACCTCTTCGCCAATGGTGGCACCTTGTTCTGCTAGCTGTAAATGTTTTTCGCGCTCAATATGCAAAGTCAAACCACCCCTAGTTACAGCTAAACTATCATCATCTTGGTGCAATACTTGCCAACCAGGTTCAAAGTAACCATCTCCACTATTGCTTTTATGAAGGCGATCATAAAATTGTAGGTCTACACCAAAGAAAGTATTATTCTCTAAATTTTGCTGTATAGGTAATTCTTCTGCTAAGGTTCCTTGTATAGAGCCATTATAGTAAAAGCTGTAGAGAAACCTTTGTAGTTGTAAACTCAAATACTTATTTTGTAAATCCAAAGGCATTCCTAAAAATCGCTCTAACGCTTCTGTAGGAAGCTCAAAAGATGGATAATCGGGATGACTGATACAAAAATTAGATTTAATCTCAACCTTTTGAGCGATATCCTGTAAAGAATTTAAGATTGAATTAGGCGCCGAGGTGGATAATTGATTTGGAATTGAATCGATTAATTGCATAATTAGTAGGCTAGATAAAACTAAAATGACTTAAGAGGATGTTTGAAAAGTGTCTGTGAATGTCATGCTGAGGCACGAAGCATCTCAGTGTATAGTTTGAAACTCTAGATTCTTCGTTCCGTAAGACTCCACTCAGAATGACAATTTATACCTCATCTGACTTTTCAAACAACCTCTAAGCAAGAATAAAATTAGAGTTTGTTAGTTCAGCTTCTGTGACTCCAAAAACTGTATAAATTGATTGTTCTGGACGACATAACAAACTCTTTGCCACCTGAAGCATACAAATACCTGCATTGCCAAAGCTTTTTTCGTAATGGAGCATTGCCTGAATTCTGTTAATTAAAGCAAGACCGGCAAACTGTACGACTCGCTTCAAAAAATCAGGACGGTGTTGTATAATTTCTGGAAAGTTATCAAAATAAGCTTGAGTAACGGCTGTAATAGAAGGCTGTATTTTTTCGAGTGGAATGACGGCAAGACTTAAAGATTCGTTAATATTTATAGACTTACTGACAACTAAACTACCTAACCAAAACTGGAGATAGCTAGAAATAACTGTTCCCAAATCAGATGCAGGGTCACCCCAACTAGAGCGTTCCCAATCAATAAATCGAATCAGACTGATTTCATCTTGAGAGAAATTATCTTGTTCCCAATTATTGTGTAAGAGAATGTTATTCAACTTCAGGTCATTGTGCGTCACACAACAAGGGTTAAAAGCAGCGCTCAAATCTAAAATTGCTTTTCCTAAACTGTCATATCGCTGATATAAAACCAAAAATTTTATTCCATCTGCGGGAATATGACCAAAAATCTCTGGACTAATCTGCTCTAATCCAAGACTAAGATGAAGAGCTTCGTTTACAACTATATCCTCAGAGTCTTCTAAAAAGAAATTTTGGTATTCTTGATTGTTAAAAGTTGTGCGATGTATTGTAGATAATACCTTACCAATCAAAGACGCTATTGTAGTTGGAAACTCTTCTTTCTCTGTGTATAAATCAGTCAGGTCAAAATATTTATCTAGGTAGTTAAAAACAATTATTGAATAATTTTTATCAAAATGAAGTACCTCTGATATTAATGTACGAATATGATTCAATTCTGGAAACTGTTGTAATAATTCTTGAAGGCGCCATTCATTAAAAAACTCTCCTATTGTTTTTCCTTCTCGATTGATACGCTCTTGTTTAACAAGAAGTTGGCGCCCAGACTGCCAGTTTAATAGTAAGTTAAAGTTTTTTGCTTCTTTTAATTCAATTTCGCTGGGTTTGGGTTCTAATTTAGTACAAATTTTCTGTGTAACTAAATATTCTAATACATTGTTCGTGCTTAATGAAAATGTCATGTTGTAAACCTTATTTAATGTAAAATTACCCGCCAGTATCCTAGAAGGGTGTGGCTGTGGGGGTTTTAGGCGGTTTTACCAACCAGTACAGAATTGACTAAACGTAAGCTGTCTAGTATTTCGTGTCATAAGTTTTGGTTGGTTAAAATCCCCCCCTGCTCCCCTTAATAAGGGGGGAGAAATGCTGCTCTTATTCCCCCCTTATTAAGGGGGGTTAGGGGGGATTAGAATCTGTAACAACACCCCAAAATTAATGACACAGACTACTAGGAATTCTTGGAGTACATCGTAGTTGTCAATTAAAAACTATTAAACGGGTTGCTGAGTTGAGTGCTGATTTCCCAAGCTGTACCCCCTGCAATAAACCGAGAAATTTTTCCTTTATTTCTCCAAAGAGCTTTAGAACCTGCTACTGATTTTTCAACACTTTTAACTACACTTTTAACAATAGATCTGCACACAGGTGTCGTTCTTCTACCACCATAAACATCAAGTTCACCATCTCCCAGTTCATTCATGTAACTTTCGGAATCAGAAAAAAGTTCGGCGCCAGTAGGACGCAAGTCATCAATTTTAATAGTAGGCATTTAGGAATCTCCTATTTAATTAAGGCGTTAATTGCCTGATAACACCTTTAGTTTGTGATAACAAAGTTAGAAAATCAAGAGTTTTCAACTAATTACAAGTACATAATTAAAGGCTTTTTGTTTTGATTATTCAAAAAATGCTATTGAAAGTATCTCTATTTGGTAGATCAATTTTATGGCGCCGATGTCTTGCCGCATTAGAACAGCTTCAAAAGCCGCTACGCTTAAACATTTACAGATTGTTTGTAAAGTTTTGTAACATGTTGCAGAATTTCAGGTGTTTTGAGTCCGAAAAGAAAGCGGAATTGACAAGGAGGGACTGCTGTGGAAAATCTGAGTTTGCACTTAACGCCTTTTCAACGAAAGCTTTTACTCAAGAACCTTGAAACAAATTTGCGCGCGGAATATCGCCGGCGAATAGAAATTATGTTGCTAGCTGATGCGGGGAAGTCACAGGCGGAAATCTGTAAAGCTTTGGGTTGCTGTCCAGAAACCGCACGTTATTGGATAGTGATTGCACAAACGGGAAAAGCACATTTATGGGATGACCGTCGTATCGGGCGCCCTAAGACTGTTAATGATTCGTATATAGTGCGTTTGAAGGAACTAGTGAGCCATAGTCCGCGCGAGTATGGTTATTCTTTTGGACGTTGGACAGCGCAGTGGTTAGGGAAGCATTTGGCGCAAGAGCTAGGAACTCAAGTTAGTAGTTGTCATATAAATCGTCTACTTAAGGAAATGGGACTTTCGACTCGACCAAAGAAGGACATGATTGAAGAAAATCAAAATATCCAAAATCATAAGATTAGAATTCAAGATTTATCACAAGGTAGTTGGCAACGGATACAACAGATGTAACGGATGGTTGATTTGTTCTTGTGTTAGGCGTTGCTATACATTTTTTATAAGGTTATGAAATCTAGAAAATTTGTTTTGGATTTGGAAAATCTAGGTCAACAACTGGCTCGTACATTTGGTGAAGAGTTGGAGACGCGATATATCTCGTCTCTACATGAAAAAATACAAATTGTTGAACCAGCAGTTGGAAAAAAATTCTGGCAGGCAGAGGAGGCAGCAGTTGGCATTTACCTGGTTCTTGCTGGTAAAGTTAGATTATTCGATAATGCTGATAATTTAATCGTTACTCTGTCTGAAGAAGAGTCATTTGGCGAAGTAACTTTATTCCCAAATGAACATTTTCAAGCTTATTCTGCTAAAGCTTCATTAAATTTAAAACTTTGTTATGTCGAAGGTGAGTTTTTAAAACCTTTACTCAAACAGTATCCTAGCATCACAAATCATCTCCATAATCAAGCAATTCAAAAAGATTTATTGCTAACACAATTTAATCAGTCGAGCGCCTTACCACCCCAAAGTGGAAACACAGAAGTTACAATTCCCCAATCAAAAATCCAAAATCTATTAATTGTTGAAGACAAATCTACAATCAATCAGGCTTACTTTCCTAGTCCCACTTTACAAGTAAACCATTGGTGGCAAAGAGTTATTCGTCGCTATCCTTTCTTTGAACAGCAAAGTATGGCTGATTGCGGCGCCGCTTGTTTGGTAATGGTAAGCCGTTATTGGGGTAAGCATTTTAGTATAAATCAACTGCGCTCGATTGGTGAATTTGACCGCAATGGCGTGTCGCTAAGAAATTTGGCTTTTTTGGCAGAGAGTGTTGGGTTTGCCACTCGACCTGTAAAAGCTAGTCTCGATAAATTAGGAACGCAAAACTTACCTGCAATTGCTCACTGGCAGGGAGACCATTATATTGTAGTTTATGAAGTGGCGCCTAAGTACGTTGTAATTGCAGACCCAGCAATTGGTCAGCGCGTTCTTAGTCATGCAGAATTTCAAGCTGGATGGACTGGGTATGCTTTATTACTAACACCCACTGCTGTACTGAAAGATGTTAATGAGAAAAATCAACCTCTGTGGGAATTTTTAAAGCTATTAAGACCTCATAAAGTTGTATTAATTGAGGTATTATTTGCTTCTATTTTACTCCAGATTTTTGGGCTAGTTTCACCACTATTTACTCAGTTAATTTTAGACCGAGTTGTAGTTCAGCGGAGTGAGTTAACCTTGACTGCTATAGGACTAGGACTGCTGATTTTTGGGGTAATGCAAATCGCTCTAACTGCACTCAGAGAATATCTTTTAGACCATACTGCAAATCGAGTTGATTTAGCTCTGATTGTCGGTTTTATTAATCATGCTTTTCGACTGCCTCTGTCATACTTTGAGTCACGCTACGTAGGAGATATTATTTCGCGCGTTCAGGAAAATCAAAAAATTCAAAAGTTTTTCACAGACCAAGCATTATCTATATTTATGGATATGCTGACAGTATTTGTATATCTGGGATTAATGTTTTGGTATAGTTGGAGACTCACACTACTGACTTTAATAATCTTACCACCATATATATTATTAGCATTGTTTGCTACCCCTTTTCTGCGACGTGTTTCACGAGAAATTTTTGCTACTTCTAATGAAGAAACTGGATATTTAATCCAATCTTTAACCGGAATTAGCACGATTAAATCTATGGCAATTGAGCAAACAGTACGTTGGAAATGGGAAGAATTGTTTGGTAAGTCAATCAAAGCTAGCTTTTCTGGACAAATAATTGGGAACGTACTTCAAAGCATTAGCTCGTCTATTGAAATGCTAGCAACCACAGGATTATTATGGTTAGGAGCATGGCAGGTAATTCACAATGAATTAACTATTGGGCAATTAGTTGCTTTTAATATGTTGCTCGGTAATGTCATAAACCCCTTTCAAAGGATAACTCAATTGTGGGATGAATTACAGGAGGTAATTATTGCAATTGAGCGTATCAATGATGTAATTGAAGCCAAACCAGAAGAGGATTTACAATCTAATAATCGCAATTTTCTACCTGCAATTAATGGTCATATTTGTTTCAAAAACGTTACATTTCGTTATCAAAATGCTGATGTTAACATTCTAGAAAACATTAACTTTGAAGTACAACCAGGTCAGACTGTAGCATTAGTAGGGCGTAGTGGCTCCGGGAAAACAACTTTAGCCAAGTTACTTTTAGGACTTTATTTACCTACCGATGGAAAAATACTTATTGATGGCGCCGATATTACTACTGTTTCTGTACGCTCGCTACGACAACAAGTAGGTGTAGTTGACCAAGATACATTTATGTTTGGTGGTACTATCCATGAGAACATTAGTATTGCTTACCCAGAAGCTCCGTTAGAAGAAATTATTGAAGTAAGTCAACTAGCAGGCGCCCATCAGTTTATCAACTCACTACCAATGGGTTACAAAACCCAAATTGGTGAAGGTGGTGGAATGCTTTCTGGTGGACAAAGACAACGCATCGCCATCGCGCGTGCGTTACTAGGAAATCCTCAATTATTGGTTTTAGACGAAGCTACTAGCAGTCTTGACACCGAGTCAGAGCGAATAATTCAAAATAACCTCAGCAAAATCCTTCAAGGAAGAACAACCCTAATAATTGCCCATCGTCTCTCAACAATACGCAACGCTGACCTAATTTTAGTATTAGACAAAGGCTTGCTAGTCGAAAGTGGAAATCACAATCAATTAATGGCTAAACGTGGTCTGTACTTCTACCTTAACCAACAACAAGTTCCAATTAGTTAAACTAATCTATTATGCAAGAACCTTTAAATCAAAATCGTCAAGTAAAACCTTCCAAATCTGTAATTAATGAATGGTCTAGTGTCACCAAGGAAATAATTGATACTTTACCGCTTGTTTGGACGCGCGGGTTAGTATATTTCCTCTTAATATTCGCAGCAACAATCTTACCTTGGGCAATGCTATCCAAAGTTGATGAAACAGGAAGTGCAAGAGGAAGACTAGAACCTCAAGGCAAAGTTTTGAAATTAGATGCACCAGTTTCTGGAACAGTTACAGCTATAAATATCAAAGAAGGTCAAACTATAACCAAAGGTCAAACTTTACTCAAACTAGACTCAGAATTAGCACGTGCGGAACTGCAACAAACTCAGGCAAAGCTTGAAGGTTTACATAACCGTATCAGCCAGCTTGAATTACTAAAAAATCAATCGATAGCATCGAGTCGCACTCAACAATTACAAAATCAAGCACAAGATTCTGAGCAACTTGCTCAACTTAATCAAATACAACAAAGGCTAAATTCAAGCAAAAGAGTACATATTCTTGAAAAAGGGCGCCTTAAAGTTGCAGAAAATGATGTAAAGCGTCATAAATATTTGTGGAAGCAAGGCGCCATTTCTAAGACTAAATTAGAAGAGGTAGAAGGCGCCATGTTGGAACGCAAACGACTAAGCGAGCAAGCACAGTCAGATATCGAACAAGCAACTACCGAAATTGCTAAACAAAAAAGCACCAATCAGCGTAACCAACGTACAGGTGAACTATCAATTTTAGAAACTCAAAAACAACTTAAAGAACTACAGTCTCAGCATGTAGATGTGCAATCAGAAATTGCTCAAACGAAAAAACAAATTTATTATCTACGATTACAAATGCAACAGCGAACACTATTAGCTCCTACTGATGGCACAATTTTTCAATTAACTGTCAACCATGCTGGAGCAGTTCTACAACCAGGACAAACAGTTGCTCAAGTGGCGCCGAAAGGAGTACCAATTATATTTAGAGCAGAAATACCCAGTACTGAAAGTGGTTTTTTGCGTATAGGAATGCCAGTAAAACTCAAATTTGATGCTTATCCATTTCAAGAATATGGAGTGCTAGAAGGTAATCTAAGCTGGATTTCACCAGACTCGAAAATTGTAGAAACTCCTCAAGGAAAACAAGAAAATTATGAATTAGAAATTACTTTGAAACAAACTTATATCCAAAACCAAAACAAACGTGTTTATTTAACACCAGGACAAACAGCAACTGCTGACGTAATTGTCAGACAGCGACGCATCATTGATTTTTTACTAGACCCATTTAAAAAATTGCAAAAAGATGGATTAAAGCTGTAATTACATCATTTAACTTACCATTTTATAGGAGTCATATCATGTCAGAATTTGCTACCATATCTAATGATGAGTTACTTTATCAAATAAAGTTATCTTGTCAAGTTCCTACTTTTGTCGAAGAAATAATCACTCGCAAGATTATTACACACGCAGCACAAGAAGCAGGTATTGAAGTCGAAACACATGAACTACAGCAAGCAGCAGATAACCTGCGACTAATCAATAATCTTTCCAGCGCTGATATGACTTGGCTATGGCTAGAAAAACATCATTTATCTTTAGATGAATTTGAACAATTAGTTTATCACAATGTTTTGACATCAAAATTAACAGAACATTTATTTGCAAACCAAGTTGAACAATTTTTTGTCGAACATCAGTTTGACTACGCACAAGTAGTTATGTATCAAATCGTACTTGATGATAAAGATTTAGCAATGGAACTTTTTTATGCTGTCAACGAAGAAGATATAAGTTTTCCAGAAATTGCTCACCAATATATTCAAGATACAGAGCAACGTCGCTATGGTGGATACCAAGGTATACAAAGTCGCAAAGACCTAAAACCAGAAGTTTCTGCTGCTGTATTTGGCGCCACTCCACCCCAAATTATTAAGCCAGTTATCACTTCGGAGGGTGTACATTTAATTTTTGTTGAAGAAATAATCACACCCCAATTAGATGAAGCACTATATTCACAAATTCTATTTGAGTTATTTGATAATTGGTTAAAACAAAGAATTGAGGAATTTGAATACCGTTAAAATGAGAAGCTTCCGTAGCATTAGTCTGCTTCCGTTATAAAAGGCAAAGCATGACATTAGCCACGTTTTAACAAAAAAATAACGTGACTAATTTCATGCCTAGTTATTGAACAAATTCAAATCAGTTACTGCACCAATACTGCTAGAAGAAACCAAAAAGGCATATTTTGCCAATACGCCAAATGTGGAACGGGGTGAAGGAGGTTTCCAGTTTGCACGGCGCCGAGCTAATTCTTCGTCACATATGTTTAACTGTAAGAGGCGTGCAGGTGCATCAATGGTTATACTATCGCCTTCTTCTATTAAGGCAATTGTACCTCCAACTGCAGCTTCTGGTGCAACGTGACCAACTACCATGCCGTAAGTGGCGCCAGAAAAGCGCCCATCAGTAATTAATCCGACAGTATCACCTAAGCCAGCACCGATAATTGCTGAAGTGGGAGCTAGCATTTCCCGCATACCTGGGCCACCCTTTGGCCCTTCGTAACGGATAACAAGAATATCACCTGCTTGAATTTTACCTGCCAAAATTGCATCTAAACAGGCTTCTTCCGATTCAAACACACGTGCGGACCCAGTAATTACTGGCTTTTTTACCCCAGCTATTTTAGCGACCGCACCTTCTGTTGCTAGATTACCTCTAAGGATGGCTAAGTGTCCTTGGGTATACATCGGGTTATTCCAGGGACGGATTACATCTTGGTTGGCGGATGGTTCTGCTGGTACATCTGCCAAGACTTCTGCAACTGTTTGACCACTGATGGTGAGACTGTCTCCGTGTATTAAATCATGCACTAATAGCATTTTCATCACTTGGGGAATGCCACCGGCTTTGTGCAAGTCTGTAGCTATATATTTACCACTGGGTTTTAAATCACATAAAACAGGGACACGAGCGCGGATAGTTTCAAAGTAATCCAGCGTTAACTCAACATTCGCAGCGCGAGCAATTGCTAACATATGCAACACGGCATTAGTCGAACCACCTACTGCCATAATTACAGAAATAGCATTCTCTATAGATTGGCGGGTGATAATTTGGCGGGGTAAGATTTGCTTCTTAATAGCTTCGACTAAAACAAAAGCCGATTTTTCTGTACTATCAGCTTTTTCTGCATCTTCCGCTGCCATTGTTGAGGAATAAGGCAAACTCATTCCCATTGCCTCGAAAGCTGAAGACATAGTATTAGCTGTGAACATTCCACCACACGAACCAGCACCAGGACAAGCACGGCTTTCAATTTCTAATAGTTCTTGGGAGTTAATTTTTCCAGCGCTATATTGACCAACAGCTTCAAAAGAACTAACAAGGGTTAAATCGCGTCCATCATAGTGTCCAGGTTTAATCGTGCCACCGTAAACAAAGATAGCGGGGATATTCATTCGTGCGATTGCTAACATTGCTCCTGGCATATTCTTATCACAACCGCCAATTGCTAGCACACCATCCATACTTTGCCCAGTACAAACGGTTTCAATCGAGTCAGCAATTACTTCGCGCGACACGAGGGAATATTTCATCCCTTCAGTTCCCATCGAAATTCCGTCGCTAATGGTAATTGTGCCAAACATTTGTGGCATCGCCCCAGCACTTTTAACGGCAACTTCTGCTTTTTGTGCGTAGCGACACGTAAAGAAGCAAAGTCTGTCGGAGGGAGTACTCCCCCCGACGAGCTTTGCGGCAAAGAGCAAGCTTACTGGGATAATTGGTTAGACCGTGTTACCCGTAAGCGTAATTACCAAATGCGTGATGGTATTAACAAAGCAGCAAAGCTAATTATTGACCACTGTTTAAAACATGGCATTGGGACATTAGTAATAGGGTGGAACGAAGGCTTTAAGGCTAACGCTAATATTGGACGAGTTCAAAATCAGAAATTTGTCCAGATGCCATTAGGAAAGCTCAAAGACCGGTTAAAACAATTATGTGATTTACATGGTATTAGGTTTCAAATAACTGAAGAATCCTACACGTCAAAAGCAAGTTACTTAGATGGAGACACTCTACCCGTATTTGGCGCAAAACCAGAGGGTTGGACAGCATCTGGTAAAAGGTTTCCACGTGGTTTGTACCGCACTGCAAATGGTTTAATTGTCAATTCAGATTTAAACGGCGCAGCAAATATTTTAAGAAAAGTAGCCGGAAACTTAGGCATAGACTTAAGCGACTTGGGTAGGCGGTGTTTGACGACCGCAGCGAGAGTGAGATTGTGGCACGTTCGGAGTAACGAGCCTCTGCTACAATCTACTCTGTCCGCAGAATCTCAGACCCAAAGCGGCTGAGAGTGTCAATCTTTTTTCATAGCTCTGTAAGCTTTCGGCGCCACACCTGTGAGTTGCCGAAATTGTTTACTTAAATGGCTGTGACTGTTGAACCCACATAAAAAAGCAATCTCCATAATAGAGTGATTGCTCCCTTTCAATAACTGCTTCGCACGTTCTACCCGTTGTTGTAGCAGATATTGATAAGGAGTTGTACCAAGAGACTGTTTAAATAGATAGCTAAAATGAAATTGACTAATACCTAGTAGGTTCCCTAAATCGGCAAGCTTAATCTCTTTATGTAAATGTTCGTGAATATAATCTAAGATTTGTAACATTTGCCGCTCAGGCAATCCACCCTTGTAAATGGGTATTTGTGGTTTAGTCCCAGCATATTGTCTAATTAGATGTATCGCCAGAACATTTGCCAGCGATTCAATGTAAAGCTTGCTGCCTAAATTCCCCTGTTGAAGTTCAGTTAGAAGCATCATACCAATTGCTTCAATCTGTGAATCGCGAATTTTAGATTCGGGCAATAATTCTAGACGGTCAGGGTTAATTGCCAAAGCTTCAGAAGCAACAGTTTGAATAAACCTAGAAGCAATCCGAATTTGCAAGTAGTGGTCTTCTCCATCCCAGCGCGCGAAAAAAGGTACTTTGGCAGGTGTAATAGAAATGTCCCCTTTGCTATATAACCCTGTATAGCTCTTGCCACCCTGAATTTGCAACAAGCGAACTGGACGAGGGGCAAGTGACAGACAAATTGTATGGTCATTGTTGTAATGACAATTTCCTTCTCCAGCAGGATGTTGAAATTGCTCGACTACAATATTATCCCAGCCCCATGTTTGGCTAGACAAGCAAGGTAAGCAGTCTGGCTCAGGCAGATGGGTAGCAGAATTCGTCATAAGGAGCCAACCCAATATATTTAATTGTAATTATATTCACTTGTAAATGGATTTTTCTAAAAATTTGAAACTTGACCACAATAATTTGATAGTTTCACAGGAATTTGATAGTTGAGTGGTAAGTGTTTGATATAAGCTGAAACTGTAATTGTTACAAAAATAAGGCTTTTTTGTCTTATATCTATAACACTTTCCACGCTTCAATTTCACAAAAGGTTGGTTAAAAACTATGGCACATTTACTGCACATTGATGCTAGTCCGCGCGGTGAACGTTCTCAGTCTCGGCGCCTAACCAGAGAGTTTATCGAACAATGGAAACTGGCTCATCCTAACGATACCGTTACATATCGCGATATCGGGCGCCATCCCGTTCCTCATGTCGATGAAAGTTGGATTGCCGCAGCATTTACTCCACCTGAAAAACATACACCTGAACTACGTCAAGCCATTTATATTAGTGATCAATTAGTAGATGAATTTTTAGCGGCTGATATATATGTCATAGGTGTTCCTATGTATAATTTCAGCATTCCTAGTACGTTCAAAGCTTATATCGATCAAATTGTTCGAGTCGGGCGAACTGTTGCATTTGAGCCAAATGATTCTGCCAATGTTTTCAAGCCACTGGTACTTGGTAAAAAAATGTTTATTGTCGAAGCACGAGGCGATTCTGGTTTTCAACCTGGTGGACGATATGAGAAGATGAATCATCATGACCCTTATCTTGTTACCGTATTTGAGTTTATGGGCATCACTGATATTAATTTTGTTCATGTTGAAAACGATGAATATGGCGGGCAAAAATTAGCAGAGTCGATAGCCAAAGCTCGTACCAAAATTGCTGATTTAACAGCCGCACCACTATATGGTTAAGCAACACAAGCAATATTTGCAGCTAGCAAAAGTTTCTGCGTTTGCGCGCGATAAATGAACCGACTCCAAAGACAGCAAACGCCACTACAACCGATGCAGAGCTTGATTCAGGAACTTTTGCTTTTGGGTCAATCCTCAAAACTTGTCCAACTCCCACACGATCTCCTTTATTTGAAACGTAAACTGCACCATCAGAACCTATAGTCAGAGCAGTTGCTGACTCTAATCCATTACCACTAATTAGAGTCGTTCGAGTCCCATCAGGAGCTATTTTAATCAGTGAAGCATCTAAATTCCCTCTAAAAAATGCCTCATTGGCAAATTGTAAAGCATATAAATTGCCCTCTGTATCGAAAGCCACGTCAGTGAGTTGCGTAAAGCCATAAGCGTAGACAGTTGCTTTACCATCAGAACCAACACGAAATATATTGGCTTTACCGGATGGGATGGGAACACCTGTTAATTGACTGACATATAAAGCTTTATCAGGACCAATTGCAACACCTGTGGGTACTGTTTGATATTTAACCTCTTGTGTAGGAGTAGTTAGGGTTTGGTCGGGAAACTCAACAAGCGTCTTTAAATTACTGCCATCAAGCTTTACACTTAAAACCTCGTTCCTATTTGCATTTGCAATATAAGCAGTATCACCTTCAATTGTAAAAGAGTAAGGATTGCTACCTACAAAGCCGTTAGGTAAAAGCACAGTGGGGTCTTTGGCAAATTCATAGCTAGAAATATCGGCAATACTTGTCAAAGCACCCGTGTTCAAGTCAACTTTATATAGCTCTCCAAAATTCTCCGAATTTGGCGTATTGTCAGAATTTACACTAGCAGAAAGACCAATTAGAAGGTAAGGATTTCCAGCAGCATCAAATTCGATGTCATTGGCGCCAATTGCCTGACTGCCAGTTGGTGATAATGCGTAAGACGGTAAATTTGTGAGAACACGCTCTTGCTTACCGTCTTTAATTCTCGTTACAGCACCACTTGTACCAATACAAGCTTGCTGATCTGGAAAATTAAATGATACATCACATAGCTGGTCTCCCCCTACACCTGCTTCGGTGACATAGAGACTACCATCGGGACTAAAGCTAAGACCCCTGACGTTATCAAGACCGTCGGCAACAACACTAAACGATGCAGCCATTGTTTTTGAAACAAAACCAGTAGCAAAGCAAAAAGTCAAAGATGTAAAGCTCAAAGCTACAAACTTCAGAATAGACATAAATAGTTAGAAATTAAGAATCAAGGTATTCTTATTTCGATAAGTGGTGTATTTATTAAAAAACTAGAGAATATTACCATCAATTACAATAGAAAATCCTTTGATTAGCTTGACATTTATTTTGTTATTATTTTGTTGAGTTCATGAAATTGGTGTTGACATCGAGCGTTTCCAAAAATGCTTTACCGCACATCAAGAAAAATCCAAGCGCGCATCTGGGGTAATTTAATGAATAGAGTAGATTAAGAGCAGTCCGAATTCCAACATTTTCAATGGCTGAACTAATGGTGTTTTGGGGAAGCATCCAACATAGATTTAATGGCTTTGCTCATAATCCAGTGGAGTATGCAAGAACCGTTAAATGCCCTCTCACATTCATGCCTTTATGCAATGTGCCGTTGCTGTCGCGATAAAGAGAGCGTTGCCACCCATTCCGCAATCAAGATTTCCGAGTTTACAACCTCATATCAATTTCTGTAAAGTAATGGCGGGTATTGCGTAAAAGCAGTTGTTTGGCACTGAGTATTAAGTAGAAACCTAGGGCATAAATTCAGGCGGGAGCGCTTATGATAAAAAGCAAACTATTTATAGCATTGACTTTTGCTTTAATACCTAGCTCGTTGATTTGGTCAGCTACTTATAGGAATGCAATCGCAGAAGAACCGAATAGTAGTAAATTAATACTGTGTTTAAGAAATATAAGAAATTCTAGAGTATCTCAACCAGTTACTAAGTTACCAGAAAACCAAAGACGTACTGGACGTGTAGAAGTAGCTGTTGATACTGATTATGAAGGTAAAGTTACTAATGTGCGTCTTGTTCGTTCATCAGGAGACCGCCAATTAGATGAGGAATATATTAGACAAGCGCGAAATTGGAAAATTAAACCTGCTGCGGGGACAAGGGAACCTGTTAACTGTGATTAAACGGCATCTTTAATACTGCGGATATTTCCGGCGCCTGTTTGATAAATACTTAAGAGAACACCACGAAAAAAAATGCCCAATGGCATCCGAACACAACTCGCGTAAAGTGAAGAATCTCATTGAAAGCTCGCGTTAAGCTTTGAGATGCTTAGTCACGCTGACGCCACACTTAGCATGGCAGCATTGGATCAATTATTTTATGGGCTTCTCTAAGTGTTTAAATATTTAGTAAAATAATAGGCGCCACCAACTTTCCGCAGCATTATCCAATCGCTTCATAATTAAACGATGCGTAAAGTATTGTTTAATTGACTATTGATTTAAAATGCTGGGTTCTATCGTATATAGCGTGCTAAATTTTAATTAAAATCTATAAATACGCTTTATTTATATGGCTTACAGACGCTTCTAGTTTGAATTTTGGACAAAAACACCGTTCTGAAGGTAATACTGGCTGTAATATAAGCAAAACAAGGCTTTTAAGCTTATTTTACCACTAAATTAGCACGCTAAGTACGCAAGAGCCGTAAGTTTGAGCTTAACTTGACACTAATAGCAAGACACCTATCCTACGGGATAATTTATTCTTGAACTACTCTTAACGACCTAATCCTTGTGCCTTTATCACAATCTCGCACAGAAGCATCAGCCCTAAGTTCAATAACACTGCCGACGAAGCTACCTCTTCCGATAGATGTCACTTAGTGTCAAATTGACATTTAATGACAAGTATTCAAAAGTAAAACGGCTATGAGGAGTGATGGTGACAGCAACACGATGAACGATCTCAAATCAGGGGCAATGCGTGAGAAGCGGTACCAGCGGATACGTCTGGAAATTTCGCGGGAGGCAGCGCGTTTGTTTTGGGAACAGGGTGTCGCTGCCACGAGTGGTGAGCAAATTGCAAACGCGGTAGGAATCTCAGTGCGTACTCTCTGGCGGTACTTCCGTAACAAGGAAAGCTGTGTTGAGCCTCTCTTCGCGCAGGATGTTGAGGAGTGTGTGGAGGTGTTGCGCCGTTGGCCTCGAGAGGTTTCCCTAGAAGATCACCTAGTCGAGTGGGCAACGAATCGCCCCAAGAATCCCGATCAGCAGTCCTACGACGATGCCGTGATCAAGATGACCGTGCTAGCTAAAAAAGAGCCGGATTTGCGCGCGGCTTGGCTAATGACCCACGATCGAATAGAGCGCGAGCTGGCTGAGATCATCGCGGATCGCCTGCGCCGTCCGGCTGACGATATCGAGGTGCGGTTGCACGCGGCGACTGCCACCGCAGTCTTGCGCGTCATTAGTGAAGATGTCAGTGCCGCCCTAATGACGGGAGCTGATGGCGCCTCTATCGGCAACCCGATCAAGCACATAGCCTACGCCGTGCGTGTAGCCACTGGTGGAACCGTCGGCGACCCGGTCGATCCCTGAAAACAATAGCAAAGGCAACTAGCAACCCGATCGCCTACAAGGTGTTCAAACGCGACGGGGCATCCGAACCCGTTTCCCAGAGAGATCGGACTGGTCATTGGTGATCTCGTCAGTTCGTAAAACCATCAGCAAATGGATCAAAGGAGTTGATCATCATGTCTAAAGTACCTTCTAACTACCCGCAGCAGCCAGGGAATTCCTTGGAGCGGTCTACACCTAACAAGCCCTCCCGTCCGGGCTGGCTCGAAATCATTGTCGGTCTTGTTGTCTATTTGATCGTTGGGTTCGTCGGTGTCTCGCAGGTCAAGCGACTTGGTCTTGACCCCGCAGTCCAAGGACTGATTTTGAGTGCGTGGACGGGTGTCGCCACGCTAATTGCTTTCGCGGTGGCGGCGCGGCTGCGGATTCGTTCCCTGAGCGCCTTCGGTGTGCGCCGCACCTCTGTTCGCTGGCTCCTGATCGGGGTTGGAGTCGGAGTGGTTGCCTTCGTGCTCAAGACTCTGGCGATCCTGGCATGGATCAAGGTCACCGGGGATACGAACAATGTCCAGGATGTTTATGTAGAGGGTGTTCGCGGTAGGTTACCGTTTCTGGTTTTAAGCCTGGTGTTCCTCACCGTCTTCTCACCCTTCGGCGAAGAACTGCTTTACCGTGGCATCGTCACTAATGGGCTACTGCGCTACGGTTCGTTCGTTAGTGTCGTCGGCAGCACCGTGATCTTCGCCCTCATGCATGGGATCAACACCGTCTTCCCCGCAGCCGTGGTGGCGGGTCTCGCCACCGCCGAGATCTTCCGCCGCAGTGGATCGATCTGGCCCGGTCTTGTGGTTCACTTCGTTTTCAACCTGCCCTCGTTCCTGATCATGATATTTGTTGGCACGGGCTGATAGGACAGATTATCTGGAGATTAAACCAATGGCAATTCTAAAACAATTCGGCATTTTATTTGTATTGGGCAGTGTGGGAATTGTGATGCTCATGATCGCATCTATTCCTTCAATCGAGCAACAGTTAGCGAAACTGTCTCCAGAAGCACTGGCAAAAGTGCCGCCACTCTGGGTTTTAATGCTTCTGCAAGGACTACAGTATTCAATACTATTGGCAATCAGCATTCTGGTCGGAATTGGTTGTGCCTATCGTGTTGGATTACGCTCCCATTTGATTGATCATTGGGTGTTTCACATCGCTAAGTCTCCATCTTTTGCTGTTGAGATGAAGTGGAGTTTGGGTGTCGGTGCAGCGACGATGATCGTTGTCTTGTTGCTCGATCGGTTCATGCAACCTGCTCTACCTGAAGCGCTACAGGCAGCTAATAGTCCAGAGCCAAGTGGGTTGAGGTTGCTCACAGCACTGTTCTATGGCGGCATCACTGAGGAAATTTTGCTGCGCTGGGGGTTAATGTCGCTGCTTGTTTGGATCGCGTGGAAAGGGCTAAAACAAGGCGTTACATTGCCAAGTCAAGGGATTTACCAGGGTGCGATCGTTCTAGCTGCGTTGGTATTTGGACTACTACACCTGCCAGCAACTGCCGCTCAAGTTCCCCTCACTCCAGTTGTGATTATTCGAGCGTTGTTACTGAATGGGATTGCTGGCATTGCTTTTGGTTGGCTCTTTTGGCAATACTCGCTTGAGGCTGCGATGTTATCCCATGCCAGCTTTCATGCCTTTTCCTTTGCTCTTAGCCTTTTGCTGGCAAGATTTGTCTAAGCTTTTTGCTGGCAAGCATCACTGTATCCATCACCAAATATCGGAGCTAAAACATGTCACGCAAAACGATCGCCACCAAAGACCAGTCTCCACAACGACCACTTACTCCCAGTGCCAAACCCCCGCTTCGGCGGTTTCTTCGCAAACCCTTTCAGATCATTCGCACTAATTTTCGCGCCTACCTCACTATCAACGCCATTGTGTATGGCTTAGTCATCACCGGGTTGGTAGTGGCAATGGTCTTCCCCAACCTGAGCGCAACTCAGGCAGCCATCCTGGAAGACAACGGAACGGCGGATCTTGTGCGATCGCTATTCAATAACCCCTGGCTGTTCTCGCTGACTATCCTGGGAGTCAACCTCACGACTGGCGCGCTGTGGATCGTACTCCCTTCGCTGATCGTTCCCTTTGCTGGCATCGCCATGTTTGCGTATAAGACGTTCACTCTCGGTTTAGCGATGGCTCCGACTACCAAGATTATGGCGGTGGCACTGATCCCGCACTCGCTGACAATACTCATCGAACTCCAAGCTTACGCCCTCTTGATGTTTGGCGCATACATCCTGGGTCGGTCTTGGGTTCGCCCCGCCACCATCGGGACTCGGAACCATCGTCAGGGTTACGTCCGTGGGCTGCAACAGCTTGGTTGGCTGAGTCTGTCCACGCTCCCACTGTTCATCGTCGGTGCGATCTGGGAGGCGTTCTCGCTCCGCTACCTGGTTCCTCCGCTGACCCAATGGTTGTTGTAGCGCTAAACAAACCAAATCATTATGGTTTCTTGGATCGATTGACATCTCTGCAATTTTAGATGGTGAATTAAATGATTAAGTACAAAGATTTTGCACCTCGAATTACTGAACGGGGACCCTTCGGCGGACCTTCCGAGTATGAATCCTTCTCTGAGGTTGTGAGTGCTGTAAATCAGTGGATCGAAAGTGGAACGATACAGGTAATCAATGTTGAAACTGTTGTTTTACCCGATCGGATTGAAGGCACAAGTGATGATGTTTACGGATTGACGATCAGTAATAGTTTCCACCCAGTAATGATCAGTCAAGGATTGACTATCAATTGCTTTCAATGTGTCCGTGTCTGGTACAGAGAATAAGCTCGATTGGAGAAAGCAATGAAACGATTTACCTTGTTTACTTTCCTGTATCTCGCGCTGGGAGTTTGTCTGACGGCGATCGCGTTTGGATACCCAAACCTGCCTTCGGGTCTTCAAATCAGCCTGTTCGCTAGTGCAGGAGCATCCTACCTTGTTTGTCTCTTCAGTACCTTCCCATTTTGGCGGGAGGCGACGCTACGCTCCTATCGCAGACGGAATTCATTGGTCATCGTACCCTGGTTGGTGATTGGAGTGAACATTATTGTGGCGATCTGGGAGCTTCAGAGTCAGAACTGGACAATGGAAGCCATTTTACAAGCGTTTTCGCGGCTATTAGTCGTCTTAATATTTGTAGAAATGATTGTGATTACATGGCGAGTGAATCCTGAAAATTAGGGATGACAACCTGCCAATTCCTGAATCGCTCGATTCATAGTTCTGTTGATAAAAACCGCTTTCACAGGGGTTGAGCCGAATAGTACAGATATAGAGTTGCACTTCAACTCTGGGGTGAGCATTATGGTGCAGCATGAATGGCAAGATGAAACACGACAGTTGGCGATCGCGCCTCGCCTGCCGCTCTGGTGGACATTGGCTACTACAATTGCGGGGGCGATCGTCGGAGCACTGGAAGCGTCAGGATTTCAGCTTGTAGCAACCATATTTTTTACAGGTTTATTGATTGGCGCAGCCCAATGGCTCGTTTTGCGCCAGTACATTCCTAAAGCCTTTTGGTGGATAGTGGTTACTAGATCAGCATTCAAGGTACCCTTACTTTACTAAGGAGGACAAATGAAACGATTTACTTGGTTTAGTTTTCTATATCTCGCGCTGGGAGTTTGTCTAACAGCGATCGCACTCACGTACCCAAACCTGCCTTCGGGTCTTCAAACCGGCCTGTTCGTCAGTGCAGGAATGTCCTACATCGCTTGTATCTTCAGCCCATCTTGGCGGGAGCCGACGATCCGCTTCTATCGCAGCCGCAATTCACCGATCATTCTACCCTGGTTGGGGATTGGATTCTATATTATTCGGATGATCTGGGAGGTTCAAAGTCAGAACTGGACGATGGAAGCCATTTTACGAGCGTCTTCGTGGCTAATAGTTGTCTTACTGTTTGCAGAAATCATTGTGATTACATGGCAAGTGAATTCTGAACATTAATGCCTGAATTAACAATACCTTCGCGGCTATTTCTGAGTCCGAACATAATATAAACGCTTGTAGAATTAAAATTTTTTCGTACTAAGATAAACAAGCGCTATAATTTCCGGACTAGTTAAAAACTCCGTCCCGTTATTCTACACCGGGTTTTTAGATTAAAAACCTTGATGCATATGGACTCTAGGGTTAACGACTAGCAGACAAGTTCAATATTTTTTTTGACTGGAAACGTTGACGGCAAAAGCATTTTTGCCAATCATATTTTTGGTGAAGGTATTGTTATAGCATTTGACCGTTGTAAACTCTAGTAGTGATGGAAATGTCCAGCCAAATAACATTACAGTTCCGTGCATGGTGAATAAACCATTGTACACGGTGCGGTCAACAAGGTCAGATTGTGGAGTGAGTAATTCACCCCTCATAATCATTGCGAAGATGCCGCCAACGAGTAGAAAGATGAATGAGGTAACAAGATATTGAATGCCTATTACCTTGTGGTCGTGGCTGAAGCTAAAGTAAGTTTTCCAGGTTGTGGGAGGAAGATGGTGATGTTTTTCAATCACAACGCTGGAACTTTTCTCAACGTTGATGTTTGTCATAAGTTAGTTAGGTATTTGTTCGTCGTAAAGACTCGTCGTAAGAACTCGTTGTAAGGACTTTAGTCCTTATCTCAATCACGAGCCTGTGTAATTAACAACGGGAGGCGCCGCAGGTTCAACACTTTGCCAACCAGTCTTAAAAGGACTATCCTTTGTCAGTGCATACTCAGTTGCAGCTTGGTTAATAGCAGGCGCCGGTTTTTGGTTTGCAGCTTGTTTTAACCAGTTTTTGTAATTTTCAAGAGAATCAACTACTACATTTGCTTCCATTGTGGCGAAATAAGTACCGCTAAATTGTGAGTCCATTAAACGGTAAGTACCTTCGCGTGTTGGAGTAAATTCAAAGTCGATTTTGTTTTTGGGGATGATATCCTGTTTGACTCGGAAAGCTGGAACGAAAAAGCCGTGGAGAACATCAAGAGATTCTAAGGCGAGATGAACTCGTTCGTTTACAGGTATATGTAGTTCTGTACTAGAAACATTTTTGTAGGGATAGCGAAACTCCCAAGACCATTGTCTAGCGATGACGTTGATAGGTTGGGTTGTATCAATATTTATATCTGGTGCTGGTGCTGGTGCTGGTTCAGAAGTTTCAGATTGTTTGTTTTTGTTCCAAAGTCCATCCCAAGGCGCCGCTTGTGCTGACTCCATACCCATTGGCATATGAAGATGATGTTCCATTGGGCCGCGAATAGACATTTGGTCATAAATTTGGTAACTGTAACCAGCAATCCAAATTACCAATACAATAGGAATTGCTGTCCAAACTACTTCGAGAGTGATATTACCTTCAATTGGTGGACCATCGCTAGTATCATGTTCTGCCACACGATGAAAAGTAACAGCATATAGTAATGCGGCAGTTACAGCAAAGAAAATAAATGAAGCGAGTACTACGAGAAAACTAAACAAATCGTCAATGAGTTGGGCTTCGACTGTAGCTTGAACAGGGAACCAAGAATAAGCTTGCTGTCCCATCCAAAGACTTGCCGCAGTCACTACAACTGTACCAACGGTCAGTGCTGAAAGGTTCCGGATGTTCATGGTTAATGGGCAATCGTCTATCTATTACTTCAACAACAATTTATGAATATTTCCACCCGAACGTAATATCGAGTCAGCGGTATTATGCACACCAAATTCTGCGGCAAGCTGGGCGCCTAATGTACCATGTAGATACAAGACAAACATAATTGCCATACCAGCTAATAAGTAACTCCACTGAACTTGACGGTCTTCGTCTTTACGCCAGTTAAAGCGCTGTAAACCTCTCCATATGGTCATGCCAACCATAATAGCGAGTAACAAAACACCACCAACTCCATGCCACAGCATAGTTTCCATAGCGTGGAGTCCCCATGCGCTGGTTACATCCATATTTGGTTCTGCGAGCATCATTTCGTAGAAACCTGCTGCAACTGTAAAGAATGTAATGATGGCTGAACCGAGCATATTGTACCAGCCAACATCAAAGAAGTTAGACTGCTTTGCTGGTAGTGCTAAAAATTTGAATACAGGTTGTTGATATGGAAAGAGTACACCAACAAAATCAAACGTAATGCCAATAATAAACAACCCTAGCGTTAAGTGTACCAAGTTTGGGTGAATTGGAATGATATATGGTAAACCATTTGCGCCGAGATGCGCGCGTAATTGTTCAATGAGTCCTGTTTCCATTACAGTAATCCTTCTTTGAGTGCTTCAACAACAGGGACAGTATGCAAGCCGTATATCCAAACGAGTTCGTCACCGAGGAAAACTTGCACAAATACCAAACCAGTTAATACGATTCCTAGACCTAAGTAGGGAACAGGCAATTTATCAGGAGTTTTTAAACGAATTACATATCGCCAACCTGTAATTGCAGCAATAATTCCAGATAATGACCAACCAATAAGTGTGTGTACACTTAATACAGGTTGTGCCATATCATATGGATGTGCTAAACCCGCTTCAAACTGACCAAAAATGATAGCCACGAACACAGCAACAGTGGCAAGACACATATTCCACCAACTTACCTCGAACAAACGCGCGTTCTTAGTAAAGTAGCCAATAATGTCGCATACGAAAGCAAACAGCACCATTGCAATTACAAAGTGAACAATAATAGGGTGAATAGTGTCGGGATATGGTAGACCGTGGTCATTCAACTTTTGCAGAAGTTCAAACATAGTATTCTCCTGGGCGCCTCTCCTGAAGGAAATAAATCTTTACAGTTAATCCAATTGTTAAGGAATTCCAAAATTAAAAAAGTTCAAATGGCGACTTTTACAAGTAATTTTTAATGTTCAGCATGAGACTGTTTGTTCGATTTTTTATATTTACAGACGTGATAAACCTATGTAGAGACGTGATTAATCACGTCTCTACAATAGTCAAATAATAACGCGCGATTTATTTATACATATATACCGATATTTGCGTAAGCTCGATAGCCAGTAAGACTTAAGCAGTATTGCATTGACTTTTATATGCTAGTAGCCATGATAAATAACTCCACATATAGATGACAGTGATAACCTATTTATTCAATTATAGCTTTACATTTTCTTAATCATAATTAATTAAATCAAATTATGTGTCTGATAATAACAGTAAAAATTTGATAAATGTTATGACTAAACAAAATAATACCGCAGGATTGCAATCTTTAAATAAGTGTTTATACGTAGAAGCAAGCACAATAAATTTATTGTTTTTTATTATTTTTAGACAAATAATATACGGAAACTTTACCTGAAATATCCCCACGCTACTTAAACTGAACATGTAGCCAAAGCTACTAGATTAAGTTAAAAAATTTTTGATTGCCCCTTGAAGCAGTTGCATAGTCCAAACCGACTAAATGTAATCGCAGTGTATCTATAACATTTAAACCTTAAATCTCTGGAGACTTAACGTGAAAAATACTTTCAAAAAACTTTTAATTGGCGCCTCAATGGTTGTTGGTGCAAGTGCAATGGTTTCAGTTCCAGCTCATGCTGCTAGCTTGACTGGCGCTAGTATCGGTGGCAGCAATCTGAACGACTACTTCGTTTATGATGTCAACGCTAACAACCAAACTGTTAAAGTGCAAGGTTCTCAGGCAAATATACAAAAAGTTCTAGCTGGTAGCGCCGCTAGTCCGACTGGAAACGTGGAGTTAGCAGCAAGTAGTGAAACATCAGGTTTTAATTTCAACAACAATACTACATTAACAGGACAAATTGGTGGCAAAAATATTACCCTCAGCAGCTTGACGGCATCTGACTGGACTAGCAACGTTGGTGGCGGACTGACTTTTGCTCAAAAATGGTTCAATGATGCTTTAACTGCAAACGGCTTTGGAAGTATTATAGGCAGCAGTAACGTCCTAGCACAAGGAATATATAATGCTGCCTTGGTTAAGTTTAATACCACTGGTGGGCGCCAAAGATTTAGCGACCCTAATATCTCTTATGTCAACCAAAATGATAACACTGGCGAAATTAAGATTGGGCTAGCAGGTCACTTTGATGCAACGTCTCTATTATTCTCTGGTCTGAGTACTCAACAGCAAGGACTCGTAAATACGTTTAGAACCAAAGCTGGTCCAATACAAGCAAGTGAAATTGTTAAGGTTTCCTACAATGGTGGCCCATCTCAACTTCTCTACAGTTTCAGTGCTACCCAGTCTGGGCTAGTTGCTGCGGATGATAATAGATCACATAATGGGAACTACGAAGTTTCATTCCAGGGAGTGCGCCCAACTCAAGCAGTGCCAGAACCTTCAGTAATGTTGGGTATGTTAAGTGTTGCTGGCGCCTTTGCAGTGCGACGTAAGCTGAAAAAAGTGCAGGCATAGTTTAAAAGTGCTATTAAGTAAGAATAAAAATTGATGTGGCGGGTAATTGGTTAGTTGGATAACCAATTACTCGCTACATTTTTTGTTTAAGCAGTGCCAATGGATTATAGTTTGTAGATTAGGTAATTCAGAAAGTAGTTTGTATTTTTTCAGAGTGAGTCTATTTATTTTATTTATATGAATTCAAAGCAATATCAAATTAAAAATATTTTAGAAGCGCGCGCTCGTTTGGGTGAGGGGTCTGTTTGGGATTCTACTAAGAATTTGCTTTAGAGAACCCCACAGAATAATTGATCCAATATTGTCATGCTGAGTGCAGCGTAAGCGTAACGAAGCATCTCAAAGCTTAACGCGAGCATTTCAATGAGACCCTTCACTTTACTATATTGCGTTCAGATGCTATAGGGCATTTTTTTTCGTGGAGTTCTCTTACTGGGTAGATATTTATAACCATCGGGTACATCAGTTTAACCCTGCTACTGGCAAGGATATTTTTTTTGATGTGGGGGATGTGGTGGGATGTGTTGCTTCTTGGAGTGAAAATCGGTTGATTATCTTCTGAGAAACTTTGAGTGAGGAGGAGATTCAGAGGAGTTTTTATTCTGGGGATTTGTTTTGTTTGGAGATGGATGTTAGGGGGTTGGGTGTAAATTCTGTTTATGGATAGTAATGTGTCTCTCTGCTACTTAGGGTTTCTATATAATATGCAGAAGCAAAGCAATTATAATAATTTGATGATTAAGTAAAATTTGTTAACCTGCGTGTTCAATTATTTGTTGTGGATAAATAGATTCTTCAAATAACAACTGTTCATATTCTTTTAACGCACGTTCAAACCTATATCGACTCTCATATAATTGACGCGCTTTTTCTCCCATTATTCTCACTTTTTCAGGCTGCTGCAATAATTCCTGTATTAAATCTGCTAGTTGCTGAGGTTTGTTGGGAGGAGTGTTAATTCCACAGCCAGATGTTGTCAATAGTTGGTCGATATAGGAATTTGGTGCAGTGATGGCAATTATTCCCCGCCCTGCTGCTAGCATTCCGTTGAGTTTGGAGGGTGCAACTATGTTTTCTGCTCCGAAGATGAGGCTGACAAGGGAAATGTCACAGGCTGTTAGGGTCAGGGGTAGGAGTTCTCTGGGTTGGAAGGGTAATAATAAGATATTTTCTAGTTGATGGGTTTGGATTGTTTGCTCTAATATTTTAGTATTGGCACCGTCTCCAATAAATACAAATTGAATAGGTTTATCTTTGAGGATTGTTGCAGCAGCGGCAATAGTTTCGATGTCATGAAGTCTACCCATGTTGCCAGAGTATAGGACTGTAAACATTTCCGTTAAGTTATGTAATTGAGCAAATTTGTTATTTTGTTTATGACAAGTGGGAATATCTTCGATTGCCCAGTTTTCAATGATTTTAAATTTGGTTTTTATATCAGGATATTTTGCAGCTAAATATGCCTGCATGGAGCTACTGAGGACTACAGTATTTTCTGAACATTTACAGGTGAGATAAATTAATTTATTAAAAAATTTAAATAATACGCTATTGGGGTGTATGATGCCCGAAATGAAGGCTGATTCAGGAAAGATGTCTTGAAGAAGGAAGTAATATTTGCCGCCTTTAAAGATTTTAAAGAATATGCCTAGTATTCCTGCATAGGGGGGGTTGGAGGCGATGAGAAGCGGGGTGTCGGCTGGTTGATGGAGAATGATGTATGTGAAGGCGCCGAAGAGGAAAAATAAGGAACTGCTAATTTTACTGAGGATGCTGGTGCTGGATTTGATGGGGCAGAAGGCACGGTTAATAGTGAGGTGGTTTAATGATTCTGGGGTGGTGTGTTTGGACTGGGTTCCCGTGAATATATTGACGGTGTAGCCAAGGCAGGAAAGTCCTTTGGCTAGGTCGGTTATTAGTTGGGAGGTGGCGCCGTGGTGAGGGTGAAAGTATTGGGTGAGGATGGTGATTTGCTGCATGAATGGCTATATAAATTATTGAAACTTATAAAAGATATGAATGTGCAGAAATTTTCTCGTATATATCTAATGTTGAATTAGCTGCAATTTCCCAAGAAAATAATTCGGCTCGCCTTTTTTTTGCATTAATAATTATCTCTTCTCTAATGTTGGGATTATTTAGTAATAATTTAATAGCAGCGTAGAATTTTTCAAAATCTTTTTGTTTAACAACAATACCAGCATTATTATCTAATTGATAAGAAATTCCACCTGTATCATAAGCAATTACAGGCAATCCAATCGCCATTGCCTCCAGGATAGTCAATGGTAGAGTATCTGCTAAACTAGGAAATAAAAGTATTGTAGATAAATTATAAAGCGCTCTTTGTTCAGTTAATGTTAAAAAATCTGTAAAAATAACATCTATATTATTGGCTGGTGGAATGTTTTGCCGCCATTGCAATGGTTCTTCTGGAAACAATAACTTACCACCAATTACCACCGTGGCTGGTTCTGATAAACACGAAGCAACTTTGATAACTGTGTCTAACCCTTTGTTTCCTGTATGGTTGCCAATAAAAAGTAAAATAGGTTTTTCTTGAGAAATACTAAATTTTTTTAATACAGCGGTACATTCTTCTTTGGATGGAGGTGTGAGAAAAAAAGGATTAATTCCATTGGGAACTAAATGAATTTTATCTTCGGGAACTCCAAGCTGCATAAGCATCTGTTTTTCATTGGGATAGCCAGATAAAATGGCATCTACATAATTTAATGCCCTGGTAATAGGTTGAGTTATCCCCTTTTCCCAAGCCCATTTTTGATAAGTTGGTAAGCCATAGTTAGGGTTCATAACTTCAAAAAAACCATGAGTTGAAGCTACAACTTTGATCCCAGCTTCAGATGATTTGCGGGCTATTTTTTCAAAAGCTAAACCGGGAAGGGGATTCTGCAAATGAACTATATCGGGATGAACAGCAAGGATATCTTTTAAAATTATGCTATCTAAAAAAAATGCTTTTAATTTTTTCGGAAGTAATTTTCCTACAGTACCAAACTTAACTATCGTAATGTAATTCCTAATCTTTAATCCATCAATATAAAATTCTTCACATTTATCCCACATTCGCCATAGTTCTAATGGGAATTTATCAGCCATAAAGCGACTGTGCCATTCGGCAGCAACAGCACCACCTCCTAAACGACTTCCAGATGTTGATATGTTTACAACTATGGCTTTTGGTTTACTCATATTACTAACTAATGAATGTTTTGAATCGTTTAATTTTAGACTATTTAGACTATTGTAATTGTTTAAACCAACGAACATATTCCTCCATCCCTTCCGCTAATTTGTGTTTAGGAATATATCCAAGTGTTTGCAAGCATTGAGTATCAGCTACTAGTGAAAATGGGTCTCCACTTCTCTGTTTACCAGAAAATTTTATTTGGGGAAATTCACCCCAGACTTGGCATAAGGTGGTTGCAATATCACGTACACAAGTACCAATCCCAGTACCACCGTTGACGAAGAAGGGAGTACAAGAAGCTTTGTCTGCGGCTGCTATTAAAACTCGCACAGCATCTTGTACAAACAACCAGTCACGAATTTCATTACCTGTACCGTGAAGTTCTAAAATAGAGAGTGATTGTTGCAAACGGTGACATAAATCCCATAAAAGCTGTTTTGTTAAACCGGGACCATAAACAGAAAATAGCCGCACAATTGCTATTTTCAATCCAAAATTATGGGCGTAGGATTCACAAAGTAATTCTGCTGCTCGCTTATGGAAACCGTAAGGAGAGTAGGGAGTAAAACATCCATCCTCTAAAATTTTACCCGTATGATTATTGCCATAAATGGCTGCGCTGGAACTAAGTACTAATCTAGTCTCCGGTGCATTGTTTCTAATCCATTCTAAAAGTGCTGCTGTAGTGGACACTGAACGGCGAAAATCTTCAGCAGGTGCTTGTATCGATAGACCGACTGAACTACCTCCAGCCAAATGATAGATAACATCGGGTTGACCTGATTTCTCTAATAATTGGCGTAAGTTAGAGTCTTCTATTTCCCCATTAACCCAGTAGGATATACCAAGCTTGCTAGATATTTCAGGAGGTAGTGCCCCATGCCCTAACCCTAGAACTTGGTTGCCTTGTTGTGCGAGGTAATGAGATAGGTTTTTACCAATAAAACCACGAGCGCCTGTAACCCATGCTACCGTCATAAAGTTTAATCCTCCGGTTTGTGGCAAACAAAGCTAAAGAGTCTTCCTGGTCTGTTATCAACCCTAGATAGTAACTTGAGAAATATCTTAAAAGTTTGTTTACTAGACAATAGCTGATAGATAATGTTAGCACCAGGTATTTTATTAATTTTTTTATTTAACTCCTTTTTGAGAGATTCTTCTGTCAATGGTGCATAATTAATCACGCTATCAAAAGGAGCTATTATCTTATCTACTCTGAGTCCTGCTGACTTAATAGCTTGTAAATACTGTTTCAATAAGTAAGCGTTCTCTCCACCATAAAGATTATGTAATGGATGATGATTAAGAAATTTAGCCAAGTCTTTTTGAGAGGAAATTACATGTTCTCGCACTGCTATAAATATTCCGCCTGGTTTTAGAACTCGATATATCTCATTACATAATTGCTGTAAATCTTGTGCATGGTGCAAAACCTGTCTAGCAAAAACTAAATCAAAAGTTTGGTTATCAAAAGGTAATTTTTCGCCTAATTCTTGAAATAATTCAATTGGTAAAAAGCTTTCGCTTACTAATTGAGTAATTGCGCCAATACCAACCAAATCGCTAGTATCTGGCTCTAAAGCTCTAACTTGCCAACCATCTTTTGCTAGAGCATAACTTGCTATTCCATTACCTGCTCCTATATCTAAGGCTACTCCATGATGTTGAGGACAAAATTGCTGAATAGCTTGCCATTCCTCACTATTCCAGTAGCGCTCTGCTGTAGATTTTAGCGGTTTATCGTAATAACAAGCTTGCATTAATTCTAGCTTTTCTGGTTGAGCAATTAGCCAGGAAACGGCTTCGTGCCAGGTTTGAAATTTACTATCGTTCATTTTCACAAATCCCACGAATGATTTTTGCTGGATTTCCTGCAATTATTGTCCATGCAGGTACATCCTTTGTTACAACTGAACCTGCACCTACAATTGCACCTTCACCAATAGTTACACCTTTAAGAATAATCGTATTAAAGCCAATCCAAGTTTTATCACCAATGTTAATTGACTTAACCTCTACTGTAGACCAGTCCTTCTTTCCATTCCGCCAATCAAAAACATCTTTTGAACGTTCAGAATAAATTATGCTATGGGAATTATGATCAACGATACTAACACCCCAAGAAATTAAAACATTACTTCCTATATTAATTTCAGATGCAGTGGCTAAATGAGACTTACCAATAAAAGTATTTTTGCCTATAGACACTTTAGAACCAATTCGCTCAAATGAAATTTTACTATGAATAATTGAATCATCATCTACACTCAAGTAGCAATCTTTACCCCCCTTTATATTTATAAAATTTAGCAAAGCCGAAGAAGAAACATTAAAATATTTAAAGCGATTGTTAACAAAAAAATATATAAATACATTCAACAAACGATTGATTAACGATAAAAATAATGAAATCATGATTAATTTTATTAAATACTAAAATAACAACAATTTTAAACAATTTATTAAGTAAGATATCCATGATAAACTGAAACTTAAAAGAGCTTTTTTGACTTTCATCATATCCTCTTCAGTTCTTTGAACTTTTGTCGGTAGATATACATAGGTTAAAGAAGTTGAATAATTAGCTTTTGTAAAAATTTTAGTTATACATAATTTTCCAAATTTGCTATGAGTACCACTACCATCAAAACCAATATTGTTAACGTAACTTGTTGGAGGATACACTACACATCCATTATTCTTAAATACACTCCAATACCAACGTATAGCCCAAGAATCTATTTTTCCAGACATTTGTTGTTTCAACATATTAAAATAATCAAAATAACCATCTAAATTGAAACTTTTCTGCATCTGTTTATCTGTTTGTAATACTTCCCATCCAGAAGCTTCAGCATCAAAATAATCCCAAGCTCGCTTCCAAGTAGCCCAACCCCACGAAGTGGTAAAAGGTAGGAATACAGCTTTATTTCGATGTGCAAATTCTGGTACTGAAAACATATGTCCAGAAACTTGCATTACAGAAGTTTCATTCTGATATTTTTCCAATCCAGCATTTAAAAATCTTAAAAACTGAGGTGCAACAACTAAATCGTCCTCTACTACAATTACACGTTGGTATTTATTACACAAATTTGTAACACCAGACATAATTGAGTTTGCTAAACCTCTATTCGTTGCAGATTCTATAATCTCTGCCTTTGTTCCGACTAGAGAGCGGACTACTTCACGAGCTTGCATTACTTTTCCTTTATCTTTTTCTTCTTTTGCCCCATCGCAAAAAATATAGAGAGGACTATCTGCAAACTCCGGACATTGCATTAAACTCTCTAATGTACGGCGAGTATGCTCTGGACGTTTGTAAATAAAAAGTGCGATTGGTGAATATTTGATTACCATAATTAAAAATTATAAATACTTTGCTTCGAGTGTGATTTAATAAACCATAATTGTTTAGTTTACACTAAGTTTAGCATGTGAATGTTTTTTATCTACAAATTTATTTGTGTTCTTAAAACCTAAAATAGCAAAAAGCAAATACCAAAATGTAGATGACGCATACAAGTTTCCTGAAAACATACTGCCAATTGCATATTGGATATAAAGAAGCCCTAACCAATTCCATAAATTATTTTTTGCCAGGGTTATACATATTGCTTTGATAGCAGCATAAATATACATTATTAAAAATAAAGAACCACCTAAAAATCCAGTAGAAAGAAAAGCTTCTAGTATTAAGTTATGTGGGTATCCTAAATTTGGAACCTCCAAACCGTAACCAAATATTGGGTATTCTGCGATGAGATCACTTGCTTTTTGATATAATTCTGGCCGTTGAATAAATTGTGAGTAACTAAAATCACCTCCATTTAAAAGTGATGTAAAGCGTTCTACTAAACTACTACCAGTATCTAATGCGAATGAAAGCGTGATATTAGCAAACAGAATAGCAGTAACAAATATACTGAATATTTTAAATGTATTCACTCCTTGATATTGTAAACTAATTACTAATAAACAGACGCATACAATAATTGCGATAATAGGTCCCCTTGAACCTGCAAAGATTAATAAACTCAGACCTAGCGCTAAAGAAAAAATGTACAATATTTTAGTAATCCCATTTTTAGAAGTTTCTCTGTTTAATAATACGTAAAGACTGATTAACAATAGTGAGCCACCTTGATGACCTAAAGAAATTGGATTTAACGCTTCTCCAGCAAGCCGACCTTGTTCTGTGAACACTTTACTAATTTGCGCTTGGGCAATTAGAGGTAGCGCTAGGATTGAGGAAATAGCCAGAAATATCCAAGTTAAATATAAATATTTTTTTGAATATTTTAAATCTAAAAATAAAAAAGCTATTCCTGGTACTAGACAAATACAAAACCAGTTTAATAAATATTCACTAGATTCTCTAGTTAGAAAATTATTATAACCAATATCAAAAAACAATCTAAATGAATAAGAAAAAATAAATATTAATAATACGCTTATTTTTGGTAAGAGTTGTCTATTGTCGTTAATACTTTTAAGGTTTATGTTAAATAAAATAACTAGTATACTTACTATAAGTATAACAAATCTATAAGGTATAGTTATTAGACGTGAGGTAGAAGCATCATGAATTAAAGAAGCGATTATTCCATAACCAAAGAGAGCGCTAGAAAACAATCCTATTTTAATTATTCTGTTAAGCGAATGATATACAAGTTTTAATTTCATAATATGTGTTAGCTAAATAAAGCCAATATTTCCGTTTTCACTGTTCTTTGAATTTTAATTACAATTTTTAATAAAAAATTAAAATATTAGTATTAAAATTTCTTTCTCATAAAATGCTTAAAAGCTAATTAGTGGATTTGACAATCTTTTTGATGTTCTGTTTAAGGATTTCAGGAGGTTTAGTGACTTCGGGATCGTAGCCACCTTCAAATACTTCATCTCTTAAAGACTCTAGAAAAATAGGTTCATACAAATGGGAACGCTCTAAATACCAAATAGTTGGGCACTGACCCAGATAAGATGCCCAAGCACTAAAGGAACTGTGGGAAGATGCAACAATTAAATGACTTCTAGATAGAAGCATTAAATCACTTAATGTGCATTTACTACTAGACAACGACACATTAGGAAGGTTGAGAATATCTTTTAGTTCATGAGGATAGCCATCCGAAAAAATTGTTGCCGGAAGATTGTATCCTGCAATATCTCTAACTGACTCTAAGACTCTAACAAACCATAGAATAGGAGTACGTGTAAGACGCTGAACTGCAAAATCATCTCCAGACTTAGACTCCTGATAATCTCCCATACGAATATGAATCCCAATAAAAGGACTCGGTTGCTGATAAATATAGGTTAATAGGGAGGGACGAATAATTTCAATTAAACTATTTTTGATGAATGGTTGATGTTCTTTCAAATCTTGAAAGTAGTCATTCCAAGGTGGCATTTTATTAAAAATTATACGTGTATGTTTATTGCCTTCACCTAAATACCACTGCTCTGATTTAACAAGTGGTGGGTTGTAAAACTTATTTTCCTGATAAATTAATTTTTTTGAATAATATTTTAATCTGGAATAATAGCCTCGATTGGTGAATAAATTACCATAGAAACGCTTAGTACGCTCACCCCGTAACCAAGGACCAATACGTATTTCACTCCAGTTAGGAGATAAAACGGGAATTCCATTCATTTCTGCAAATAAAATTGCTCTAGCCCAGACTAAGAGCATATTACCCAAACCGACACGAGGCATTTGAGGATCGACGAAATAATTACTAGCTGCTAGCATCCTTAAATTTATTGATTCTTGATATGATTGCATATTTTATCTAGGTTTGTTTAGTACTATTCATTTAAAACTGCTAATGGGCTAAGATTTTTCATTTACAGGTCTCTTAAAGATAAATAAACCACATGCATAACCATTTGCCATATCCTTTAATGAGTCCATTTCTATCAACTCGTGTAATTGTCCATTTAAAACAACAGCAAAATTAGTTAAATCCAGTTCAGAAAAAGTACGAATAATTGTCTGTGGATTGAACACACGGTGGGCATTAAATTCAACACGTTCTTTTCCAAGTGGTACAGAAAAATATAAGTAGCCTCCTGGTTTCAAGACACGCTGAAGCTCTCTCATTCCCTTGAAGCAACCATCTGAATCGATGCCATCTCCGTAGCGTCCAAGTCCTACATGCTCCATTGCATGTAGGCAAGAAAGTGACTCAATAGATTGATCAGGAATCTTTAGAGATGTGACATCTCCACAATGGAAATTTAGTCCCGAAACATTTGAGTCGAGATTACGAATATCAATAATATTGACTGTTCTAAAAGTTAATAGATGAGTTATAAAACCATCAATACGAGAACCAATATCCCAGTGTTCATCTGGATTAGCCTTAAATATCTTGCGAGCCATCCACAAATCTTGATGAAAGTAATCACCTCGCGCGACACCAGCTTGATTATAACGATCCCCCAAGCATGGATTGAGATATCTTATGCTAATTTTAAACTGACTGGTAGATTCACTCATTGAATAGGAAAATATATCCTTTAAGTAAGGAATCAGCCCAAAGCAGTTTTGTGTAGTTTTCCATATATTCAAGTCAATCAAACGAAAAAAAAGTCGATATGGAAGTTTTGCTAGCGTTATTGTCTGTTCTCTCATGGTCTTCAGTGTTAGTCTAAATTAAATAAAAATTTTAATAAAAACGAAATGATGGAATCGAAAATAAGGCTCTAACAAAATACTTAAAGCTGTCATCTAGGATTCGCAAAGATGCTCGCAATACATAAAAATTCATAAATAAATCTCCTAAACAAATACAAATTATAATTCCATACATACCAACTCTTTGAGCCAAAATTAATGAAAGTATAATTGAAATTATAGTAACTGAAACATAGCGAATTGACATATTGCTGTGATTATTGGTAGCAACTAAGGCTATTGAACTAGAAAACCACAACGTATTAACAATAACAATAATCAGAAATCCACCAAATAAAACTGGATTGTAAGGAATTTTCCCATTTGTCCAAATATTAATAATTTGCTGACCAAAAGCAAGAAGTGCGGCACTTGCTAAAATACTCATCCAAGCAGATGCTTGGACACTTCGTCTGTGTATATTCCTTGCTGATTGCAAATCTCCCGCTCCATATGCAGCAGATAACTCAGGCCAGACCGCATTACCGATTCCATTCACGATTTGAAAAGCAAATCTTGATAGAGTTCTCATAGTAGAAAATATTGCAACACTTGCGGGGTTGAGAGAAATTGCAACTACCATTAAAAAACCTTGGTTGTTTATAGCATTTCCTAAAGGAATTGCCATGAAAGTTATGGCAGGTTGGAATAGCTGTTTAATTTCAGTGAAGCTAGAATAATTAAAACCCAGTTTCAGCCAAGGAACTCGAACTTTCAGCACTAAATAAAGGACTGTCCAGCCAAAAGATCTGACTACAAAAAATATAGTCGATACTAACACAAGTTTTGCACCTAAAGTTACACTTACTAGAACTATAAAACATTCAGTAATACGAGTAATTATTAAAATCAAATTACCTTGAGCATAGTTTCCATTACAGCGAAATCCCGACATTAGAAAATTACCTTGCAAGGATGATAAAACATATAGCGACATTACAATTATAGTGATGCTCACATCCGAATGTGTCTGATTACTTAAGTTTAGCCAGTTTTCTAAAGGTATTAAATAAGCCAAAGGTGCAAATATTGCGATAATAGTAATGCAAAGAATATTGATGGTTAGGAAAGTGCTTTGAAAAACCTCTAATGCCTCATGTCTATTATCTGTAGCAACTAGCATTGTCATCTTATTTGCAGCAGCGCTTCCAAAACCAATATCACTCAAACTTAAGTATGAAGGAAGTGTACTTAATATTAACCAATCTCCATATAAATCAATTCCCCAAAACTTAAGAAATATAGGTACGCTAAAAAATTGGATTAGGGTACCTACAAACTGTCCAAAAAAGTTTACTCCTAAATTTTTGAGTATATTTCTATATTTTACTTTAGACATGCTGCATATTGTTTATAAAAATAGCTTCAGCTTTTGCATCCAATTTTATTATATAAATTTGGTCTAAATGAACCGAAAGCTCATACTCTTCAAACTGTTTTTCAATAAATTCAAATAGTTGAAATTTTGTCGGAAATCCTGCTTCTTTTCCAAACAGTCTAAAATCATCAATAATAATAGCATTTACTTTATGCTTGTACGTTGCAATAATTTTTAATTCCTCAATAGCCGGTTCAGGAAGAGGACCACAAGCAGTAATACCGCCCGAAAAATGACCATCTAGGAATATAAGACAGTTATTTACTCTTTCTTGACTCAATAATTCCGGTAAGATATCTAAAGCATCACCATGAAGTACTTGAACATTTTTCTTAGGTTTTAAAAAGTTTGCTGCTTCATTTGCTAATTCTTTGTTTAATTCAATTGTATAAACATTTTCAAACAATGGAGCGCATCTTCGTGTAGTAACCCCTAAATAAGTCCCTGTCTCAATAAATATTTTTGATCGTGTTATCTTTTGATAAGCTTTAATTGATCTAAATTTTGTATAACTATGAGGCGCGTTGGCAAATTTAAATGTTACGATTTTATACAAGTCAATTAAATGACCGATAAAAGCTTCAAAATCTCTATTTTGCTGGTTCATAGACAACTTTATTCCCGATATTTTTTTAGTACCTACAGAGTTGATATATGAAAAATATTATGATAATTATATTGAAATAAGCTTTTGATCATTGATATAACGCTTCCTAAGCAACTGAGTACACTCAAATAGTTACTATTAAAAGAAACACTTTTTAACGGTACATCACTAGCTATGGAACAGCTATAAAGCTTTATTCCTTTGATATCAACCAATTTTAATCCTCGATAATTTACTCTCCTTGTATTCATCTCATTCTCTTCACCTCGCTTTATTCTATAATACCTTTTACTTGTTATATAAGTATCTTAAACCGTGACTAATACTCACCTAATTAAGCCCATTCCCAACGAACGCTGGCTTCAATGAAATTATTTAGATAGTACAACCCTTAATCGCTGACTAATATAAACAAGCAAGTTTTTTAGAAAATTGCTGTTCAGCACCTATATAATAATTTTATTTTCTAAACAAAAAATAGGTGTTTATACTGAACTTTGTACCGTTGAATGAGTTTATTAAGTAAATCTACTAAATTTATATTATTTACAGTAAACATATTCTTTTATTCTACTTAAGCATTGATTCACTTTTTAAGTCCTTAGCCCGCACTACACTTTGACGTAGCCTTCGTGCAATCGAATCAACCAACGGATGCTTAACAATACTGTTATCACGGCGAATTTCCCACAATAAGGCGCCTCGCACAATGGTATCCAAGTTATTATACTTAGGCGCCCAATTTAGCACTTGTCGAATTTTACCTGCACTCGCAGTCACACAAGCAGGGTCTCCCAGGCGCCTTTCGCTTTCAAGTACAGCAAAATCAACTCCAGAAATAGCCTTCACACATTCAATTACTTCACGAACACTGTAACCCTGACCATATCCACAATTCAATACCTGGCTTGCATTACCTGCCTCAAGATACCGCAGCGCAGCAATATGTGCTGAAGCAAGGTCTTCAACATGAATATAATCACGGATACCAGTACCATCTGGGGTAGAAAAATCAGTACCAAAGATTCTCACACCAGGTTTACGACCAAGTGCTGCATCACACGTCGCGCGTATTAAATGTGTAGCATTCGGGTTCATTTGCCCAATTCTACCCAAAGGGTCGGCGCCAGCTACATTAAAGTACCGCAAAATAACATAGCGTAAATTAGAAGCTCTACTCTGGTCTTGAATTAACCATTCACTCATTAACTTTGAGCGTCCGTAAGGATTAATAGGAACAGTAAGAGTTTCTTCAGTAACAGGATTTTGCTGCGGTTCGCCATATACCGCAGCAGTACTAGAAAAAATTAACTGATTCACCCTGAATGTCTCGCATACTCGGAGTAGGTTCAACGTGTTGCGGGTATTATTTGCGTAGTAGTCGAGTGGATGTACTACAGATTCTGGAGCAATTAGACTTGCTGCAAAATGTAAAACGGCAGTAAACTTATTGCGCGCGAATGTTCGATATAATAGCTCAATATCAGCTAAATCACCAGTAATCAGTTCACCATATAATACAGCAGATGCATTTCCTGTTGAGCAGTTGTCATAAACTACTACATCATAACCAGCTTCACCAAGTTGACGAACAACATGCGAGCCAATATAACCTGCTCCACCTGTAACCAATACTCTTTTTTGCATTTATCTGCCCTTACCTAATAACACAACACGAATGGTTTTGAGTGCAATCACCAAATCTAAAGCAAACGAGTAATGTTTAATGTAATAAAGGTCGTATGACAGCTTTTGGCGCGCGTCATCTACCGATGCACCATAAGGATACATAACTTGTGCCCAACCTGTAATTCCCGGTTTGATGCTGTAGCGCATTTTGTAGTAAGGAATAACTTCAGCCAGTTTGATATCAAACTCCGGTCGTTCTGGACGCGGACCAATCAAACTCATTTCACCATTCAATACATTCCAAAGCTGCGGTAACTCATCAATGCGCGTTGCTCGTAACCAACGTCCAACAGGTGTTACACGTGGGTCGTGTTCCATTGCCCATTGGGCGCCTAATTGTTCCGCATCTTGGTACATCGAGCGGAATTTATAAACGCGCAAAGTTTCACCATTATATCCACTACGTACTTGTGAATAGAGTAATGGGCCTGGACTGTTTAATTTCACAGCAATAGCAGCTAATACCATTAGGGGAGACAGAACAGCTAAAAGCACACTTGCTGCAATAACATCAACTACTCGCTTACAGTTTTGATGAAATTGACTTGAATTCAGCTTAAATCCTTTAGTGAAAACAAACCAATTATCATTAACTAAATTTGGTGGTATTTTATACCATATCTGTTCATAAGCTTCAGGTAATTGATAAATAGGCACTCCTTGCAGGCGATAATTTACAAGCGTTTGTAATTCCTCTCCTGCTAAAGGCACCTGTGTGGCAACAACAACACCAGATAACGGGCGTGCGTTGGATTCTAATAATGGATACTGCTCTGCTAAATCTTTCTTAAATTGATTGGCGCCTTGACTTGCACCCACAATTAACCAGCGATTGCTGTTGAGTAAAGTATTCATAGCAACCTTTCCGAACGGCGCCCGCATATAAATAACAGCTATAAGCCTTGTTAAGACTGCCCATAGCAGAAATATACCGAAGCTTGCAAGTAAAATACCTTGATTTAGCTGCCAGTTTGCTTCCCAAATATTCGATAAGTAGATGAGTACAGTGCTAATAGCACTAACTATAATAAGACTAATAATGGTTCTCAATCGCGTCCAGACAATCGCGACTTGTAAGTGAGAACGGTACGCATCAAATATATATAGCCCAATTAACCCTGATAATATTATTCCAGAAGCAAATGTATTAAACTGCTCGATGTGTTTGTTAAACTGCATCGACAAAACAGATATTATACTGAAAAACATACCAGCTAAATCCGATATAAGTAGAAATACCGCTATAGTACGCGGTATTGCGATTTGCGTTGGTAATGTTAAGTTTTTTGGGAAATAAGAGGTATTCGCTGACATCATACTGATATCTAATCGTCTTTGTATCTATACTTCCCATTTTTTCTGCGAAAATCACATACAAAACGTACATTTCTTCAAAAATCAGTATTTTCCTTTTTCTTTTTTCAGAGACATTACATACGTCAGTGTTAGATATACAGATAAGCTGCACTTCAGAAAATATACTGATGTCAAATGTGTAAATACTGAAATATATTGACCTCAAATAAAAACTTTATTATTATCACTATCTTCTTATGCCAGCACTAAATACTGAAAACGACTCTATTAATTTTCGACAAGCTTGGCGAATACTCAAACGACGTTGGCTAGCAGTAACTATTGTTGTTAGTTCTGCTGTCGGAGTAACAGGGGCAATCACGTTTTCGCAAACACCTATTTATGAAGCTGAAGGAAAGTTACTATTTAATAAAGCGAATCTTTATTCATCACTAACAGGAATCGCTGGAGAAAAAGAACTAGAAATGCTTGGGAGGGGTGCAAGTGTAGGCAATCCGTTAGAAACACAAGCTGAAATTATTCGCTCCCAACCTGTAATACAAAAAACAATCGATACATTAGAGCTTAAAAATAAAAAAGGACAACCGCTTGCGTTTGACGAATTCTCTAAAAATTTAAAAGTATCGGGAGTTAAAGGCACAGATATATTACAAATTAGCTACCGTAGTCCTGACAAAAAAATGGCTGCTGCTATAGTTGATTCACTTATTAAAAATTATCTCGAAAACGATATTCGCGCAAATCGAGCCGAAGTTGTTTCCGCTCGCGAATTTATTAGTAAGGAGTTGCCAGAAATCGAAGCAAAAGTTCGTCAAGCAGAAGTATCACTACGCCAATTCAAAGAGCAAAATCGCGTCGTTCAACTTCAAGAAGAAGCAAAGACATCAATTGCTGACCAAAGCGATTTAGCAGACCAAATCATTAAAACCGAAGCGACGCTAGTTGATACCAGTTCAAAAATTATATCACTCCAAAATCAACTTGGGTTAAATTCACAAAAAGCCATAGCCCTCAATGCCCTTAGTCAATCGAAGGCAGTTCAGCAGTTGCTTGACGAGTTTCGCTCCTCTCAAAATAAATTAGCAGTAGAACGAATACGCTTCAGCGACGCGCATCCAACAATTATTGATTTAGCTGACAAAGTACAGGTGCTGCGACAGCAGTTACAACAGCGAATTATACAAACTTTAGGAGGCGCCCCACAAGGCTTAAACGAACGCGACTTAAATCTTGACTCCCTTAAGCAAAACTTAATTGCCGAACTAGTTAAGTTAGAAGTCGAACGAACAGGTTTATCCAACCGCATTTCTACTTTAAGCAACGCGCTAACTCTATATAAGCAACGCGCGAGTTCACTACCACGTCTTGAGCAAAACCAAAGCCAACTCGAACGTGACTTACAAGTCGCACGCCAAACTTACGAGCAACTCTTGAGACGTTTTCAAGAAGTACAAGTTATCGAAAATAAAACTGTTGGTAACGCGCGTGTTGTCTCTCAAGCATTAGTCACAGACGACCCCGTTTCTCCTAAAATTGCACTCAACTTAGCATTAGGCGGATTTTTAGGTATTATACTAGCCGTCGGCGCCGCGCTAACGTTAGAAGCATTAGATGGAACAGTCAAAACAATTGAAGAAGCACAAGAACTACTCGGTTATGCACTGCTTGGTACTATTCCACGTCTTTCTGTAAGTCGGCATTACCGAAATCGTGATATCTCAACTTTGCCAATTCGTGATAACCCTTGGTCTCCAGCAAGCGCAGCGTTTGAAAAACTGCAATCAACACTCGAATATACCCTTCCCGACCAAGTACTCAAAACTATTGTTATTACCAGTGCTATACCCAACGAAGGCAAATCTTTTGTAAGTGCCAACTTAGCACTAGCAATGGCTCAACTTGGGCGCCGAGTATTAATTATCGATGCTGATATGCGGTGTTCCAGTCAGCACCAAGTCTGGAAAGTTGAAAACTCACAAGGGTTAAACGAAATATTAGAAAACAAAATCGACTTGCAAACAGCATCACGCAAAGTCGCAAATAACGTTTATCTTTTAACTGCTGGCGCCACTCCCTCAAACCCATTTGCTACACTTGCCTCTCCGCGAATGAACGCGCTAATTGCAACTGCACAGCAAGAATATGACTTTGTAATTATTGATACCCCTCCTGTGATATATGCTGCTGATGCTTTAGTATTGGGTAAATTAGTTGATGGCACCTTAGTTGTAGTACGCCCAGGCGCCGCGAATTCTGCTATTTCCCAAGAAATGAAATCATTGCTCACACAATCAACCCAACGAGTGTTGGGAATGGTTATCAATGATGTAATGGATGAGACAGACTCTTATTATGGGTATGGAGTGCAAAAAGGATATTATAGATTGCCAGTAGCCAAGTAGGTTGGGGAGCCACTCACGTGCCGAGGCTTCCTCGGTTGAGTGAAGTGGCGTTGGAGGAACGGAACCCAACAAATGTTATTGTAAGGACAGGTAAGGGCTTGTCTTTAAGTGCTAGTGTTGGGGTGCCCATCCCACAAGATTTATATTCAATTTCAAATTAAGATTTTTTGAATTGAATTTCAAGTTAAAGGTCTATATGCTCAAATAAACAATTTGTCGATTTATTTTTTAGCTTAACTAAAAAGACATTTAACCTTGTGGGGTTCTCTGAATTATGATTTTGTCTATCTATCTAAACAATATTTTTTGTTTATGCAAAGATTTTTTCAACTTGAACGAAATATAGCTAGGAAGGCTTTTTAGTACATATAAATATGCTCTTGTACTTAGGAGCGACCATAGCTCCTAACTTGCACATTCTAAAATCCTATATATAGCAAAGGTTTCAGAAAATGTGCTAGTTAGGAGGTAGGAAGTAAAGGTGACGGCGCCCTTAGCATAATCAAAGATTTAGCTTATAGCATAAATCGGGCTTTAATTGTAATAAATGTTTCAATATAATAAGAAATAATACTCGGTATATGACTATTTCAGAGTTTGAGCAAAAAATCAAGTGTAAAAATATACTAAAATTTTAGACACAAACTAATATTAAGTAAATGTCTCAACGTCATAACTTTTTTATTTTTTGAGATTGACAAATGAGAGTTAGACAACTATATTTCTATGTAGGTGAGAAAATTCTCATCTATATTTTAATGTTCCTCTTAAGTTTTATCGTGCTAGAGATAGTTGAATCAGCTTTTTATCTTCGTGAAGGATAAAAAATGTCAGATTGCAAATGAAATTTGCATCTAATTTATACTTAATGTTTTAGCAAAGCTTGCAATACATCAACTATGAAACATAATCATTTATGCTACAGGCGGTCATAACTGCTTGAGATTCTTGCTGCCGTTGTAAATGGCAGTCAATAGATGGAAACTATCAAAATCTGCTTAAAAGGATGGGCAACTACAGGGTGTACTTGGTAAAAACCTAGCACGCACCTGATAGATTGCCGCATCATAGACCGGAGGTTAGCTGCGTTGTCGGAATTCGCTATTGCTACTCTTCGTGCCCACCTTAATTTTAACCTCCTGCTTTTCTATTTGTAAAAGTAAGAGATAAATTTGTGAAGTTTCTAACAGCCATCTCCCATGCGAATGCCTAAATGTAGAGACGCGACATGTCGCGTCTCTACAATGCGCGGATTTACTTCGTTTACGTTAACGTGAATACGAATGATTTAGGACTGCTATATGAGGATACCTATAAATAAATGAAATTGTAGATTGTACGGTGCGTTAGCTAAAAACTTTAAAAACCAACACGATTCGCTAACGCGCTCTACGACTTCAATGTTCTAAGCCAAAACTTTCCAACTTAATTCAGTTAATCTATAGGTATCGATTCAATGGCGGCTCAAAACTTTAGCAATCAATTTCTTGTTGGAAATAACTTCAACGGTCAAAACCTCAATGGTTCAAATTTTTTCAAAGCAACTCTTACAAATGTGCAATTCGTTGGTACAGGGCTAAGAGGTACTAACTTTGAGGAATCTAAGTGGTTTAATGTTAATGCATCTAATGCAATTTTTGCCCCTAACACCAACTTTCCATCGCCAGCGAATTTGTTCAAGGCGACATTAGAAAATGTTAATCTGAGTGGGGCAAACCTGACCCAGGCGAATCTCTCATTAATAGACACCAAATTCATTAACCTGTCGAATGCCAATCTCACTAATGCCAGTCTTCGAGAAGCTAATCTCAGTGGCGAACAGTCGGAGCGACCAAACCTTAGAGGAGCTAACTTTACCGGGGCTGATTTATATAAAGCGAAGCTCAAAGCTGCTGATTTTACAGGTGCAAATTTGACAAATGCCAAGTTAGAAGAAGCTGATTTTGAAGCAACTCTTTTAATTAATGTCGATGCAACTGGCGCTGACTTTCGATTAGCAAAACTGACAGATTTGACACTGCAAAACGTTACTTTTGACCTAGCTAATTTTAGTAATGTTGTTTTGAGTGATGTCACTCTCGAACCAGGTCAAACTGCTAATGTGAGATTTCGTGGCGCTAATTTAACCAACTTTAGTCTAGATGATGTTGCTTTAACGGGTGCTGATTTTAGTGCTTATGTTGCAGCCAATGGCACTGTTACAGTCACAGATATGACTGGGGCAAAATTCGTTGACAGCGATTTGACTGGCTCAAATTTCAGTAGTGCCAAGCTGTTGAATGCTGACCTGTCTAAAGGCAACTTCACCAATGCCAATTTTACGGCAGCTAACCTCACTGGGGTGCTAACGACTGATGCGATTGCTATTGGTGCAAATTTCACTGATGCCAAGCTGAATAACGCTAACCTGTCTAAAGGCAACTTTACAAATGCTACCTTTGTAGGCGCCGATCTCACGGGAGCGAGCGCAGTTGATGCCATTGGCTTATATCTTGGAGATGCAGGCAACAACACCCTTAATGGCACCAGCAGCGGCGATAACCTCTTTGGTAACGGTGGCAATGATACCCTCAACGGTGCTGGCGGTAATGATTATCTCGATGGCGGTGCGGGTAATGACCGGATGGTTGGTGGCGCTGGGAATGATACTTATGCAGTCAATAGCACAGGCGATACGGTCGTTGAAAATGCAAACGCAGGTACAGATACTGTCCGTTCTAGCCTTGCTAGCTATACCTTAGCCAACAACGTCGAAAATTTGACTCTGATTGGTACAGCCCAAAGCGGTACTGGTAACGCACTTAATAATATTATTACTGGTAACACTAGCAACAATAACCTCAATGGAGCAGCTGGCAACGATACCCTAATTGGTGGTGCTGGCAATGACACCCTTGATGGCGGACTTGGCAATGACTCCCTAATTGGTGGCACAGGCAATGATACTTATATAATCGATAGCACAGGGGATATTATTACAGAAAACACCAATGAAGGTGTAGACACTATCCAATCTAACCAAAACTACACTTTAAGCAGCAATTTAGAAAACCTCACCTTGATTGGTACAGCCCAAACAGGCACAGGTAATGAACTTGCCAACGTTATCACAGGTAATGATGGCAATAATACCCTCAACGGGGGTGATGGCAACGATACCCTCAGTAGCGGTGCAGGCGACGATTTGCTTAACGGTGGTGCGGGGGATGATTCCCTAATTGGTGGGACTGGTAACGATACTTATGTAGTAGATAGTACAGCGGACAATATTACAGAAAACGCCAATGAAGGTATTGATACTGTCGAGTCTACCCAGAACTACACTTTAAGCAACAACATAGAAAACCTCATCTTGATTGGTACAGCCCAAACAGGTACTGGTAACGAACTTGCCAACATCATTACAGGTAATGATGTCAACAATACCCTCAGTGGGGCTGATGGCAACGATACCCTCAGTAGCGGTGCAGGCGACGATTTGCTAAATGGTGGTGCGGGGGATGACTCTCTAATTGGTGGGACTGGTAACGACACCTATGTAGTAGATAGTACAGCGGACAATATTACAGAAAACGCCAATGAAGGTATTGATACTGTCGAGTCTACCCAGAACTACACTTTAAGCAACAACATAGAAAACCTCATCTTGATTGGTACAGCCCAAACAGGTACTGGTAACGAACTTGCCAACATCATTACAGGTAATGATGTCAACAATACCCTCAGTGGGGCTGATGGCAACGATACCCTCAGTAGCGGTGCAGGCGACGATTTGCTAAATGGTGGTGCGGGGGATGACTCTCTAATTGGTGGGACTGGTAACGACACCTATGTAGTAGATAGTACAGCGGACAATA